>Ga0310900_10000116_pt1 | contig 20570 bp, 17 predicted proteins | sample C24D1metaG_FD_203879 | JGI IMG/M metagenome (GOLD analysis project Ga0310900, IMG submission 203879) | Lab incubated soil microbial communities from West Virginia University Organic Research Farm, Morgantown, WV, United States - C24D1 | ecosystem: Environmental > Terrestrial > Soil >...
CGGCAACGCGAAAATGCAAGTGATGGAATCGAACCGAGGACGTCGTTTGATAACGTGAGAAAAGAGCGAGAGGTGCAAGCGTACAGAAGGCGGACGCAAGAATGATGGCGCCTGGAGCACGCACGCGACGACATCGATGGCGAGGTCCCATGGATCAAAGCCGATTATAGAATTAGATATGCGCTTTCGCTTTCGTTCGATAGTGCTCTTTCTATCTCTCCTCACGGCTCCTTTCTCGACTTCCGCCGAGACGCGTGCCGACGATGGCGCGTGGGTCGACACCTATCGCGATGTCGCGGCCCGGATTATCGGCGACGCACTGTCGAGCACGTTCGCGTGGGACCGGCTGGCGCTGATGGGCGATACATTCGGCCACCGCCTCAGCGGGTCCAAAGGACTGGAAGACGCCATTCAGTGGGCGGTCGCGGAGATGAAGAAGGACGGCCTCGAGAATGTCCACACCGAACCAGTCACGGTGCCGCACTGGGTGCGCGGACGGGAGAGCGCGGAAATCACTTCGCCGCGGCAACGACCGCTCGTAATGCTGGGCCTTGGTAACAGTATCGGAACGCCGGCCGACGGGATCGAAGCGGAAGTGCTCGTCGTGCGCAGCTTCGAAGAGCTCGACGCACACAGCGATCGCGTCAAAGGACGGATTGTTCTCTACAACGTGCCGTTTACCAACTACACCGAGACGGTGCAGTTCCGCGGCAACGGGCCGTCGCGCGCCGCGGCACACGGCGCCGTCGCGGCGCTGGTTCGTTCGGTCGGCCCGGCTGGATTGCGGCTGCCACACACTGGCGCGCTTCGCTACGCCGACGGTGCCCCGCAGATTCCAGCCGCCGCGGTTACCGCCGAGGACGCCGATCTTCTCCAACGTCTGCAGGAACGCGGCACGACACCGCGAGTACGGCTGCGGATGGACGCGAAGTTTCTCCCCGACGCCGATTCCTTCAACGTGGTTGGCGAACTTCGCGGCCGCGAACGGCCCGGGGAAGTGGTCGTCGTTGGCGGACACATCGACTCGTGGGACGTGGGAACCGGATCGACCGACGATGGCGGCGGGTGCATCGTGACGTGGGAAGCCCTCCGCATCATGAAGAAGTTGAACCTGCGCCCGCGGCGGACGGTGCGCGTCGTCCTGTGGACCAACGAGGAGAATGGCACACGCGGAGCAAACGCGTATCGTGATCGTTACAAGGATCAGCTGGCGAACCACGTGTTGATGCTCGAATCCGACAGCGGTGTGCTCCGGCCATCGAGCTTTGGATTCACCGGGAGCGATGCGGCCCGTACCCGTATCAAGCAAATTGCCGGACTGCTACGCGGGATCCAACTGGATCGAGTCGTGTCACCAGGCGAAGGGGCCGATATCGGTCCGAGCGTGCAAGCGGCAAATATCCCGGCGATGTCGCTGGAAGCCGACGGTAACTACTTTCTCATCCACCACACACCAGCGGACACCATCGACAAGATCGATCCGATGGACATGTCGCGCGCATCGGCAGCGATTGCGGTGATGGCGTACGTCGTCGCAGAAATGCCTGACAGATTGAAATGAAGCCGGTAGCTGGAAGCTGGAAGCTGGAAGCTGGAAGCTGGTAGCTGGTAGCTGGTAGCTGGTAGCTGGAAGCTGGTAGCTGGAAGCTAGTAGCTGCCTCGCTCACTTAACCGTGTAGACGAGGTAATCCGCTCGTCTCAGATCCGGCGATTGCGGAGTGATCGCATCAAGGTTCTCCACGGGCATCATCGAAACCGTGCCGACTCGACGGCCGGCAAGACGACGCCGAACGCGCTCGCCGGTCCCTTCGCCGTATTCACTATGGAATGCGCCGGTCACGTGTACTACCACACCGGGACGCCCCGCAAATTTAGTGAACGCGTCGGCAATCGACTCGGCCATCGTTTCGTCCTTGATGCACTGGGCCCAGTAGTAGCGCTCGGTGGTCGTATCAGCGCTGGAACCGGCTGAAGCCTGGTGACCGCCCATTTGCTCCGCGAAACGATCGAAGTAGGCATCGTGAGGACATTCCAGGTCGGCGGCCGCTAACGACCGGTCGGCCGCATTGAGCGATTCAACCGCCGGCTTACCTGCCTTCGCAACATCGGCCGCAATACGACGAGGGACGTTTGCCGCTACGACCGGCCAACGGCGAGCTCGAGCAAACTCGACGAGCGGCCGGTAGTCGGTCGCGTAACGAGGCCACGGTCGCGAATTCTTCAGAAACTCATCTTCTGCTGCCGATCCCGCCATGTAAGTGTCGACCGAGCGTTGGACGTCTCGCTCGAACATCTCCAGCGAGAGTGTCACCGACACGTTGCGCCTCGCCAACCCCTCCAGCACGGCAAGTTCCAGTCGATGGGTGTTGGGGTCGTCATGCTGTTCACCGATCAGAATGACGTCGGCACGGGCAAGATCGGCGACCATCATTTCGAAGTCCGTAAACGTCGCGCGCCTGCTGTCGTACACACGTTGCGGAACGTAGGCACTCGAGGGTGTCGTTGAAGGACTCTGGGCTCCGACTGGCGCCAATCCGGCAAGTGCGATGAATGCGCAGGCCGTCAGTACAGTCTTCACTTGTGTTGCCAAATGTCGCTTGCACTTCGCGTGCCGCAGCTCAACTGACCATCCAGGTCGAACACGGAGACCGATCGCCGGTTTTCCGTCACTCTGACCTTAATTATCCTTCGTATATGGCTCGCGCAGATGCACGGGGACCTTGGCCCGCGCGCGCAGGCGAAGATTAATCATCTCGACGAATACCGAGAAGCCCATCGCGAAGTAGATGTAGCCCTTGGGAATGTGCTGTCCGAAGCCTTCCAGCAGGAGCGACATTCCGATAAGCAGCAGGAAACTGAGTGCCAGCATCTTCACCGTCGGATGCTTGTGCACGAACGTGCTGATCGGTTCGGCAGCGATCATCATGATCGCGACCGACACGATCACGGCGGCGATCATCACCCACACCTGGTCCACCATGCCGACGGCGGTTATCACCGAATCGAGCGAAAAGACGATGTCGAGGAGCATGATCTGCATGATCACGCTCGCAAACGACGCGGCGACGCGTCCAGATCCGTGGCCTTCCTCTCCTTCGAGTCGCTCGTGAATCTCAAATGTGCTCTTCGCGAGCAGGAACAGTCCGCCGCCAATCAGTATGAGGTCGCGGCCGGTGACGGGATGCTCGAGCGCGGTGAACAGGGGGGTTGTCAGTTTGACGATCCACGCCAGTGAAAACAGCAGGAGCACGCGCGTGACCATCGCCCCGAGCAGCCCGACCCGCCGTGCACGGGCCTGCTGCTCCGACGGCAGCTTCCCTGACAGAATCGAGATGAAGATGATGTTGTCGACGCCAAGGACGATCTCGAGAAAGGTGAGCGTCGCGAACGCGATCAAGATTCCCGGTTCGAATGGCCATTCCATGTCCGTATCGACCTCTGTCAGGGAAAAACTAGAGTGACTGCTCGTCGCCAACCCCAGCTGACTTCACTGAGAGAGATCGACAGGAGAAGGGAGAAGGGAGGAGCAAACACAAGATCCTCCGTTCTCTTTTCTCCTGTTTATCTCTGTCAGTGAACAAGGATGAGGTCGGCGCATTACACGCCGTACTTCTCCGGATCCCACTCCAATCCTAGTTCGGATGGCGGAGCCATGAACCCGAGAAGCGCCGAAGCCGCGACGACAGCGGGGCTGGCAAGATAGCCCTCGCCGCCGAGCCCCATCCGGTTCTGCCAGTTGCGATTAAAGGACGTGATCGCGCGCTGCCCCGCCGAGAGTGCATCCGGCCCTTGGCCAAAACACGGGCCGCACCAGGACTGACGAATCTGGCCGCCGACCGAGCGAAAGACCTCGGCGATCGATTCACCACCGAGACGCGGATCGGGCGATTCGATCTGCCGTCCGACGCCGCCGGATCCCGGAAAAATCGCAAACTCGCGCTCGACTTTCTTCGCCCCGGCCCTGCGCGCGGCATGAAGCACGAGCGCAGCCTGCAACAAATCGTCGTAGCTGCCGTTGGTGCATGAACCGATCAGCGCTTTATCGAAGGTGATGCGCTCGCGCGCGACCTCGTCGGCCGGAAACGCGTTCCCCGGACTGAACGGCTTGGCGATCATCGGGCGGACGTCCACGAGGTCGAGCGTCTCGTCGATTTCGTAGATGGCGTCTTGACCCGGCGTCATCCGCGGATACGGCAAGTCGACTATGCCCTTTCGCCGGTACCACTCAGACGTGATCTCGTCTGCCGCGAAGATACCGTTGAGGGCCTCCGCCTCTGCCATCATGTTCGCGATCGTATTCCGGTACGCGATCGGTAACTGGCGATCGGCGTCGACCAGTTCGACCGACATCCCCTGCGACTGCTTCGCTCCCCATCTCCGCAACAGCTCGAGGACAATGTCTTTGCCGCCGACCCAGGGTTGAAGCCGTCCACGAAAAATGACGCGGCGCGGGCGCGCGAGCGTGAAGTAAATGTAGCCGGTCGACCAGCCAAACCCGAGCGTTGTCGAGCCGACACCGATCCCGACAGCACCGTACGCGCCATAGGCCCGGCTATGGGAGTCGGCACCGGGAATGAACTGTCCCGGCATCACCAGTCCCTGTTCGGGGAAATAGAAATGAAAAATCCCGTCGCCTGGTGTTGCGTAGTATGGCTTGGTGATTCCGTGAAGCTCGGCGAACTGCCGTCCGATTCGTGTTTGTTTGTCGTCGGCCTCGACACCGGTGAAGACGAAGTGGTCGTTGGCAATCGCTACCTGTCGGGGATCAATCGTATTGCCGCCGGTGATCTGATTGAAGGTGTGGATCGCGAACGGCGCGGTACCATCCGACGCGGGCAGGAGGTCCGCGTACACGCGAAGCGTTGTTCCCGGTTTCAGGTCGTCAGGGCGGAGCTGTTTGTCGACGCGATGCGCCCAGACAATCTGCTCGGTCGTCGTCAACCGTTGCGCGGCACGTTCATCCGGCCAGTCGATCGACGGCGTCGAGAGCACCGACGACTTGAACTCGCGGCGGCCAACCTCGAAGATGCCACCGCCGCGCCGAATGTCTTCTTCTTTGTCGGAGAGCGGCACGGGATCGTACGTCCGGCCGCGCGTCATGTTGGTCAGGCGGCGCGTAACCGGATCAAAACTGAACTGGTCACCATCGTCGGCGTCGGCCACCGCTTCAGGGCTCTGAACGACGTGCAGCCCGAGATTGAAGCTGTTGCGGCGGAAGATATCTCCCATGTTGTGACCGCAGACGATGACCATCTGCAATCCCGCTTCTTCGGCAACTCCCTTCAGTCCGGCCGGACTCATTTCGCGCGACGAGCCAATCGCAAACCGGTCGCCGGCGATGATGAAGTTCTCGCCGCGATGCACGCGCTGGCGAAAATCCGGCATCAAATATCGGAACGACCCGGCTTTCCATCTCTCGTCCAGGGTATCGAGGCTCTCCGACACACAATCGGCCGCCGGTGTGATCTGATCGGTGTCGATCGCATCGCGCTTCCTGGCGAACTTCGTTCCCGGCAGGCTCATCGGATCCCAGAACACGAGCGCGCGGCCGGTGATGGGTTGGACCGATTGTGCGTCCGACCTGCGTGAAGGAGGTTCCGGGAGCACGTCGACCGTCATCCCTTCCTTCAGCCTGGCCGCTTCAATCGTGTGCATACGCTTCCATGCTAACAGGGCTCTGTTGGATCCAGCCGCCGGTAGCCCTCGCAGCGAAGCACCGGCAGCGGTGGATACCTCGGAAATCGCCTGTCCGCGAACGACAATTCGCAGAGGTAGAACTCCGACCCGCGCGCGCTGCGGACGACTCGCGCGTGCGCGCAATCGGCACACAGCCCGATGGCGGTGTCCCGTGCTTGCCCGGACCTGCGCGGATCGTTCATCATGAATCCATGTTCATTTCGGAAGCGCTCACCCGGGGCGTGCGTATCAAGGTGCAATCCGAGTATTCAGCCGACCAATCCGCGCCATCGAAGAATCAATGGTTCTTTCTCTATACCGTGACCATATCGAATGAGGGGCCGGAAACGGTTCAGCTGTTGACGCGACACTGGATCATCACCGATGGAACCGGCCACATCGAAGAAGTGCGCGGCCCCGGCGTTGTCGGCAAGCAGCCCACGATCAAGCCGGGAGAGTCGTTCGAGTACACGTCAGGATGTCCGCTCTCGACCCCGTTTGGCGTGATGGAAGGCGCGTATCAAATGGTGACGCAGAACGGCGAACGCTTCGATGCCAAGATCGCGCCGTTCACGCTCAGCGAACCCTATACCGTTCACTAAGGCCCTCACCCCGACTTTCCGACAAACGTCGTCTCGATAGAAAGCGCGTCGGCGAGCAACTCGAGGTATTCCTTTCGCGAAATCTCGATCGCCCCAAACTGCTCGAGGTGCGCCGTCACCCACTGAATGTCAAGCAACCGGAAACCGCGGGATCGCAACCGCTCCACGAGGGCAGCCAGCGCGACCTTCGACGCGTCGGTCGCGTGGTGGAACATCGACTCACCGAAAAACGCGCCACCCAGCGCAACACCGTAGAGGCCGCCGACCAGGCGGTCTTCCTGCCAGGTCTCGACCGAATGCGCGATGCCGAGGCGATGAAGCTCGGCGTAGCTCTCCAGGATCTCGTCGCTGATCCACGTCCCCGGGTCATCATCGTTTCGATCGGTCGCTGCACATGCCCGCATCACCGCTGCGAAGTCGCGATCGATCTCGACGGTAAATTTCCCGCTACGGATGACGCGCGCGAGTCTCGAGGGGACGTGAAAGGTCTCGAGCGGAATCACGCCGCGCGGATCCGGTGAGTACCACCGGATCTCGCCATGGTCGACTGCCATGGGAAACCATCCGCTGCTGTAGGCGGAAACCAGGAGCCTCGACGGGATCATGACCAAATCATGATTTTCGCGCTCGGGACGGCTACTCGCCACGTAACGCCACAGCGGGATCAACACGCATCGCACGGCGCGCCGGGGCAAGGCAGCCGAGCAGCGCGGCGCCGAGCAGGACTGCGGGAGCGAGGAGAAACGTGATCGTGTCCCGAGCGTCGACGCCAAAAAGCAGCGTTTCAAGGAATCGCGTCAGGACTAGCGCGGCGCCTATACCAATTGCGAGACCGAGCATAACCAGACGCAGCCCCTCACCGAGAACGAGAGCGACCAGATTCGCAGGCCTGGCGCCGAGCGCGAGCCGCAGGCCCATCTCGTGAATTCGTTCCGCGACGGAATACGACACAACCGCATACAGGCCAACCACAGCCAGAGCGACAGCGAGCACAGCAAACACTCCGATCAGGGCCATCTGAAACCGTCGGTTCGCGACCGAGGTCGTCACGATCTGCTCCATCGTCCGGACACGTGCAATCGGCTGATTTGGATCGAGCGACTGCACCGCCTGCCGCGCGGAGGCCACAAGCAGCGAGGGATCGCCGTACGACCGAAGCACGATTGCCATCTGCTCCTTCGGATCCTGAGTGAAGTACACGTACACCTGAGGACGAAGTGCACGATCCAACCCTGTATAACGAGTATCGCCCACGACACCAGCGACCGTGTACCACGCGGCATCGCGATCGTAGTTCGTGAGCTTTAGACGCCGGCCCACGGCGGGACGGCCGGGCCAGGCAGAGCGCGCCATCGTTTGATTAATCCACACACGCGGCGCATCGGGTGATGGTTGAATCGAGTCGCCTTCGAGCAACGGAATGCCGAGCGCTTCGAAGTAGCCCGCAGTGATCACGCGGTAGTCGGAAATGATCTCGTGACCGGGCTGTGGCCGCGGTTGCCCTTCCGCAGTGACCGGCAGCAGGTTCTCACTTCCACTGAGCGGCACACCGGAAGTCAATCCCGCCGCTTCGACGCCCGGAAGCGCGGCCAGACGCTCGATCAACGACACGAAAAACGTCGACGCGCGAGCCGGCGTGTACGCCGTCTTCGGCAACGCAATCTCCATCGTCAGGATGCGATCCGTCCTGAAACCCGTGTTGACGTGAATCAGCCGCACGAACGTCTGCACCAGCAGCACCGATCCGATTAACAGCGTCACCGCAAGTGCGACTTCGAAAACGACGAGCGCGTTACGCGTGCGGGCGGCGCCCCGCCCGCCGACCATTCCTCGCGAACCTTCGCGCAACCCGTCGGCGGTGTCGTAGCGAGTGCCATGCCAGGCGGGAACGGCGCCGAAGAGCACGCCGGTCACGAGCGAAAGCACGACTGTGAACACCAGCACGTCCCAGTCGAGACCGGCCTGCGCCGCGGCCGGCAAGGAAGCGGGTGCCATGGTGAGGAGCGCGCGCAGCATCCACCAGGCAATACCCAGGCCTGCGAGCCCTCCGGCCCCTGCAAGCAGCAGGCTTTCCGCAAGCGATGCCCACACCAGCGTCGACCGCGGTGCGCCAAGCGCGTAGCGCAAACAAATCTCCCGCTGCCGCGCGGTCGTTCTCACGAGCAACAGGTTGGCGACGTTCGCACAGGCGATGAGCAGCACAAGCCCGACAGCGGTGAGCAACGCGATCAGTGCCGGCCTCAGCGATCCGACGAGCTGCTCGCGCAGTGTCATCACACGTATCGTCCAACCGGCATTGGTGCCCGGAAAGTCGCGCGCGATGTCGGCCGCGATTTTGGCGAGATCGGCTTGCGCGTCGCTCGCGGTGACGCCGCGCTTGAGCCGGCCGATAAGGGCGAGGCTCTTGCCGCCACGATTTCGCCGCTGCTCCGGCGTCAACACGTCGAGCGTCCACACGAGCGGACTCAACGAAAAGCCGAACCCCTGCGGCAGCTCGCCCGCCGCCGGGAAACGAAACCAATCCGGAAGCACCCCCAGGATGGTGGCCGGTTCACCGTTCAGCGAGACGACGCGACCACTTACGCCGGGATCCGATCCAAAGCTTCGTCGCCACAGACTGTGGGCGATCAGCACCACGCGGTCGCGTCCCTCGTCGCCCATTTGAAAACTGCGCCCGACTACCGGCTGCACGCCGAGAACCTCGAAGAACTCGGCGCTGACGCGCACAGCGCCGATCCGCTCGGGCTCGCCGCGCCCGGTCAGATTCAGCTGCTCGGTTCGCATCGAGGCAAAGCGCTCGAACGTCCGGTTGCCCGAGTAATAGTCGAGAAAATCAGCGGCAGACGATGGGAGTCGATCGAAGCCGAGCCGTTGCTGGATATCAGCGCTGAACTCCCACGGCATGAGAATGCGATCGGCCTCGGGATACGGAAGCGGCTGCAGCAGAACGCCGTCGATGACACGGAAGATTGCAGCATTGGCGCCAAGTCCCAGGGCCAACGCCATGATGGAGAGCGCCGAAAAACCCGGCCGCCGGATCAGCGCGCGAATTGCGTACTTGAAACTCTGCAAGGCCGTTGGGTAACCGAGTCTCTATTTTGTATGATGGCGTGCTGACTGGCCACGGAAAAACGTGGATATCGAATCCACGGACGAACACGGATAACGATGGACCGCGGATGAACACGGACGAACACGGATAACGACGGACCACGGATGAACACGGACGAACACGGATAACGACGGACCACGGGTGACCGCGGATGACCATGAGCCACGGAAGAACACGGACAAACACGGATAACGATGGACCACGGAAGAACACGGACGAACACGGATAACGATGGACCACGGATGAACACGGACGAACACGGATTAACCGGATCCCGGATCCCGCACAACGGATCCCGGAGCAATTCGACGTAAGGAGTCATCATACGTGCCCAAGCTGACGGTGGAAGGATTCGGAACGTTCGATGTCGAGCACGGCAAGCGACTCGTCCTCGCGCTGGAGCAGGACGCGCACGTCGACCAATTGCATGCCTGTGGCGGCAATGCTCGTTGTACGACTTGTCGGGTGGAATTCATCGAGGGGGAACCCACGAGAATGACGGTCGCGGAGAAACAGGTGCTTCAGGCGAAGGGAGCGATCGGCGTGCGGTTATCGTGTCAAATCGTTTGCGATCACGACATGAAGGTCCGCGCGATCAGCCGTCTCGCCGGCAGCGGACGTCCCGATCCCGGACCGACACCGGAGCCCCACGTCACCCCGCCTGTGGAGTGGAGCGAGCCTCATATAACTGATCGATAGGCTGTTGGCTGTCGGCTTCTGGCTCCTCGAGACGCCACACTCAACCAGCAGCCAGCGCCGGCAGCCAAGAGCTAGCGCGTGGAATACCTCTGACGTATCGTCGGCACCAGATATTCATCGACCGCCCGATCGAAGTCGTAGCGCGGCGCGAATCCCCAGTCGCGGCGCGCGGTCGAGTCGTCGACGTCTGCCGGCCAGGTGTCGACGATTCCCTGGCGCTGTCGATCGACGTCCCACTCGATTTGCGCCGCGGGAAACGCCTCGAGCACACGCGTGCGAAATTCAACGGCTGACGGGTTGAACGCCGCAACGTTGTATTCGGTCCGGGTCAGATGTTCGCGCCGGGCGGCGGCCAGGGTCACCAACGCGTCGACACCGTCGGGCATTGCCATCAATGGGATGCGCGTATCCTCGCGGACGAAACACTCATAGCGCTCCCCTCTTGCGGCCGCATGAATCATCTCCGGCGCATAATCCGACGTCCCGCCCGACGGCATCGTCAGCGCGGAAATCAAACCTGGAAAGCGAACGCTTCGAAAATCCACACGTCCGCTCGCACTCTCGGCAGCCAGCTGTTTGTAGTACCGGGCGTAATATCGTCCGAGCTGTTCACAATACAGCTTGTTGCAGCCGTACATCGTGGTGGGATGCGTCCACTCGTCCTCTTTCACTTTGCCGGCGGCCGCTTTGGTTTGCCGATCGGGAAGACCGTATACGGCGATGGATGAGGGATACATGAAGACGACAGGGCGGCCGTGCGACTCGGCCTCGTGCTGCGCGAATTCGAGCAGATTCAGGGTACCCTCAACGTTGACCTGATGCGCCGTCATCGGCGTGAATTCCGATCGGGTCGAAAGCAAGGCGGCAAGATGAAACACGAGCTCGACGCGGAATTCCGCCAGGACCCGTTCCAGCAGTCCGCGATCGAGAATCGAGCCGGTGATCTCCCGATCGACCTTCGCCGAGATTGATGGATCGAGCCGATTCAGATCGAGCGTCACAATCCCGCGGTCGCCCCGATCGGCCAGGCGATCGATCAGCCCGTGACCGATCTCACCGCCCGCACCGGTGATTAACACGACTGGTTTACGCACCAACGAATTATAGTGCTCTGGTTTCTCTCGTTTCTCTCGTTTCTCCCGTTTCTCCCGTTTCTCCCGTTTCTCCTCTTCGAGGTTTGTTGCCGTGATACGTCTTCTCGCAGTCGTCGCAAGCACATTGCTGGTTTCTGTCACGTGGCAGGACCGTCGTTCTCCGTTCGACGCGTCATTCACTGGCGCCACCATGCGTGTGGACTACTTCCACACCGGCGGACCGACGTCGGGCGAAACCATCGCGCTCGATCGCGTCGTCGATGACGGCGACTGGCCGGGCAGCCGCACGCAACTCGTCGACGCCACCAATCTCGGGAAATATCGATTCGAAGTGCGCAACAAACGGACCCAGGACCTGATGTATTCCCGCGGCTTTGCCTCGATCTACGGCGAATGGGAGACGACTGCCGAGCAGAAAACGCTCCACCGCACGTTTCACGAATCGCTGCGCTTCCCCTGGCCGCGAGAGCCGATCGTCGTCACGCTGTCGAAGCGGCAGGCCGACAACAGTTTTGCATCGATATGGACGACCGGGATCGATCCCGGATCGCGCCTGGTCGTCGCCGCGCCGATCAGGCAGCACTCCGGCCGCGTCTGGCCGGTGTTCATCAACGGACCTGCGGCGACGAAGGTCGACCTGCTGGTGATCGGGGAGGGATACACGGCGCGCGAGATGGCGAAATTCCATGCCGACGTGAAGCGGTTGTTGCCGGCGCTCTTCGAACAGGAGCCGTTCAAGGGGCGCCGCGCTGATTTCAACGTACGCGCCCTGGACCTCCCGTCGGCGGAGAGCGGCATCCACCGTCCGAATGCCGGAGTCTTTCGACGAACCCCGTTATCCACCGAGTACAACGTCTTCGACTCCGAGCGGTACGTTCTGACACTCGACAATCGGGCGTTGCGCGACGCGGCGTCGGCGGCGCCGTACGAATTCATCGAGATACTCGTCAACGACAAGACGTACGGTGGGGGCGGTATCTTCAACGATCAAGCGACGGCGTCGGTCGATAGCGCCTTTTCGCCGTACGTGTTCGTTCATGAGTTCGGACATCACTTCGCGGCGCTGGCCGACGAGTACTACACCTCCGACGTCGCGTATGAAACCGGCGCAGCCGTGAAGCCGGAACCGTGGGAGCCGAACATCACCGCGCTTCATGATCCGGCTCAGTTGAAATGGCGAGATCTCGTCACCGCAGGCACGCCTCTCCCCACACCCTGGAACAAGGATGAATTCGAAAAACACACGGCCGGGATTCAGCAGCGACGCCGTGAAATCCGGGCGCGAAATGCGCCGGAATCCGAGATGGACGCCCTTTTCCGCGAACAAGAAGCGTGGGACACGAAATTCCTGTCGTCGATGACGTCTTCGGGACGGGTCGGCGCCTTCGAAGGCGCCGGGTATGAAGCACGCGGACTCTATAGGCCCGAGGCCGACTGCATCATGTTCACGCGCGATCCGGTGGGGTTCTGTCGCGTCTGCCGCCGCGCCATCGAGCGAATCATTGATTTCTATTCGCGATAGACCAAGACGTTACAGCATCCGTACTGTCGAGACGATGCACGCCAGCATCGCGACTGCGGTCGCCACGAGCAGCAGCAGCGCGATCACCATGTGGTTCACACGCTCGGGCTTGAGTGGATCGAGCAGCACGCCCGTGAAATAACCCCCGATGAACCCGCCCAGATGTGCGGAGTTGTCGACGCGCGACATAATCAACCCGGAAATAAAAACCGTGACGGCACAGCTAATCGCGTGCGACCTGATCGTGCTGCTTCCGCCTCGATTGCCGTAATGCAGCAGCGCACCCAGCAGTCCGCAAATACCGGCCGAAGCGCCCAATGTGCGGCCCGCGCCTCCGATAATCGGTATAGCGATGGGCATGTAGCCGAGCACAGAGCTCAAAAGAAACCCGCACGCGGAAGAAACCATGTAGATGATCGCCAGGCGCGCGCCGCCGTAAAGGTCCGCAACCACGGGCCCGAGATCCCGGACCCACATCATGTTGAACACGATGTGCAGGGCACTTCCATGGAGCCAGCCGGCGGTCAGAATCGTCCACCATCGCCGCAGGCCGAAGACAGGGTCCGCTCCACTCATGCCAAACATGAACGCCACCAAATCGGCAGGCGCGAGGAGCGAAAATGGATCGCCTCGTCCCATGACGTTGCCGCCGAGCATCATCGTCACCACGATGGTCAGCATGTACAGGCTCGCGCAGCCGTAGATGACCAACGGCACGAAACCAAAGTCATTGCCCAGCCGCCGCAGCACGCCCGCGTATCCCCAGAGACCGGGATTGCGACGCCCGCACGTGTAGCACTGCTCGTCGTTGACGCCGACCAGCGATCCGCACGACGCGCAGACCACTGATCCGGTTGTCTGACGCTTGAACATTGATCGAAGCATAGCTGAAATTGCTGATTGTTGATTTCTGATGGCTGATTGAGTTTCTTCCGGGATCCGTTTTCCGGGATGCGGGATCCGTTATCGGCGACACCACCGACGCGGAGGGTCTAGTATTCCGAGATCGGGCGGCCGGATCCCGGATCCCGACAGAACCAGGATGAACGTCCTCATCACCGGCGGCACCGGATATCTCGGGCGGGCGATCGTTCGCTCGTTGGTAAGGCGCGGGTACGAGCCGATCGTATTTGCGCGCCACGCGACGACGTCCGGGCTTCCCGGCCGGCTCGTCGATGGCGACATCCGCGATCGCGACGCCGTGCGCCGTGTGGCTCGAGGCGCCGACGCGATCATCCATTCGGCGGCGCTCGTCAGCCTGTGGCAGCGGAATCCGGCCTCGTTTGACGAGATCAACGTGGGCGGTCTCGAAGCCGTCCTCGACGCCGCGAAGTCCCTGGGCACACGCCGCATCATTTACACATCGTCTTTTCTTGCCCTGCCTCCGGCAGGAGCGAACGCGCCGCTTGCGGCAAACGACTATCAACGAACGAAAGCGACTGCACTGGCTGTCGCACGAGCGGCACAATCGACTGGTCAGCCGATTGTGATCCTTATACCGGGTGTGATTTACGGGCCGGGCGTCGCCACCGAAGCCAATCTCGTCGGCCGGTTGGTCGCAGATCAGCGTGCCGGCCGCCTTCCTGGAATCGTCGGTGCCGATCGCACCTGGTCCTACGCGTACGTCGACGATGTTGCCGACGCACATGTCAGCGCCCTGGCGCCGACAGTTCGCGGGACCGAATACGTCGTCGGCGGCGTGAACGTGCCCCAAATAAGAGTCTTCGAAATCCTGCGCGAACTCACCGGCGCCAAGCTGCCTCGGCGTATTCCATTCGCTGTGGCATCGGGGATTGCCTGGGTCGAGGAAGGCCGCGCGACGTTGACGGGCCGGCCACCGCTCATCACCCGTGGTGCAGTCACCATATTTCGTTACGACTGGAGGCTGGACAGTTCTCGTAGTGTTGAAGAACTCAGCTATCGCGTCACGCCGCTCGAATCGGGGTTGAAGTCATTGCTGTCGCCATGCTGACGGGTCAAAACCGTGGAGATAATTTTGCAACGAACCCCGATGACCCTGCGGAAGCGACAATGGAAAACCGAGCCCCGTGGTGACTTCTTGTCCTTTCTGCGGGGCGCGAACCGACCTCCCGCACGAAAGCCAGGAGGCGTGCATCGCAGCCCTGCAGGAAGAAATTGCCCGCACGCGCGAAATCGTCAAACGTGTGAGACCGGTCGCCGAGGTTGTTTCGGCAAATGACCGAAATTCCCCCGAGGACGAACCGGCCGACTGAAGACCCGCTCGCTCGTCGGCTAACCCCGGCCGACAACCCCCGTCTAAGCAATTGGATGCCGCAAACGGACGCCGCCACCGTCGCGCTGGCCCGCGACGGCGATAGCGAAGCCTTTCGGGAACTCGTGGACCGCCATAGCCGCGCTGTCTACAGGCTCGCGTACCGGATGACCGGCTCCGCACAGGACGCCGAAGACGTCGTCCAGGAGACTTTCTTGAAAGCTTACCGGCAGCTGGGCCGTTTCGAATCGAGGGCGAATTTCAGTACATGGCTGCATCGCATCGCCGTGAACTGCTCCATCGATCTCATGCGCGCGAGACCGCACCGCGAAGCCGGACACGACGCAGCCGACCTCGATCAACTTGGCAACGACGACGAGACGCGGCGACAGGCCTCACCGGAACGTTTGATGTTGAGCACTGAAGTCCAGGATCGCGTGGCTGGGGCAATGTCGTCGTTGAGCATGATGGAACGCGCGGCGTTCGCGCTCCGGCACTTTGAAGGTCAATCGATTGAAGAGATCAGCCGGGCGCTTGGTCTCAAGACGAACGCGACCAAGCACAGTATTTTCCGGGCGGTGAAGAAGATGCGCGTCGCGCTGGAACCGTTGGTGTCCGCCGATTGAGAGCTACCCAATGCACCTGACAGAAGACGATCTGGTTCTTCACTACTACGGCGAGCTCGAACAGCCGGCCGCCGCGCGGACCGCGGAGCATCTTCGCGAATGCCCGGCCTGCAACGCCAGCTTCACCACGCTGCAGCGTGTGCTCGCGGCAGTCGATTCGATGCCGCCCCTGGAAGTTGGCGACGGCTTCGAACGGAAGACCTGGGCCAGGCTGCAGCCTGAGCTGGATGGAGGGTCTCGCAAAGGGTGGCGTTCCTGGTTCCTGATTTCACCGGCTCGCCTCGCGTGGGTCGCCGGCATCGCGATTCTCGTCGCCGCGGCATTCTTCGCAGGACGTGTATCTCAGAAAGCCGTCCCATCGACGGTTGCTGAAACGACGGCGGCATCCACTGCGCTCCGCGAACGAATCCTGCTCGCGGATCTGGGTGACCATCTCGATCGTTCGCAGTTGATGCTCACGGAACTCGTGAGTGCCGATCCCGCCGACACGGCGGACTTTGCCGCGCAACGCGAGCGCGCCGAGCAACTCGTCGCCGACAATCGGCTGTATCGGCAGACAGCGGCCGCCAACGGCAACACGGCACTCGCCGCCGTGCTCGACGATCTCGAACAGGTCCTGGTTGACGTGGCGGCCAGTCCAGACAACGTGTCGGCCACGGATTTCGACGATGTCCGGCAGCGAATCGAAAACAAGGGATTGCTGTTGAAAATGCGTGTGCTGTCGCTCGAGGTTCAGAGGCGGCAGAAAGCGCAAATACGGTCGCGAGCGGGCCAGAGTTCGTGACCACGGATTAACGCGGGCCACGGATGAACACGAGTTAACACGGGCCACGGATTAACACGGATTAACACGGATCAACACGGGCCACGGATTAACACGGATTAACACGGACTAATACGGGCCACGGATGAACACGGATTAACACGGACTAATACGGACTAATACGAACGATCGGATCCCGGATCCCCTACCACCGGATCCCGGACCTGGACAGGACAATAAACTATGCGCAACAAGACTTCATGCGTGGCCGTCATCTTTGCCGCCATCCTCGCTGTCGCAGGATCAGTGTCGGCACAACCTCCAGGCCCGGCACCAGTGGGCTCCGCACCGCTTGGTCCGGCCCCGATGGGCCCTCCGCCGATTGGCGCGGGGCCACTTGGTCCAGGTCCGATTCCCCCGGCCGGTCTGATCGCACCGATGATCACCGGGATGCCGGCTATGGGGTTGGCGTCGAGCGAACAGGATCGGCAGGACCGTGAAAAGGAAGCCGAGCAGCGTCAGCGCGAACGCGAGAGCCGGTTATACGACCAGGCACGTGAGGATATCGACAACGGCCGGTACGATCGCGCCATCGGACGATTCAACGACGCGATCGCGATGAAGGGGCCCCACGCCGATGCGGCGCTTTACTTCAAGGCGTGGGCACAGGACAGAGTTGGTCAGCGCGCCGAAGCGTTGACGACGATAGCCACGCTCAATAAGGAGTATCCAAAGAGTCGCTGGCTGCCTCAGGCAAAGCAGCTCGAAGCGCTCGTGCGCCAAAACAGCGGCCAGCCGGCGCGGCCGGACGATCAAACCGACGACGACACGAAGATGTACGCGCTGAATGGCTTGATGAACGCCGATCCTGAAAAAGCCATCCCGATGGTCGAGAAGCTGCTCGAAGGGACGTCGTCGCCGCGCGTCAAGTCCAAGGCGCTATTCGTCCTCGCACAGAACGATTCGCCTCGGGCGCGCGAGGTGTTGAAGAAAGTGGCGATGGGCACGTCGGCACCCGATCTTCAGAACCGCGCCATCGATTATCTCGGCACGCAAGGCGGACGCGACAGCCGCGCCCTGCTCGGCGAAATCTACGGCGCGACCAACGATGTCGATGTGAAGCGTCGCATCCTGCGCGCCTTCATGGTGTCGGGTGAGCGCGATCGTCTCTTGACGGCTGCGCAGACCGAACAGAGCCCGGAGCTGCGCGCTGAAGCGGTGCAACAGCTGGGCGTGATGGGCGCGCATGATGCGCTGTGGCAGCTCTATCAGAAGGAAACCTCTGTCGATGTGAAGAAGCGGATTATCCAGGCGATGTTCGTCGGCGGAGCCGCCGATCGGCTCATCGAGCTTGCGAAAACAGAGAAGACCCCGGAGCTTCGCCGCACGGCAATCCGCAATCTCGGTGTCATGGGCTCCAAGAAGACCGGCGACGCGCTCGTCGAGATCTACAACACTGACCGAGATCCGGAAGTCCGAAAAGCGGTCATCGACGGTCTCTTCGTCCAGGGTAACGGTTCCGGACTGGTCGCCCTCGCTCGCAAAGAGCAAGACGGGGCGATGAAAAGGGAAATCGTCTCGAAGCTGTCGGTGATGGGCTCGAAGGATCCAGCCGTCACTCAATACATGATGGAAATCCTGAGCGGAAAGTAGAGGCGGCCCCATGTCGACTCCGTTCAAAATGATTGCAACCGGGCTCGGGATGGCGGTGATGGTGTCGACGATTGTGGCGGCGCAGCAGCCGCGCATTCAGAACGGTACTGTCACAACTCAACCGGCAGGTTCTCCCTTCACGCAGTCTTTCAGGTCGCTCGTGAATTCGACAACCGACGCCAGTTGGATCGGGTATGCCGTGCCAGTGGCCGATGGTGAACGGGTGATGTGCTGTTTCAACGGCGGCACGTCGTTCGTGAACGGCACGGTGTCCGACTCCTCGGGTTGCTGTGGCTTGTGCCGGCTCGAGAACTCGTCGGGAACGAATATGTCGACGCGATCGCAGCCGGCAACAGCTGCCGGAGTCATCAAGCTCGAAGGCTCGGATCAGATGATCGTGTTGCTGCGGATTGCGGATCGCGCCGTCGAGCGGATCCGCGTGTTCTCTGAAGACTGTCAGCTCGATGCCGGGGGACGGCCAGTGCGATGGCTGGAAAACGTCCGGCCGGCCGACAGCATTGCGCTGCTCGAATCTGTGATCGGCGCACAGCCGCAGGGAGATACGAAGAATCGCGTGACCGATGGTGCGATTACTGCCATCGCGATGCATGGCGATCCGGCAGCGGACGCATCCCTCGAGCGCCTCATCAATCGGACCCAGCCTGAGAGCGTGCGCAAGAAAGTGACATTCTGGCTCGGAAACGCACGCGGTCAGCGCGGCTACCAGACACTCCAGCGAGTACTGCGCGATGACCCGAGCGTGGAGGTGCGGAAGAGCGCGATCTTTGGTTTGTCGCAGAGCAAAGTGCCTCAGGCACTCGACACCTTGATTGCAACAGCGCGGAACGACGCCGAGCCGCGGCTGAGGGGCGAAGCGTTGTTCTGGCTCGCCCAGAAAGCCGGGGAAAAAGCGTCCGCGACTATCGTCGATCGGATCGATCAGGATCCGGATACAGAAGTGAAGAAGAAAGCCGTCTTCGCGCTCAGCCAGCTTCCAAAGGACGAGGGCGTGCCGCTCTTGATCAAGGTCGCGCGGACGAATACGAACCCGGAAGTCCGCAAGCAGGCGATGTTCTGGCTGGGTCAGTCCAAGGATCCGCGCGCCACGGACTTTTTTGCCGAGGTCCTGGGGAAATAGGCCACGGAAGAACCCGGATCAACGCGAACCACGGAAAACCGCGGATCAACGAGAACCACGGAAAAACACGGATGAACACGGAAAAATCCGTTGTCACCGGGAGTGTCAGGTCTTTTGTGTGTAGGGCGCATTGACGATGATGCGCGTGGGCGGTGTGGGAAACCGCGTTTTGTGCGGTCTTCCAAGTCCCTGGGGCGCGTTTTTGGCGTCCGCGGGGACGGCAGCGTCCATGCGCGGCATTTTATCTGGAACGAACAACAAATCGGTGCTGATAGAGCACCGCAAATTGAGACATCGCTTCGCGCCACGGCCGAATCGGCATCGTCCAGCCACGGGTGAAGTTGCGCAACGCGAGCCAGAGCAGTTTGGTCGCCGCCTCGTCGGTCGGAAAGTGGCCGCGGGTCTTGATGATCTTGCGCACGCGCGCGTTCACGCTCTCGAGTGCATTCGTCGTGTCAATCACGCGCCGGACGGTCCGCTCGATCCAGCGGCCAAGGACGTCGCGAGTCCCGTTCGGCAGGACCGCCAGCTGGTCCGTCAGCTCGCCGCCGAGCGCATGCTCCACGATCGCTTTTCTTGAAGCGACGGACAGCGGCATCGAACTCCTCGACGGACAAGGGCCCTTGCCCCACAAACTGATCGAGAATCTCCGAGGGAACAGGGGCAGCGGCGCATCAGGCGCCAGGCTCTTTCGTTTCCGGGGCGGCATAGGCTCTCCTCATGCTATGCCTCAGACACAGAATTCCTGACACTCTCGGAAAAATCCGTGTCAATCCGTGGCCCGTTTTTATCCGTGTGTCAATCCGTGTTCATCCGTGGCCCGTTTTGTCCGTGTCAATCCGTGGCCATCCGTGGCCCGTTCTATCCGTGTCAACCCGTGTTCATCCGTGGCCCGTTTTTATCCGTGTCAATCCGTGTTCATCCGTGGCCCGTTTTTATCCGTGTCAATCCGTGTTCATCCGTGGTCCGTTTTATCCGTGTCAATCCGTGTCCATCCGTGGCCCGTTTTTATCCCCGTGTCAATCCGTGTCCATCCGTGGCCCGTTTTTGTCCGTGTCAATCCGTGTCCATCCCTGGCCCGTTCTATCCGTGTCAACCCGTGTTCATCCGTGGCCCGTTTTTATCCGTGTCAATCCGTGTCCATCCGTGGCCCGTTTTGTCCGTGTCAATCCGTGGCCCCGATGCTTCCGTGGCTCAATGAACGCCGTGGCTCGTCTGCAGCGCCGACGGATCCGCGCCAAGTTTCCGAATCGCCGTCTCCCACATCTGCGACGGCTCCGTATCGAAGACCAGGCTCACATCGACGTCGCACATCAACCACGCCGACTGCGACAACTCGTGGTCGAGTTGTCCGGGTCCCCATCCAGCGTAACCGGCAAGCACGAGCGCACGCGGCGCAGGACGTGTCTCCAGCACGCGGCGCAGCAGAATTGGCGAGGTTGAAAGAAACAG
>Ga0310900_10000120_pt1 | contig 20475 bp, 19 predicted proteins | sample C24D1metaG_FD_203879 | JGI IMG/M metagenome (GOLD analysis project Ga0310900, IMG submission 203879) | Lab incubated soil microbial communities from West Virginia University Organic Research Farm, Morgantown, WV, United States - C24D1 | ecosystem: Environmental > Terrestrial > Soil >...
GTCATGGCCGCGTCAATAATCGGAATGCCGGTGGCAGCCGCTGCCCAAGCCTGCAGATGAGTATCCGTTAGCGGGGACAAGTCAAGCAGCTGTTCATATCGGAAGTAATCTTCATGATACATCGCTTGGTACAAATAGAAATCGCGCCATGCCAGCTGGCGAATCCATGTCTCGGCCCCGGGCAGCCCTTGCGTAAGCTCGTAAGCGTGGCGGGCCGAGATGGCGCCGGTGTTCAAGAAGCGGGCGAGCCCGCTGGCATAATCGTCCACAAAAGCATCGCGGCTATTTGCGTAGGAGGCGAGGCGCTCGCGCGCGAAGCGATCCAGCTTGATTAACGATTTTTGAGCCCCTTCAACACAGGTGCCGCCAAGTGCGCAAGAAATGAACTCTGGCAGCGCGAATGATAGCGCGACCTTGCTGTTCATTTCCCTTACGGTAGACAGCTCCTGAATCATGGTTCCGCTCATTGGACGATAGCATTCCCGCATATAGCTGCTCCACATGCGATAGAAGGGCGTAAACACTTTATAAGGCGCAGGCCGCCGTGCGAATGCAGGAAAAGCTTCTAAATCAGCAAGCGGCGCATCTGCAATCGACATCCACCGCCGGCCCAGCCTGCGCGCTGCCTGCTGCAGCTGTTCATCGCGCCTAAGCGAGTAGGGCGTGTAGTCCGCATGCACGACGACTTCTTCGATGGGATGCGCTTGCAGCAGAGCTTCGGTGATCAAAACGGGATCCCCGTACAGCACATGCAGTTCTTTGTCCGCATTGGAATAGCTGTGCAGGAGGGAAGCGGCTTGCGCCAAAAAATTTCGGCCGCTATGGCTGGTCAGCCGGCCTTCGCCCGTGAGGACGGGATCTATGATGAGCAAATGAATGCCATGCGTATCTTTGTTTTTCAAATAATCAAATGCGCGCAAATCTGCGGTGCGCAAATCCTTGCGATGAATAAACAAATACATCGGGCCCTTCTCCTTCCTATACCGCAGAGCAGTACGGCATAATCAGCTTGAAATAAAACAGCAAAGCCGCATGTCATTTGTCGACTGTGGACAAATAACTGCGGCTTTGCTGGGTGAGTCTACCCTTGCAACCCTCGATGAGAGGAGTTAGGTCACTCTATTGTCCGTTAGCATATGCTTAGAGAGAATCCGTATCCATGACACGACGGGCAGTCACGTAACGGTCTACATAATAGGAGGAATTAAGTTTGTCTGTTACAACGCCTCTGCTGGAGGACGAATGTGCAAACTTGCCATCTCCGATGTATATGCCAACATGGGAAACGGTGCTGTTGTTGCCACCGACTGTGTCGAAGAACACAAGATCTCCCGGAAGTAGGTCAGCCTTAGCGACCTTCGTGCCTGTTTTTGCTTGCGAACCGGATGTGCGAGGAAGGTCAACGCCCAATTTGTCGAACACGTAGCTCGTAAAACCGGAGCAGTCAAAGCCATTCGACGACGTTCCGCCGCTTCTGTACGGAGTACCAATAAGATCACTGATAGTTCCGTTTAGTTTTGAGTCTGCGAAAGCGCTCCCCGCCTGGAAAGCGAGTACGAGAACGAGACCCAGGAGTAATGCGGTAATCTTCTTCAATTGTGGAACTCCTTCCAATGCCGACGAGGTTAGCTGTGGGGTTCGGTTGAAGGCTCCCTATGATTCCTCAGGCGCTGAGAAAACTCAGACGTCGGAATCAATTCACCCAGAGTGGTTCCCCCGTTTCCCGATAGGGAATTAGGCAGTTTTTTCATGCTCCTGAGAATTATTCGATTATTTTCATTGATCTCCTGCCTTTACTGGCAAATTCTAATAATTCTCATGTAACCTTTTGACAATTTAGTTCGTTTAAACGACTTTTGTGTAATATAAACACTCATTTGTAGTCTTTTCTAGCTAAATGTGACGACACAAATTCATTAATTATGTAGATATCATGTAAATGCTACCGGATTGTCCCTGTGGCACCTCTCCGCATAGATAGCCTAAAGTCCCGAAAGCTGCGGTGTTTTACTGTTTACAAACGAAAGATTAAAAAAATTCATACAAAAAACCTCCGATCAGCCGGAGGTTTTATTATAGTTTCAGGTTTTACATCATTCGACTGCGCGCTTTATTTTGCTGTGATGACCTTCTCGGAGATGAGCTGCGGATCGCCGTTCTTTTGTTCCATCCAGAACCGCAGCTTGTATTTGCCCGAGTATTTAAAATCATAGGAGATGACTTTCGAGCTGAACCAAAAGGTGTCTTTTTCGACAAATTGCTTAAAATCAGCATCATCCTGGTTGCGGCTGTCAATCGTCGTTTCTTTATCGTTAGGGTCAACAATCGTGACCTTGAATTCGGAGATGGCGACATTCAAATTATCGATTTGCGCTTGTACTAAAAATTTCTGAACAGCGCCTTTTTCAACCTGTCCAAACATGGTTCGCTTCTCATTCATCAGAAACATATGGACATTGGGCTTCTGAATGACCAGCTTCTTCTCGCTGCCCTTCCATTGAATGAACGCTTGCATGGAATCACTTAAGGAACGGATATTGATGTACACCTTATCATCTACCAGTAAACCATCTTCTACCGATTGTTTATTATTATAAATCAGCGTTACTTTTTGGAGTAATTTGTCGGCTGCAACGAGCGAACCCCCCGATAAGAGCAATACCATCGATATTATAATCAATTTTTTACGCATCATTTACGTGTATCCCCCATTATTCATTTTCTTACAAATATTTATACAGAAATGTAATCATTTAGTTGCGGTCGGTTTTGAAATAAAAAAAGCCCCGTATCCACGGGCGGATCGTGGAGCCGAAGGCTTCTTTATCCTGCGTTTATTTCGATTGCAGGCATTCATATTGCGAGGCTATGGTCCATACCTTCATGAGCGTACGAATCAGGTGATAGCCCTGATGAAGGATGAGCGCGAACAAGCCGGCCCAGAGCATCGATATGCCGGTGACTACGAGTCCGGCTGCAGCTCCGATCCCCCACATGATGAGTGAGATGGCCGCATAGGAGAGAAAGTTCCGGAGAGCGTGCCATAAGGAACGGAATACGCCTTCGCCGGATGCAGCGCCGAACTGCATGGCTAGAAATAACAAATGCAGCACTGTGCTCCACAGCAGCCATAGCGATGCGCCAGGCAGCACCGCTTGCAGCAGTTCCGGGATGGAGCCGCTCTCCAGAAGTGCGTCGAGCGAGCGGGGCATCAGCCACCAGGCAGGAGCCAGCGATAAGACAGCTTCTATCCAGTAGAGCAGGACAACGGGCTTCCACGTTTTGCGGATGCCCTCCAGAAACCGTGTTCCCCCCTCCGATCTCGTTTGATTGAGCGAGTAGAACAAGCCGGCGTTAAACAAAGGCGTCAGCAGCATCCTGGCAAACAGCAGACCGCCTAACGTCCAGACGTACGGGGTGATCAGATCGGTTTTGAGCAGCTGGAATTGGGCTTCGGTCATGAAGAGCTGAGCAGCCGTATCAGAAGGATAGGAGCCCGGGTACCGCCGCAGCAGCGGCGAGACGACCGAATCAATGAAACGATAAAGAAAAAATCCCCATAGCAGCTGATACAGAAACAATAATATAACAAGGTAAAAATGTTTAACCGCTAGCCGCCAGCCTTGCTTCAAATGTATTTTCATTGTTAATCGCTCCTTGAACGCAATTACTTACCAGCTCAGCGACCCGAGCAGACCTTCAATAAGATTGACTACTCCAAGGCTCCATCTCGCACGCGTGTCCTCCGGCAGCTGGGCCTGCATATAGTTGTTAATGAGCTTATTGTCGAGGACGTTGCTGTAATTCGGATCGACGATCGCCCAATCGAGCGGAGCGGAATGCAGCTGCTTGAATTGAATGTGAGTTTCTTCGGCATTCCACAGTTTCGTTATTTTGGTGCCGTCGGTGAACTGCAGCACGACCTTGATGTCGCCGTTGCTGCCGCCGTTCTTTTTGACAAGCACGACCGATTCGTACATCTTGTTCCCATCCTGAGTGACGGGACGAACATGGATCGATTCGATCGAGAAGTCAGCCATCTGGTTGCCGTAAACGTATCGGCTGAAATAATCATGCCATTTCGTCTTCGTAACTTGTTCGACCACGCGCTGGAAGTCGGCAGTAGAAGGGTGCTTGAACTTAAATTTTTGGAAATACGTACGTAAAATCTTTTGCATCGTTCTAGAGCCTACCTGATTCTCAATGCCAATGAGCACGAGCTTCGCCCTCATGTACACGTTCTCGGCGTATTGCGAGTGGCTGCCGTATGACCAGGATTGCTGCTTAAGCGGTGCGGGGTCGGTCATGTAGCTGGCCTCTACCCGCAAATTGGCTTCCAATCCGTATGCGGTCTCCATCACCTTGTCCTCGGCGTAGGATGTGAAGCCTTCGTCCAGCCAAGCCTCCTCGAACTCATTGGAGGCGACCATTCCATACCAGTATTGGTGCCCGATCTCATGCACGACCGTTCGCTCTAAATCGAAGCCGGGGTTTTGCTTCTCGGCTGCGAATGCCGTGATGAGCGTCGGATACTCCATGCCGCCGGCTCCGTTCGCCCCTTTGGGAGGCACGACGATAGACAGCGTGCTGTAGGGGTATTCCCCATACCATTTCGCGTAGCTTGAGAGAGCGGATTTGGCGGCGTGCATATAGCGATCCTTAAGGGCGGCATGCGCCGGATCGAGATAGAGCTTAATCCGTACGCCGGGAATGCCCGTATCGGAGTAGGCGGTCTCTTCGTAGACGAAGTCCGGCGACGCCGACCAAGCAAAGTCATGAACATCATCGGCATAAAATTGGTAAACCTTCGTTTGATCCTTCATTTCAATCGCTTTCGTTTGGAAGCCGGTTGCCGCGACCGTGTAGGCTTCCGGTACTGTAATCCGAACGCTGTATATGCCGAAGTCGCTGTAAAACTCGGAGTTTCCATGGTACTGGTGAACGTTCCAGCCTTCAGCCGCACGTCCCCTTGTACCGACCGTTTCGTATACGGCAATTTTGGGAAACCACTGTCCCGCCATCACGAACTGTCCGGAGTAGCCCATTCTAGCAAACACCTCTGGCAGCTTCACCTCGTACCCCATGCGGAGCGTAACGGATTTGCCCGGAGCGATAGGCTCTGGCAGCCGTATTTTGGCTAAGGTGAAGTCATCGGCATTGCCGTCGTCGGGCTGCACGTACTGCAGACGAGGCAGCAGACTTTCGCCGTTAAGCGTTTCTAGCGTAAGCAGCTTCATATAGCCATGGCTGTTCGTGGTCGCTTTGTCCTCGCGCAGCTTGCCTCCGGATTCTTGCATGAACGTCGTTTTGTCTGATTGGAAGGCATTCGGGTACAGGTGGAAATAGAGCTCGGACACTGTTTTTTTGCCGGGGTTGGTCCAGGTTACCGTCTGATCGCCGTTTAATTGCTTCGCATCGTCAAGTAAATGAACGTTGATATGGTACTCAACGATACGGTTACTGAGTGATTGCGGCTTAGGCGTCATGACCGTATTCGGCTCCTGCACGAGCGGCGGCTTGGCCGAATTTTGGGCAGGGGCCGGTGCTTGCTTGGCTTTGGCGGCGGGGGCGAAAGCATATGTATATTGGGATTGCCAAGCAGTCCCGAAGCCTTGCTGCACAGACAAGCCGAGCAGTACGACTGCGAGTATTACGAGTAAAATTCGTTTGAAATAGCGTGGAGTCATTGAACGTTTCCCTCCCGTTGACAAGCATCTACAGCATGTATATGTTTGCTTTTCAAGGATTATTAGCTAAAATGGAATTATTGTATCGGGGAAGGTGTGAATGCGCATGACGGAAGAACAAGGACAGCCGGCTCAGCCGGAAAAGAAGGAAAAGAAATCACTGTCGCTCAACGTAGTGAGCAACAAACAACATAAAGGCTTTGGGGCGGGAACGATCGATTTGAGCGCTGTATCCTGCGTCATTATTGATGAGGGAGTCGCTTATATCGACGTTGGCGCGATGCATGCGAAGAGCAAGGTGGAGCGCGGCATTAAGTTTACGCCGAACAAAGAGGATACGCCGAATGGCCGTCAATGCTGGATCGTGTGGGTAGCGGTCGACCGTAATGAGGAAGGATCTTATTATGCAGGCGCGACAGCCTGCGAGATGCTGATCGACTCCGAGGCGCGCCGCGGGTGGAAGATACTGGCTGACCACGTGAACAAGCTGGATCATGCGATCAAACGACGCTACAATTTGACAGAGCTTGGCGATGTAGAGAAAGCGGCGCTGCGCAAGCTGCTTACGGAGAATAATTTGGAGTGGTGGGATCGTTCGCCGGAAGAGCTTAAACAAGCTTTGAACGTGTAACGGCGAGCGCGATCAAGCGCGACACAGGCGTAAGCGCCAATAAAGGATGAGAACCTCATCGTTCGTAAGGCTAATCTTGCGGATGATGAGGTTTTCCGTGTTTTTAGAGGCTGTTGGAATCGTATGAAAAAAATTTTTTGGATCAAGTGCAGGGGATTAGCGGCTGGCTGACGTCTATAGATTGGGAAGGGGGGGAGCGACATTCAAGACGAGGATTGGATCAGAGCGGTGCAAGAGGGCGGGCCCGAGCATTATGGCCCTTTCGTACAGGCGTATGGTCCTTATATATATAGAACGGTCTTCGCAGTCCTTCATTCTCCGCATGATGCGGAGGATATAACGCAGGAAGTGCTGCTGCAAATTTATCGTTCCCTTCCGGATTGCCGATTGGACGGGCTGAAGACGTGGATTACCCGCATTGCCGTTAATCGAGCGATCGATTTCAAGAGAAGCAAGGCGCGCAGGCCCGAGGAGCTGTCGGATAGCGAAGCGATGAGCGAGAAAATGCATGATGATGCTGCCGCGGCGCTGCCGGCTGCCGAGCTGGTAGCCATCAAGCAAGCGGATAGGCGGCAGGTTCGCGAGCGCGTAGAAGAAATGCCGAAAAACTACCGGGAAGTCATAAACGCTTATTATATGGAAGACAAGTCGTATGAACAGATAGCGGCCGAAACCGGGCTGGAGCGCAAAAGCGTAGAGTCCAGGCTGTACCGGGCAAGAAGCTGGATGAAGCGCCACTGGCGGAAGGAGGATTTCGAATGAAGAAGGAGCATATATCGCCGGATCAAATGATCCGATATGTGAATGGCACGCTTGCAGAGGCTGAGCGAGTACAGGTAGAGCAGCAGATGACAGCTTGCGATTGCTGCTTAAAGCAATTTGTTGCTGCAGTTGAATCGTCCGAAGACGTGGTGGAGTCAGTCTTTCCAAGCCATGTAAATGAACCTCAGCTTCCTGATATGGAGCAGTTAGAGCAGCGGGTCGTTGCCCAGCTGTTAAGCGAGGAGAGAATTCATCAAGCCCAGGCTGACGGCCTTAGAACGTCCGGCGCTCTACAGAAGAAATTTCCCCGCCTTCGCGCTTGGCTTCAGCATCCGGTAACGCATTATACCATTGCTGCGTCCATTACGCTGCTGCTGCTTGTCACCGGTACCTTTGCCTCCTTCTCTCAGAAGCTGGCTCAGCTCGATATGAATGAGAATGTACAGCAGGCTGTACCGCCGTACCCGCCGATGGCAGCTGGCAAGCATTCGGAATCATGGTCGGATAAAATAGTCGATCAAACAGGGTCGTGGCTGGACGGCCTGAGAGCGGCCCGCTATAAATAAATGAAAAATGAGGAAACGGAAAGGAATGATTCAAGTATGAATAAAAGCCCGTTAACGGCGTTTTTGCTTTCTTTTATACCCGGCGTTGGGCATGGCTATTTGGGCCGTCCTGTACGTGCCGTATTATACGGAGGAGCTTTTTTTGGCCCCATTGGGATGTTTATTTTATTGATGATTACGAATGCGGGTGTCGATGATGGTTTTCTCGTCTTCCTGATGTTCATAGCTGCTATGTCGGGGATTATTAACATGCTCGATATGGTCTTTACCCTGATCAAGGGCAATGGATTATCGTCACATCCGGTTCAGCAGCATCCATTCGAGCATTCTGCCGATCATTTTGGCCCAGGAGCTGTACTGTTAGAGCGGGAGCATCAGCGCGAGAAATCGCGTATAATCCTGTTCTCCCTCGTGCCGGGTCTTGGCCATATGAGTATGGGGCTTATGCAGCGCGGTATCACATTGCTCATTTCGTTCATCGGCTGGTTCGCGATTATCGTCTTCTTAAGCGCTATTATTCATAGAGGAGAGCTGCTCGTCTTTTTGCTCGCGCTGCCAATCATCTGGGTGTACAGCATGTTTGACGCGATCAGACAGCTTCATGCGAAGCAGCGCGGAGAGCATCTTGTGGACCGTGCTATATTCGAAGATATGGAATCGTATATCGCTTCGGGGCGCAAAAGTAAGGTGCTGGCTATCGCATTGTCGATTTTCCCGGGCGCAGGCCATCTCTATCTAGGCTTGCAGAAGCGGGGGCTGCAGCTTATGGGCGGCTTTCTCTTAACTATTTATATAATGGACAATTTGCGGCTGTCTCTATTTTTTTTCCTGCTTCCGCTGTTCTGGTGCTTCGCGTTCTTTGATGCCATGCAGCAGACGTCCCGCTACGAGCGTCAGACGCTCACCGATGAGCCGGTGCTGACGCAGCTTGTTCCTTATCAGCGCTGGTTCGGCATTGGGCTGCTTGGGTTTGGCGTTTACTATTTGCTTGATCGTGTAGCCGCGGAGTTCACTTCCCACTTTTCAAATGAGCTTTACTCGCAATACATGCAGATCAAATATATGATTCCGACGGCTGTTGTGGCATTCGTTATGATTATTGTCGGCTTGCGTCTGGCCTTTGGAAGCAGAGCGGCTGCCGATATTAGAAAAGGAGCTCCGCCTGCAATCCCTGCTCCGCTGCATAAGCGAGAGGGGGAGTCACAATGAGCACAGTGAACATGGCGAATACAGCGGTTAATCGGCCGGAAGGCGTGCGCACCTGGCGCGTCGGCTCGCTATCGATGGGCGTAACGCTGATGCTAATGGGGACTGCGCTAGCAGTATCCCTCTGGCAAGACATCAGAGCATATGAGATGCTCCTGTGGGTAGCGCCGGTAGTATTTATTATGCTGGGAGCGGAGCTGCTGCTCTACCTGAAATTTTCCGGCAGCGAGCGGGCAATCGTGCGTTACGATTGGATAAGCGTTTTTTTTGTAGGCATGATCGGCGCGGCGAGCCTTGGACTTGCCCTGCTCATGTCAACCGGATTATTCGATGAACTGCAGCGAGGACTGCATATGACGCAGCAAACGGCGTTTGTTGATACGAGGGCGGTGAAGGTGCCTGCAGAGATTAACAAAATTGTCGTGCATTCGTTAGGCGGTGTTCAATTCGGAGAGACAGATACGCGCGAGCTGCAGCTTTTTGGGCAAATTCGCTACAGATCTTCCGAGAAGCTTGAGCGGCTGGACGATAAAATGCTGCAAACCCATATCGTCGGCACGACCATGTACGTCATGATCGGGGCGGCCGATCACCGGGATGGAGGCATCATTTCCGATACGGTTATTCCCGAGCTAACGCTAATTGTACCGAAAGGCGTAGAGCTGGTAGAGCGGGGGCGCTAGTTAATTCGATGCGTTAAGCTTCTGGTTTTGGATACAAAAAAAGCTGCACCATAGTCGCAATGACATTGGCGCAGCTTTTTTACGAGTATCTCATCGCATAGCAGAATACTATGCTACCGCATTGTAGGTCATAATCCAGATGGAGCCTGCGACGATCGTCAGCAAAATGACGAGCCCGAAAATAAGCGCCATCAGGTTGAAGCGCGGCTTCTCCTCATCCCGGATGTGCATGAAGAAGACCAGCTGAACGGCGAACTGCAGAACGGCCATCACGAGGATGAGCACGGTTGTAGCCGTTTTGCTCAGCAGATCATTCAGCACGACAACGAGCGGAATGATCGTCAGAATGATGGAGAATAGGAAGCCGATAACGTAAGATTTCATTGACCCGCCATGGGATCCGTGCTCGCCGTCATGGGTATGCGTGTTATGCTTTTCCATCCTACATCACCCCCATCAAGTAAACGATCGTGAATACGAAAATCCACACGACGTCCAAGAAATGCCAATATAAGCTGATGATGCTTACTTTGCGTTTTGTGACCGGTGTAATGCCGCGGCGGCTTAGCTGAAAGATCAGCGCGGTCATCCAGACGAGACCAACCGAGACGTGAAGTCCGTGCGTTCCGACAAGAACGTAGAAAGCAGACCAATAGGCGCTTGTTCCAATTGTAGCACCCTCATGCACCAGGTGCATAAACTCGTTTACCTCAAGAAATACGAATGATGCGCCGAGCAAAGCGGTAATCGCGAGCCAGAGAATCAGACCGCGTTTGTTCCCTTTGTTCATTTCCAGAACGGCTACGCCGCTCGTGAAGCTGCTTGTGAGCAGGAGGAAGGTCGAAATGATAATACCGTTCATTTCGAGCAATTCCGCACCGGTCGGTCCGCCGTCCGTGTTGAGACGGAGGACGACATAGGTAGCGAACAACGTACCGAATAAAATAACGTCGGTTATAAGAAACAGCCAGAAGCCGAACATTTTCAACGATTCTTGATCGTGATGATCGTCATGGTGACCGCCGCCGTGACCGGCACCGTGTCCGCCATGCGCTCCTGCTGGAGTGGAAACTGCATGTGCCATTATTTTGTCCCCCTTAATGCGGCTTCCGTACGCTCGATCTCATCCACCGGAATGTAATAATCGGTATCGTAAGAGAACGAACGGGCAAGCATGCATATGGCTACGCCGATCATACCCGGTATGGCCATCCACAGCCAATCCCATACGAAGCCGAAGCCTGCTATAAACCAGCATAACGACATGATGAACGGAATACTTGAATTTTTCGGCATATGAATCGGCTCAAGCGGAGCGAGTGGTTTGGCCGGCTCGCCGCTCGCAATGCGCTGCTTCTCTTCCCACCACTCGTCTTGGCTTGTAACCTGCGGCAAGCGGGCGAAGTTGTAGAGAGGTGCAGGCGATGGAATCGACCATTCCAGCGTACGGCCATCCCATGCGTCACCGTCCTTTTCCTTCTTGTAAAACTTAATGCTATGAGCGATTTGCCACACTTGGAAAATAAACGCGAGACCCATTAAGAAAGCTCCGACAGTAGATACGACGTTAAGCGGCTGCCAGCCCATATCGAAGTCGTATTCGTTGAAGCGGCGCGTCATACCCATGAGGCCAAGCGCGTATTGCGGCATAAAACATACGTAGAATCCGATGTTCCAGAACCAGAATGCCCATTTGCCGATGCCTTCATGCAAGCGGAAGCCGAACATTTTCGGCCACCAGTAATAGAGACCGGCGAAATAACCGAACACAACGCCGCCGATAAGCACCTGATGGAAATGCGCGATCAGGAAATAGCTGTTATGGAACTGGAAGTCGGCCGGCGCAACAGATAGGAGCACCCCGGTCATCCCCCCGACGACAAAGCAGGGAATGAACGCAATCGTCCACATCATCGGTGTCGTAAACGTAATTCGGCCTTGGTACATTGTAAACAGCCAGTTAAATACTTTCACCCCGGTCGGTATCGCGATCAGCATCGTCGTTAAAGCAAAGAACGCGTTGACGTTAGCGCCGGAGCCCATGGTGAAGAAGTGATGCGCCCAGGTGAAGAACGAGAAGAAGCTGATCGACATAAGGGCGAAAACCATCGATTTGTAACCGAAAAGTTTTTTCTTCGCGAAGGTCGATACGACCTCGGAGAATATCCCGAATGCCGGCAAAATAACGATATATACTTCAGGATGTCCCCACATCCAGATGAGGTTGATGTACATCATCGGATTGCCGCCGCCGTCGAGCGTGAAGAAATGGGCGCCCAGATAGCGGTCAATGAACAGCAGGAACAGCGTAACCGTTAATATTGGGAAAGCGAACATAATCGTGATACATGACGAAAGTACGGACCATACGAACATCGGCATTTGCATGAGCTTCATGCCCGGCGCGCGCATTTTCAGAATCGTGACAACAAAGTTAATGCCCGTAGCAAGGGAACCGATACCTGAAATTTGAATACCCCAGATATAGAAGTCTTGTCCAAGTCCCGGACTGCCTGACATCTCGGAAAGCGGCGGATATGCGAGCCAGCCTGCATCCGGCGAACCGCCGATAATAAAGGATACGTTGAACAGCATCGCTCCAAAGAAGAACATCCAGAAGCTAAGGGAGTTCAGGAACGGAAACGCAACGTCGCGAGCTCCGATGAGGAGCGGGACGACGATATTGAACAGACCGAACATAAGCGGCATCGCCATGAACAGAATCATAATAACGCCGTGCGTGGTGAAGATTTGGTTGTAGTGTTCCGCGTGCAAAAACTCAAGCTCCGGAGCAGCAAGCTGAACCCGCATGAGCAGCGCATCGACGCCGCCGCGGAACAGCATGAGAATGGAAGCGATGATGTACATGATTCCGATTTTTTTATGATCGACGCTAGTCAGCCATTCGGTCCACAGCCAGCGCCATTTTTTGAAAAAGGTGAGTACGAATATAATCGCGACAAGCGACAACCCAATGGATACTTGAGCCCCTAAAATAAGCGGATCACCGGTTACGAAAAATTCGGATGCGAATTGTTTAATTTTGTCTAACATGAGGGGTCCTCCTAAAAGTTTGTAGAACAAACTCGTTTCAAAAGCTTGCGCTTGTTAGTGGGTTAATGCCCCACATGGTTATGCGTGTTAGCGTCCGTGCTGCTGGCTGCGTGATGATGCGACTCCGTCGTAACCGCCGGAGCGGTCTCTTCATTCGCGGCTGCCGCAGACTCCGCTGCTTCACTGTCATGATGCTGATGCGCGCCGCCACCGCCGCCGTTCACATATTGTTTTACGATTTTATTGAATAATCCTTCAGGGAAGCTGGAGAACAGCTGCACATCAGAAGTTCCCGGCTCAGTCAGCTTCTCGAAGCCCTCCATTGTTAGGGATGGAGACTTAGCCTTCACTTCTTCTATCCAAGCTTTATATTCTTCCTCCGAAGTAGCATCGACTTTAAACGTCATTTGGGCAAAATCCTTCCCTGTGAAGTTCGCGCCGGAGCCAAAATAGCTGCCTTGCTCATCTGCTTGCAGGAATAGGGTCATGGCCATACCCGACATGGTGTAAATTTGCCCGCCGAGCTGCGGAACCCAGAAGGAGTTCATCGCCGTGTCGGACGTTAATTGGAACTTAATCGGCACGTCTTCCGGAATTTTAATGTAATTGACAGTTGCGATATCCTCATCCGGATATTTGAACAGCCATTTCCAGTCAAGCGACGTGACTTGAATCGTAATGGGCTCCTTAGCCGATTCAATCGGTTTGGAAGGCTCGAGCGCATACGTGTATTTAACGGTGACGATAGCCAGTATAAGGATAGCGATAATTGGAATGGTCCACCAAGTAATCTCCAGCTTCGTGCTATGCTCCCAGTTAGGGTTGTAGGAAGCCTTTCTGCCGGGCTTATCGCGGTACCGCCAAACGATAATAGCTGTCAGGATAAGTACGGGCACGATGATAACGGAACACAGAATGGTTGAAAAATAAATCAAATCCTTCTGAGACTCGCCGATTGGCCCTTTCGGATCGAGCACAATGAATTGCTCGCCGCAGCCGGAAAGCATAACGGCCATTAGCATAATAAGTACGGGTGTCAGCATACGAAGATACGGTCTCATCAATAGTTCAACTCCTCAAAATTACTGCTTACGACTACAATAGCAGATCTACAAGATAATAACTGCGGGGTTAACAATTACGTCAAAAATTCGTCTTTTTTCTGTAACTGAAAGTTCACGGCTTAGACAACTGTTACATTTAGGATACTTTGCAGCGCCAGCTGCGCTGTCCATCATTACCCAAACAAATAGACAGCCCCATGAGGTCACTGACCTCATGGGGCTGTCTATTTGCTCCGCTATAGATGCGGCGGTTACTTACGATTGATGGTCGTCAAAATCTTTCGGCTGCTGCTCTTGCGTTAGGCGAGCATGGACGAGTCCGATTGCTGTACCAATGACATAAATATGAACGCTGCCGATTAGAAATCCGATGCCGACCATAAGTCCGACATTTCGATCGCTGAAATGGCTTAAATTGACTAGACTGAGCACAACGCCAATGGCAAGAACGCCCCATGCGATTACAGTCATTGCTTTGACAAGACGCTTGACATCCGATTTCGAAGGTTGAATATGGCTGATTGTTGCGGTTTTCGTGGTCATTTTTGAACACTCCCGATTAATTGTAAGTGTTTTCTTATCCCTACTATAACACAACTATATGCTTTTGTTCAAAGAAAATTCACTTTTTGATCATAAATCGGACAAAAATGTGCAAAGGTCATGGCAGTACCGCAATCGGCGGCCGCAGCAGCCTCCTTCGTAAAGTAAGCCGCTGCTTTCTCTAGTCTGTCCACCAGCGCTTCAGATCAGTCCACCAAGAGCGGCGTCCCTCCGCCTTCGCTCCGTCATGACCGGTACCGCTGCCGTTATCGCCCGCCGCGGCTGGCTTGCCGCATACTTCAGTTGGCTCCGTTCCGCTAAGGAAGGTCTCCAGCCGTTTGTTCGGACAGGTGCTTTCCGCAATCTTTCCGCTGGTCGGATCAATATACACATTTACGACACCTTCCGGGATCGGGAAGATTTTAGGCGGTACGGCGGCAAGCGCCTGCTCCGTGAAATTAGCGAAAATCGGCGCAGCGCGATAAGCCTCGGCAACGGTCAGCTTACGATCTTTGTCGTAGCCGACCCATACGGCTGTCGCCAGCTCGGGCGTATATCCGACAAGCCACGCATCCGTAGGCGTTGTGCCTGTCTTGCCCGCAACCGGCCGCTTAATAATAGAAGATACACGGAAAGCGGTGCCGCCTTCTTTAAATACGCTCTCCATTAAGCTGGTCATGACATAAGCTTCCGCGGCGGTTACAACCTGCTCGGATTTGTGCTCCGCTTCATATAAAACTTGGCCCTTGCGGTCCTCGATACGGATAATCGCGATCGGTTCAAAGCGGATGCCGCCGCTGGCAAACGTGCCGAAGGCGGAGGCCATTTCGAACGGGCTGACCGGGAATGTGCCAAGCGCGAGCGAAGGGACGGGCTGCATCGGACTTTCGATCCCCAGCTTCCTCGCCGTATCGATCACTTTGTCAGCGCCAACGGTCATGATCGTGTTGACTGCGTAAATATTATCCGAGCTCGCCAGCGCCTGCCGCATATCGATCAGCTCATTCAAGTACTTATCGCCATAGTTATGCGGCTCGTATGTCTTGCGTCCTTCATCGTAAGTGAACACGGTCGGTTCGCTCTTGTAGTGCGTCAAAGGCGACATGAAGCCGCTCTGTATGGCGGTTAAATACAAGAAAGGCTTGAAGGAGGAGCCGGGCTGACGCGTTTTGGCAAAGACACGGTTGTACTGGTTTTTCTTATAGTCTCTTCCGCCGACCATCGCTTTGATATAGCCGTTGCGCGGATCAATGGCTATAAGCGCGGCTTGCTGCTCGGAGCTTTCCGGAATCCCTTTCGCAATGACCTCTTCAGCCGTCGCTTGCGCTGCCGGATCAAGCGTCGTATAGATCGTTATGCCGCCCTCGTTCAGCAAATGCTCATTGATGCCAAGTTTGTCCACAGCAATATACCTGATATAATCGCGAAAATACGGCGCAAACCCCTCCTGTTCGCCAGAGCCGAGCGTCTGAAAATTCAGCATCTCCGCATAAGCGGCATCCGCCTGTTCGGACGTGATCGAGCCGCCTTCGACCATCGCCTGCAATATCGTAAGCTGACGGTCCTTCGCGTTTTTCATATTCAAATAGGGGGAATAATATTTCGGTCCCTTCGGGATGCCGGCCAGCATGGCGCTTTCAGCAAGCGAAAGCTCGGAAGCATGCTTATTGAAGTACATCATCGCAGCCGCTTCAATGCCGTAGGATCCATGGCCGTAATAAATTTGATTCAAATACATGCCGAGAATTTCATCCTTGGAGTAGTTCATCTCGAGCTGCACCGTGTACATAGCTTCCTTTATTTTGCGCTGCCAGGTTCGCTCATGCGTCAAATAAAGATTTCGTGCAAGCTGCTGTGTGAGCGTACTCGCGCCTTGCCGAGTAGAGAAGCTCTGGACGTTCACCATAACGGCGCGTGCCATTCCTTTCATATCGAAGCCGCGATGGTCGTAGAAGCGCCGGTCCTCGATTGCCAAGGTCGCATCAATCACGTAATGCGAGATGTCCGAAAGCTGCACGGAGCGTCTGTTTTCTCCGGCATGGAACGTATCGATGACGTTGCCTTGCAGATCGACCATCTGAGACGTTTGGCTGATGGCGGCGACAGGCAGTGATTGCGTCCGCAAATAAACAAGTGTACCCACGATGACGAGCACGAATAGGGCGAATGCGGCAGCAGCCCATCGCAGCCATTTTTTCATTTTCAGAACATGGGATAGGAACCTCTCGGTTATAATAGGAAAAGCAGTTCGGCGACGGGGCTTACCCTGCCGATTGGAAGGCTTATTCATGGAGCAGGCTCCCTTCAGCGCAAAGCATCACTTTTCCTTAGTATGGAAAAACGAGGAACGCCCTATTCACGCAGAGCCTGAGGTTGATTAAATTTTTGTATATAAGGTTGGAAAAGGTTGCTTTTTTGGCCTGATTTACTATAATACAGGTTGAACCATTGAAGGAAAGAAGGGATTATACGACATGGAATTGTGGTATACAGAAAAACAAACAGACAGCTTCGGCATTACGGCGAAGATTACTAAAACTTACGTAAATGAACAAACGGATTTTCAACAGCTTGATATGATCGAGACGGAAGAGTTCGGAACGATGCTTGTTCTTGATGGCATGGTTATGACTACGGTGAAAGATGAGTTCGTTTACCACGAGATGGTCGCACATCCTGTTCTTTTCACGCATCCGAATCCGGAGTATGTGCTCGTTGTGGGCGGCGGTGACGGCGGCGTTATCCGTGAAGTCATGAAGCACCCGAAGGTGAAGAAGGCTGTTCTCGTCGACATTGACGGTAAAGTGATTGAATACTCCAAAAAATATTTGCCAACTATCGCTGGCGAGCTCGACAACCCGCGCGTTGAAGTGCTTGTAAACGACGGCTTCATGCATATTCATGATCATAAAAACACGTACGACGTTATTATGGTTGACTCTACAGAACCGGTTGGCCCTGCTGCAAACCTGTTTACGAAGGGCTTCTATCAAGGCATCTACGAGGCATTGAAGGAAGACGGTATCTTCGTTGCGCAAACGGATAACCCTTGGTTCAAAGCGGATCTTATCCAAAGCGTAAACAAAGACGTGAAGGAAGTATTCCCGATCGTTCGTGTATACGGCGCGAATATTCCGACTTACCCAAGCGGTCTGTGGACGTTCACAATGGGCAGCAAGAAGCACGATCCAATTGCTGTTGATGAGACAGCTATTCCAGAAATCGATACGAAATATTACACGCCGCGTCTTCACAAAGCAGCTTTCGTACTGCCTAAGTTCGTTGAAGATCTCGTGAAATAACGAGCGGCTACGCTATAGGAGAGAGAGGACACCCCTCATGAAATTGGATCAAAAATATTCCGGCAACGTCTTCATCCTGAGCTCAGACAATTATGAAGCTTCCAAAGCGGTTATCTACGGCATGCCGATGGATTTCACGGTTAGCTTCCGTCCGGGCTCGCGTTTCGGTCCTCCCCGCATTCGCGAGGTATCGATCGGATTAGAAGAATACAGCCCTTACTTAGACCGCAGCCTCGAGGATATTGAATATTTCGACGCTGGAGATTTGCTGCTTCCATTCGGCAACGCAGCGCGCAGTCTTGAAATCATCGGCGAATTCGTTCGCGGCGTTCTGGATGACGGCAAAATCCCTGTTGGCCTCGGCGGCGAGCATCTCGTTTCTTGGCCGATTTTCCAAGAGGTGTATAAGAAGTATCCTGACCTTGCGATTATCCACTTCGACGCTCACGCCGATCTGCGCGAGTCGTATGAAGGCGAGCCGTTGTCCCACTCCACGCCGCTGCGGAAGGCAGCCGGTCTGATGGGCGGAAAGAACATTTACCAGTTCGGCATCCGTTCGGGCTCACGCGAGGAATGGCAGTATGCGCGCGAGAACATTAACTTCCACCCGTTCGAGGTATTGGAGCCGCTGAAGAAGGTGCTTCCGGAGCTCGAAGGCCGTCCGGTTTATTTAACGATCGATATCGACGTGCTTGATCCATCCGCAGCGCCTGGTACAGGTACAGCGGAAGCGGGCGGCATCACATCGAAGGAGCTTATCGATTCGGTTCACGCGATCGCCCGTTCCGGTGTTAACATCGTCGGCTGCGACCTTGTTGAGGTAGCGCCTGCGTATGACCCGACGGAGCAAACGCAGATCGTTGCGGCTAAGGTAATCCGCGAAATGCTGCTTGGTTTTGTGAAATAGAATCCAGATATAGAAGAGGTTTCGCCAAAAGCGGTAATAACGCTAGAAACGAAACCTTTTTCGCGTTATACAGCACAGGATTTGAGATATTTGCCAGCTATAATAAACAGCTATCTGGTTCAATAAACCAAAATTCCTGTCAAATGATGTCCTACGTTGATCAAAAGACGTTTTCTGCGTAATCTTAGCGGAAAGCGTCTTTTTTTGAAATATAAGTAAGTACAAAATAGCAAACTACATGTATTACAGCGAAAATGCACATACAGGAGGCTATCCGATGCGAATTTATTCGTTTCCGCCGGTTATCGATGAGCGTGCGCGTGTGCTTATTCTTGGGACGGCGCCGAGCGTGAAATCGCTTGAGCATAAACAATTTTACGGGCATCCGCAGAACTTCATGTGGCGAATTATATACCGTTTATTTAATGAATCGGATGCAGATCCGGTGTATGAGAGGCGGCTCGCTTTCCTGAAGGAGCATCGTTTGGCGCTGTGGGATGTCATTGAGTCCTGCGAACGGGAGGGCAGCTTAGACGTTAATATTCGCGCGGAAGTGCCCCAGAAGCTGCCTGAGCTTGTAGCGAAATATCCGGAGCTTCGCTGCTTTGCATTTAACGGGAGCAAAGCGTACGACACCTTCCAAAAATTTTATCGCGGGCATGAAAGCTTCCGGAACATCACGCTGCTGAAGCTGCCCTCCTCCAGTCCGATTCCTACTCCGCGTATGCGAACGTTGGAGGATCGCGTGGAGGCATGGCGGGAAATTGTGCCGTATGCGTCAACTTAACCGCGCTCTAGCGTTGAAATTAAGAGGCTTCCTGTATATAGTAGTTACATAAGATTAGACTGATAACAGGAGCAAGATTATGGCTGACAGCAGGAAAGTGCGAATTACTTTGGAGAGCGTGCAGGACGGAAGCTTGCACACTCACGCTTATGAGGGCGAATGGTTTCGCAAGGAACGGTCCATATTTATCCGTTACAGCGAGCCGGCTGTAGAAGGCGATCCGAAAGCCGGAGAAGTGCGCACGCTTGTGAAATACCGGCAGGGAGAGCTGTCCATCGTGAGGCGGGGCGTTATTGAATCGGAACAGCTATTCGTGCCCGGGCTTAGGCGGACTGGACATTACCGTTCGTCGATGACGTCTTTTTCGCTTGAAACGGATACGCTTCTACTATCGCTTCAGGTGCCGGAGGGCGATGAAGGGAGTACGGAGGCTGTTTCATTGCCGTCGCAGCTGCCTTTTACGCTGGAGTGGGAGTACGAGATGCACGTAGGTGATCAAATGTCGGGTCGTTTCCATATACGGCTCCATATACAGGAGGAAACTAATCAATGAGCGCAAATGTACTGGAAAAAATGTATGATCAGGTTAAGGCGGCCATCGCCGATGCTGCGGTTGCAGCCGGTCTTGCGGCGAGGGAAGAGCTTCCCGCGTTCGTGCTGGAGGTTCCGAAGGATAAATCACACGGTGATTTGGCAACTAATGCTGCTATGCAGCTGACAAAGCTGGCGAAGAAAAATCCCCGCCAAATTGCGGAAGCCATCGTCGCGCATTTGGATACGAAGAAAGCGTCCATTCAGTCTGCCGAAATTGCAGGTCCGGGCTTCATTAACTTCCGCATGAACAACAGCTACCTCTATCCGGTTGTGAGCGCCGCGCTTGAGGCTGGAGAAAATTATGGACGAGCAGGAGAAAACAACGGCAAACGCGTGCAGGTAGAGTTCGTCAGCGCGAATCCTACCGGCAGCCTGCATCTCGGACATGCGCGCGGCGCGGCGGTTGGCGATGCATTGTGTAACGTGCTTGACTACGCAGGCTATGACGTTACGCGCGAATACTATATTAACGATGCGGGAAAACAAGTAGAGAACCTGGCTGTGTCTATCGAGGCTCGTTATCGGCAGCAGCTTGGACAAGCAGCGGAGATGCCGGAGGACGGCTACTACGGCGAGGACATCATCGGTTTCGCGAAGCTGCTCGTTGAGCAAGAGGGAGAGAAGCTGCTTGAGCTTCCCGATGAAGAACGGTTTACGTTTTTCCGTCAGTTCGGTCTGGAGCGGGAGCT
>Ga0310900_10000123_pt1 | contig 20329 bp, 14 predicted proteins | sample C24D1metaG_FD_203879 | JGI IMG/M metagenome (GOLD analysis project Ga0310900, IMG submission 203879) | Lab incubated soil microbial communities from West Virginia University Organic Research Farm, Morgantown, WV, United States - C24D1 | ecosystem: Environmental > Terrestrial > Soil >...
TGTTGGTCCGACCGTTTTGTTCCAAGTAAATTCCGGAGGACTGTATGTGCCTTTACCATCAAAATTCATGAACGTATCTCCGCTTGATGGAAATAAAGTCTTGCTTTGTATAAGTTCTAGCATATTCTCGGAATCATTTGCTCCCAGCGGTTCCCATATTCCTTGAATTTTGGTCCAGCCGCTATTGAATCCAGGCAGTACTAGGTTGATTTCATCTCCATAAGCAGGACCGTTTTCCGTATCCCATAAGTATCCTGTTACAGGATCAAAATCAATCCCAAAGCTATTGCGGATACCATATGCATAGTATTTGTCGAGTGGATGGGAGGTTCCTAAGATACCAGTTCCTACAGTGTTTCCATCTTGAGTGATACGTAGAATTCCACCTCTTCCATCTGGGTTTTTTGAATTCTGGATGTTCTGAGCTTTTGTAATTGATTCTTTATCATAATAAGAAAGCAGATCTCCCACCACAGTATAAAGATAGCCGTCAGGACCAAGGACGATTACACCCCCATTGTGATTTGGTCCGGATCCGGCCGGCAATTCCAAAAGTAACGTTGGATTTACCAAGTTGTTATTTACTAATTCATATCTGTACAATCGATTTCCCAATGGTTCGTTTTCTTGTTCACAATAGTATGGTTCTGGAGGAGGACAGTGATCCAATGCATCTAAAGATTTTTTCGATTCCGTAAAATAGAGAAAAACGTACGAATGTGTTGTACCATTTTGCGTGCTATTGTCTATGGCAATACCTAGCATTCCTCTCTCACGTTCTGTCGCTACGGCTATGTCTAGTAAAGGTTGTCGTAACATAGAACCATTCAGTATTCTTTTTACTTTTCCGCTCGCTTTCTCCAAAACCAATATATCATCCGGCCCTACAAATGCCATGTTCGTTGGCTGTTGAGTTCCCTTGAACACTGTTTGAACCTGAAGACGATTGTCATTAACATACGGTAAAGAATCTTGATTAATCTTATCGGCTAGTTTACCATTTGCAAAAAAGTTGTTAAATACTAGGAATGTAACCAACATTACCAATAACAATAACGATAAGAATAATAAACTTAATTTTAACCCTAAACATCTTGATGCGAATCTGTGAGAACACAATGGCTCATGGAAGTAATGTGGCTTATTTGTATTTTATCGAGAGAAATATTATTGGTGTACTTTGACAAGGTGGGGTATTCCGGGTATATCCATAGAGGTAAGGAAGCATGATAACGATTGGTTGGCGTACCCTTTATTCAGATGGCACAGAAATTCTTCAATCCTTCAAATGCACTAAATACCGAAATTCTAAACGTGCTAACTTATCAATCTGCTTTTATTACTTCAAGTAGTTAGAATATTCTATGAATTCTATTGAATCGCTCACATTAGATTTTAATGCGCAAATAAGCGAATTAGGTAAAATAAATAATGATAAAATTTCTGACAATTTGATTTTTGTAGGATCCGGAGACTCTTACGTCGCCGGGCTTATCACGGAATATCTCACTCATCACAAATGCAGATGTTATAGTCCTTCTGATTTATTTGGTTCCGAGTTGTCCAGAGACTGGACCTATTGTTTTGTTTCGGTCACCGGCAGAACGAAGGCCAATATATCAGTGGCCAAGCGCGCGTCACAGGCAGGATCCAAGACAGTAGCAATTACGTTCAATGAAAACAGCGAATTAGCCAAAGTATGTGATAAAATAATACAACCAAATCTAAAAAGAGCGCATACACCGACTGCGGGTTTTGGAAGTTTTGTCGCAAATGCAGTAACTTGTTTGCAGGTCGCTGGGATAACTGTCCCGAACAAATTTGATAAATGGTACCAGAATACCGTTAAAATATCCAAAAATGTCCTTGAATCGGTAGTATTGCCTGTGGACACAGTATTTGTACTCGGCAACGACACTCTCTACCCGCTTGCGCTGTACATGTCTTTGCAAATGGCTGAATTTTTTGGTACTACGGTAGTTGCCCACAAACTTGAGGAATTTTGTCACTCCCCTGTATTTGGAGTTAGAAATGCTCATCAGCTCGTTATACTTGGTCAGAAAGAAAAATCCATAGCTCAAAAGCTCGGCAAACTGGATTTGAAAATCTCTTACATTGAGCTTTACAATCAAGATATACTCTCACAGTTATTTGAATCCATATTTTTTGTGCAGAATCTCATGATACTCTTGGCTGAAAGGTACGGAAGTACAGAATTATATTATCGAATGTCAAAGCATGCACTGAAAGTGTCATCAGAAATAATTTACTAGGGATAGCAAATCATTTTTATGAAAAGTCACAACTTGTTGTTAACCAATATGACATGGAATGAGAGAACTAAAAATGAGTAATTTGGTATGGGTCTCTTGTTAATTAGAAAGATACTGTTTTTATAGGTAGCCATTGCGTAAAGTAACTTAGAAAACCTTGTGAGTCAAAATGGGACTTTTAAGATATTAGTATGTGTGCCCGCCTATAATGAGGCTAAAAATATTTCAGAAATTGTCAACAAGTCAAAAAAATATGCTGATGAAGTGATAGTCTACGACGATGGTTCAACAGATGAAACATACAATCTAGCAGCCAGTGCTGGTGCTAGGGTTATTAAGAGTTCCACAAATACTGGATATGGAACTGCAATTAGGGCTTTATTTCAGGCAGCAAAAGAACAAAATGCCGATATTATGGTTACACTTGATTCTGATGGCCAGCACAACCCAGACCAAATACCTCGTCTAGTAGAACCTCTTCGTGGCCAACAGTTCGACATTGTAATTGGATCGAGGTTTCTGAACAAAGAAGATGAAGAGAAAGTGCCAAAGTATAGAACCTTTGGTATAAAGACCATAACCAAGCTTACACAAAGTGCTTCGTACAGCGGACTTACAGATTCTCAAAGCGGCTTTAGAGCCTACAACAAGAATGCATTATCTAAAATAAATCTATTTGAAGACGGCATGTCAGTATCTACAGAGATATTACTAAGGGCTCGTGAAAAAAATCTATTGGCGACTGAGGTCCCAATAACGGTTAACTACAGAAATTATGACACTTCTACACACAATCCAATAACTCATGGAGTAGGAGTCTTGTATTCAGTACTACAATTCATCTCGTTACGACATCCTCTGGCTTTTTACGGCTTGCCTGGTATTGTTTTACTAGGTGTTGCAGCACTATTTATGAAGAATGCTTTGAATTTGTTTTCTACAACCGGTTACGTATCCACGAACATGATATTGATATCTATTGGCGTAGCAGTTGTAGGGGTAATCCTACTGGCAACTGCCGCTATCGTCTATACGCTGGTAGCCTTGCTTAAAGGAAAGATAAAAGCATTGGATTAATTTTGTGAACATTTGGGGGAAATTTTAAGAGTGCACACTAAAATATTGTTATCATTGTGATGTATATAATATCAGTAACAATCAAAAAGGGATCTTACTGGAGAATAAGAATTTGAATAAGCTAATGCATCAATATCGTGAGCAATTTCTTTTTTGTTTGAGATAAGCTCATTGTTAAAGCTTTAGAGCAAAATACTTTTGCGACTTGCGTAAGTACTCAAATACAAAAAATAAACATTATTATTCATAATACTAGTCACGAAGAAGCTGTAAAGTAAAATATGATGAGCAATTGACCAATTAATATTAGAACTGGTATTCCTTAAAACACTAAATAATCTGATTATTTTAATACTTTGCAACTCATGATAGTGGTCACAATTTTTGCTATTTTGGTTTTTATTGTTTTTGGAATTCAAATGATATATCCTCTAGTTTTAAAAAGACTGTCACCTAAGACTGATTCATTTGCGTCTTACGATCAGAACTTAAAATATGATATAGATAAACTAGGACAGAAATTACCTTTTGTTTCGGTCATTATTCCTGTCCACAATGAAGAACTAGTGATTGAACGTCGAATAAACAATATCTTTGAGAGTTCATTTCCAAAAAACAAGCTAGAGTTAATTGTAGTAGATTCTGGTTCAATGGACAAGACCAGATCAATTATAGAAGAAAAATTTCCCGAAACTGTTACACTTTTAACAGAGGAACAAAGAACAGGCAAGGCCCATGCGATAAATTTGGCTCTTGGAATATGCAAGGGTGATATAGTGGTAATCACTGATGGTCCGACACTGTACCAAAAGGATACTATTCTTCAATTAGTTTTTTCATTAAGAAATCCGTATGTCGGAGGAGTGTCAGCTTTGTATAATGTTCCAAACGCTGATGAAAATCAAGTAACTGCTGCCGAACAGGAATTCTGGTCCTATAAGGATAAGATTAGAAAATTAGAAAGTAGGGTGTATTCAACCTCTTGGCTTTCAGGAGAGGCATGTGCTTTCAAAAAAGAGATTGTAACGAGACTTGACGAAGACACTTTAGCAGACGACTCAAATGTTGCCTTACAAATAATTTCTAAAGGATATAGAGTTGTAGTAAATGAGAACTCGAACTTTATTGAAAAGTCTCCTTCAGAGTTTTATGATTATATCAAAATCAAGTCAAGGAGGGTGCTAGGAGGGTTAATAGAAACATTAAGGTTTAAGTTTTTCTTGTTCAATCGTAAATACGGACGTTTTGGTCTGATAATATTTCCATATCGGTTCTTTACCCAGTTCATAACTCCTATTGCTCTATACTTTGCAGCGATACTGTCTGTTCCCGCTGCAATTGAAATCAGCATTAATTTTGGAAGTTATCTTGTGTTATTAATCGGAATGTGTGTTTTGATAGTGGGATTACTTTTTAGGAATAAATTAATTCCATATCTATATCTGCAAATAACAGCTACTCTAGCTTTATTGATGCTATTAACTAATAAAAGGGATGTAAGATGGGCTCAATCAGGGGCAACTAGACAACAAAGCTAACAAAAATAATTCAGTTTAATGGTTATATTATAAAATCAAGTGATAATAAGATTAAAACAGAACCGTTAGATTCTAGACATATATGGTATATTTTATATATTCAACAGGCTGATAAATTAGATTTGTATGAAATCAGTGCGGAAAATAAGTCGGGCTCAATCACTGCTTCTTTGTTTAAACCTACTAGTATTATTTGTTATTTTATTTCATTTAAAGTTTGCAGATGGATCGGAACACAAAACCGTTCATAGTAATCTAAACAGTATAGTAGAGAGTAACTATATGTCATATTTAAAATCCCTGGATGTATTAAACCCCACAAATCAAGAGACGCAAAAGTCACAAAATTTATCAAGTGAGAGCACAATTATTCTTAGCAATAACCTGGGACATTCCCAATATCCAAAAATTGTCGCAGATGGCCCCAATGTATACACGTTGTGGATGGATGATACCCAAGGTAATAGAGACATTTATTTTAAGAGAAGCGAAGATAACGGTACAAGTTTTGGAGAGACAATCAACCTTAGCACCAATCCTGGAGGATCTCTTAATCCAACCATGACTGCGTCTAAAACTAGTAGCAGCCTATATGTAGTTTGGGAACATATTCCCGGTAACAATGGTGAAATATTTTTCACAAGAAGTACGGATAATGGAGAAAAGTTTGATAGTCCACTAGTTATAGGCAATAACACTGGGTTAAATGGGTTTCCGCAGGTAGCCATGTCCGAAATTAATACTAATGTTTACGTGGTATGGCATGACGCTCAAAATGGAATAATGCTTAGAAGAAGTACTGATAGTGGGTCTACTTTTGAACCGCCAATCAAACTAGGTAGTAGGAATGTAGATTCGCAAAATCCTCAGATAGCCGTTTCCCAAGATAATAACATATACGTAGCATGGCAAAGCAATTCTCAGGAAGGTAATGGATCAATTGTTTTTACCAGGAGTACGGATAATGGAGAATCGTTTGAAAATCCTATTACGATAGGCAAAGATAATGATGATGATGAATATGATGGCGATAATACAACAGAAAAGAAAACAGACAGAAAAGCCCAGAATATTCAATTGTTTCAACCACGGATAGTTACAGCGCCTGGAACCAACGATGTGTACGTTGTATGGCATAACGGATTTAATACGTCTCACAAACGCTATCACTTGTTAACTGATATATTTTTTAGTAGAAGCACGGATAATGGAGTTACATTTGAAAATCCAATTAGTTTAACTAATTATTCTGTGTGGGCAAAAAGTACCGATAATGAGGCTCCATTTGAAAATCCAATCAGTCTAAGTGGCTATTCTGGATGGGTCTTGGATCCTCAGATAGCCGTTTCCCAAGATAATAACATATACGTAGCATGGCAAAGCAATCCTCAAGGAGGTAATGGTGAAATAGTTTTTACCAGGAGTACGGATAATGGAGAATCGTTTGAAAATGCTGTTACTATTAGGGACAAGAATGTAGATTCGCAAAATCCTCAGATAGCCGTTTCCCAAGATAATAACATATACGTAGCATGGCAAAGCAATTCTCAGGAAGGTAATGGATCAATTGTTTTTACTAGGAGTACAGATAATGGAGAATCGTTTGAAAATCCTATTACAATTAGTGCCAAGAATGGAAATTCGGTAAACCCGCAAGTAGCTGTATCCCGAGATAATAATGTGTATTTGGTTTGGGATAATAATGCAAGTGGGAATGAGGAAATAATTCTGCATAAAGTAAATCCAAAGAATATGCCCCTGATTTCATCGAATTTGATTCACAATGATATTGGTTTGCAGAATATAACTACGATAAACGTGCCGGCCAACAATTCTAAGAGAATTGCCCTTGTGGAGAGAACCTTTACCGATGCAGCATACAATAATGCATTTTACTTATTTTACAATACCAAACGCGATACAACATCAAACATTAGCGAATATACTAATTTGTTATCAAGTAAAGTTACCAAACAATATACAATTTTGCCAGAGTTTGAGACAATAGTAAATCATTTAAAATGGTTAACACCAAAATCCAATATTACTATTCTGACAGATGCAGACGTCCATGATTCTTCATCCCTCTTTATGGCCAACGGCACTATCAAATACAACGCTGTCATTTTGGGTCACAATGAATATGTGACCCAATTAGAATATAGCAACCTCAGACAATTTGTTGCAAGTGGAGGTGTATTGATATTGTTGGATGGTAATGTCTTTTATGCTGAAGTCAACTATGATAAGAAAACCCAAACCATAACCTTAGTCAAAGGTCACAGGTGGGAATTTGATGGAACATTTGCGTCAACTAGTGTCGACGAACGCTGGGCTAATGAGACAACAGAGTGGGTAGGTAGCAATTATTGCGAATGCTGGGGAGTTGATAATATTAGATTTGCTAATAATCCTTTTGGTGTTATACACAATGAAGAACAATATATTACAAATCCGAATGCCAAAATAATATTAGACTACCAAGCTTATGACGTGGGAGAAAGTAAATTCCTTCCGAGTGACTTTAAAATTGCAACATATGAACTTGACTACAAAAAAGGAAAAGTGATCACATTGGGTCTATATACAGATGATTTGTTATTCAAAAATGACAAATTCAAAAGATTTTTCGATAGCCTAATGTACTATTATGTGTTCAGAGAATGAAAGTTTCATAACGTTTTACGACACAGAAAATAGAAGATTCCTCAGAGATTCCTAGTGTGGTATTCAGATAGTAACAACAATCTGTTACTTTATCAAATCCTCATAAATTCTATATAGCTTCTGTTCCATAATATCCCAGTTATATTTTTCAAGGAAAGCTTTACGGCCATTTTCCCCAAGTCTTTTCCTTAAATTTGGATCATCTCTCAACTTTATTATAGTCTCTTTTAATTGCGCTACACTATCATATTCTACAATTATACCACAACCAGTTTCATTTACTATTTCATGTGCAACATTAGTGATTATTGGTACTCCACACATCATAGATTCAAAGAGTTTGTTGGGCAAAGTGATATTGTTCCATAGAATCTGAGGGCTATAAAGTGCAATCAAAACGTCTGATGAGGCTTCTAAAGATAGAGCTTTAAGTGGTGTTAAAAGACCTTGATATTTTACATTTTGTAATTGTTGCATAATGTGGAGCACTTCCTTATCTATAATCGGGCCAGCGATAACAAACTTAATGTTCTTTAATTCTCTTATAGCTTCCGCTACACTTTCTAACGCACGATCTTTTCTTATGCCTCCGGTATAGACAAGCTTGAAATTATGGTCGTTCTCTTGTGATTTACATTTTTCGTTATCAATAAAATAGTCTTGTGGACAGTTCATTAGAACAGCAAAATGTTTTGGCTTTTTTTGAAGGGTTCTCAATACCTTTTCGCTTCCTGCAATTATCAGTGCATCTGAATGTTTGCTAAAAAATTCTTCAAAGAAATTGATCAGAGAATATAGTCTTTTGAATCTAAGTGGAATTAATGCCATTGCATATCTGTCAAATACATCAAAAACTAATTTCTTTCTAAATAATATTTTGTAGACATAACAAGGCAAAAGAGTATCCAAATCACATGCATGAATTACTTTCGGTCGATAGATAAGTAATTTAACAAAGACCCACATCCAAAAAGGAGGGAAAAATAGAAACAATCTGGTAAAAATCCTCATCAATGAAGGTTTCCAAACTGATGTTTTTAATTTGAAGAGTTCAAGTTTTACAAGATAATTATTGATTTTTTCTTGGGAGATTCCGTCTCTGTTCCAACCAAGTGCAATCACTGAATATTTTTTACTCAAAGATGTAACAATCTTTGTAACACGTGGATCATAAATTACCGAATTAGCTGTCCGTACAACTGCTATGTCAACCAAACTGTCGTACTTCTCTATTCATAATTGTAAATTAATGTTACTGTGTTATGTATATAAAATATCGTTAAAAAATAACTTATGAATGAGTTTCCAAAGCAGCATATTGCCTAGGTAATACTTTTTATTATTTTCAATTTGACTAGTAATAGCGCCAAAAAAAATAATTGCGAGGTCATTATGCATTTCGGAATTGAATTACAGCTCTATTTATTCAATAACCTGTCATATATTTTATACAATCTCTGTTCCATAATGTTCCAATTGTACTTTTCAAGGAACGCCCTGCGTCCATTAACCTGCATTTTCTTGCGCAATTCGGGGTTGTCCTTTAGCTCAATGATTGCAACCTTTATTTCTTCAGGGTTGTCATATTGTACTGTTACTCCACAACCAGTTTCATTAACTATCTCGCGTGCGACATTAGTTATTATTGGGATACCAAGCATTATAGCCTCAAAGAGTTTATTCCCCATTACAAATTTGTTTTGAGTTTGAAGACTTAGGTCGTATAATGCTATCATGGAATCCGAAGCTGCTTCTAATTTCAATACATCTTTATGATCTATGTATCCTCGATAGGAGACATTTGGCAATCCGTTTATCTTATTTAGTAAATTTTTATCTTCCACTCTTCCAGTAATTATGAGCTCAATGTCATTCAGATCTTTTAGTACATCGGATAATACTTCTAAACCCCTACCTGGTCTTATATGCCCTGTAAAGAGAAGTGTAAAAATCTTTGATTTCTCTCTTGGTAAATTTATCCCAAGATCTTCGGAGCAGTTCATTATGGTATAACAATTTTTCGGACTATTTCTGTAAGTCTGAAGCATTTCATCTGAGACATTTATTAGCACATCAGATCTTTGGGCAAAATAATCTTCAATCCAGTTAACTGCAGAATATAAGATTTTAAAAAAAAAATTTCTATTCCTCGGTATATAGGCCATTGCATATCTGTCGAATACATCAAACACCAATTTTCTTCTAAATAAAATCTTGTAAATATAGCATGGTGCGACCGTTCCAAGATCACATGCGTGAACAGACCTTGGGGCGTATTGACACAATTTTATAAAGGTCCATACCCAAAAGAATGGAAAATATGCAAGTAATCGTAAAGCTCCGTAGGGAGCGTTGCCGTAGGGCGCAGTCATATGAAATAATTTAAACCCGCTTTCAAAATTGTCCCAATTTTTTGGTGTCCCTTCTCGATTCCACCCAAGAACTAATAAAGAATATTTTTTTCTTAAAGATCGGATTATTTTCTGATCTCTCATAGTGGACGTGTTCAAAATTGGGTCTGACTTTACTAGTACAATGTCAATCAATGGTATCACAAGGCCTCATATTATAGAAAATTGGATATATGAGTCTAATAAAACTTAAGTTAGTCAAGATCATTACTCAGAGTAGGTGTCTTCACTGAATTCAATTGGATGAGATAAGATTAATTAATTAGTCGGCTTTGCCATCTTGTTCGTATTTGATTCCATTAACTGTTCCTGTAATGACAAAAGAAATGAAAGATGCCGCAATCCATGTTCTAGAAAATGAAATGATGGTAGGAGGTGAAAGTGTACTTAAATTTGAAGAAAGTTTTGGAAAATATATCGGAACTGATTATGCTGTATCTACCAATTCAGGATCTTCCGCACTTTTATTGGCCTTTGATGCGATAAACACAAAGAATGGCGATAAAGTAGTTGTACCATCGGCTACATTCATTGCTACTATCAATGGAGCTTGCTTACTAGGAGCAGAGCCATTATTTTGTGAGATAGGCGACAACTATGTTATCTCACCATACCAAGTAGAAAGTATCCTAAGCAAAAATAAAGTTAAATGCGTAATTCCTGTTCATCTATACGGACATCCTTGTAATATGTCCTCAATAAAAGACATTACAGAAAAGAAACGAGTGCTTCTAATCGAAGATGCTGCTCAGGCACACGGTGCACAACATATGAATAAGAAAGTGGGAAGCTTTGGGGATGCTGCGATTTTCAGTTTTTATCCTACAAAGAACATGACTGTGGGTGGCGATGGAGGAATGATTACAACTAATAGCAAAAAAATCTATGAATCCGTTTTGAAAATGAGGGATGTCGGTAGGAGAACAAAAAATACTCATGATAAGATAGGATACACTTTGAGACTCAATTCAGTAAACGCTAGTATCGGCAGGGTACAGCTCAAATACCTAGATAAATGGAATGACAGAAGAAGAAACATAGCAAAGAGATACCAGAAAAAGTTGGACCGTGTAGGGGATTTAATTTTACCACCAAATGATGAGACCCATAATAAGTCAGTTTACCACATGTACGTTATAAGAACAAAAAAGAGAAATCTACTTGGAACATGGCTTTCAAAGAATGGCATATCGACGGGAATCCATTACCCATTACCAGTACATAGGCAGCCTGCATATCGTAAATTTGCACATAACAACTTGACCTTTACTGATGAATGGAGCCAAACGGTGTTATCTATTCCTATACATCCAAAGCTTGATTCGCGTGATCAGGAATTTATAATCAGTATAGTATCAAGGTTCTTCGATGAAAGGTTATATGAACAAAAAGATCTACAAGAACAAGAGAAATTATGGACAGCCAGATTAATCTAGTTCTCCTTGGTTCAGGATACTGGGGAAGCAAGTTAGCAGAAGAATATCTCCAGCTTCAAGAATATAATAGAAATTTTAATTTTTTAGGAATTGTAGATCCTGACAGGACAAGACTTGAAATTATTCGAAAAAAACTCAATCTTAAATCATCCATGTTGTCTGATGATGTTGAAGAGTGTCTGCTGAACAATGACATCAATGCTATTCATGTTGCTGCACCGAATGAAACGCACTTTAAGATTGCACACGAAGGGCTAAATCACAACAAACATGTATTACTTGAAAAACCCATGGCCATGAATAGTAGGGATGCTTTCAAGCTTGCAAGGACGGCAGAAAAGAACGGGAAAATACTTCTTGTTGGACATATCTTTAGATTTAACTCCGCATTAATTAAGGCAAAGGAAGTGTTAGAAGAAGGGGAGATCGGAAAAATTAACTATCTACAACTATCTTGGGTCGATAATTTAAGTCCACTTCCAAATAGAGATATTATATTTGATCTGTTACCTCACCCTGTAGACATTAGCAATTTTTTGACTGACGAATGGCCTTCATCAATTTATGTACACTCTAAATCATACACAAGGCCAACTCAAATAGAAAAGGAAGACGTTGCATTTATTATTATGGAAATGCCTGACGGAAAGTCAGTTCAAATAACTCTTAGCTGGATCCAACCAGGAATAAAGCAGCGAGTAGTATCAATTACAGGTTCTGAGGGTACCATGATAATCGATACTATTTCACAGGACCTTTTTATCTACAATAGTAAAGGTAGAAAAAAAATCACGGTGACTAAAAACAATACTATTAGGTCAATGCTCACACATTTTGTAAATTGCATTTTCGGTGAAGAGAATCCGAATAATAGTTCACTTGTTGGGGCGATGACGGTGGGCATACTGTCCTCAGGGCGACGAAGTTTGTCCGAAACACGGGTCGTGAAAATACTTGAATAAACCAAAATATTCCGTAATAAAAGATGCATTAGTTGGACGAAATGCACGCATTTATGACCACGTAAATTTGTACAAATGTCAAATAGGGAAGAATTCGAAAGTGGACGCTTTTGTCTATATCGAAGAAGGAGTTGTAATAGGAGACAGAGTTAAGATTAGAGCATTTACGTTCATTCCAACAGGAGTGCTAATAGAAGACGATGTCTTTATTGGCCCCCGTGTCACTTTTATTAATGACAAATATCCCCGAGCTAGAGGAGAATGGAAGCTGTTGAAAACAATTGTTAAAAAAGGGGCAAGTATTGGAGCGGGTTCTGTAATCCTACCAGTTATTATAGGTAAAAACTCACTTATTGGCGCAGGATCAGTTGTTACAAAGGATGTTCCGGACAATGTCTTGGTCCAAGGTAATCCGGCTAAAATAATTCGCAGGATTCAAACCTAACCGTATCTTTTTGCTATGTGTATTTCTGAAGCTTATTCCATTAACTGAATGAATATTTAATTAGAGAATTTTTGCTCATCTTTTAATATATACATTTAACTAATACCTCGCCGTTTCCCTTATAAAAGATAAACGCAGGTTAAATTGTGTTAGGAAATTGAGCAAACTTCAAATCGGAAGGGGCGCGGCGTTTCTCTATATTGAGAACATATCGACTATGATATATGGCTATGCATTTTGGTATATCTTGTCAAAAATTACTACTCCAGATGTAATTGGCATTTCCTCTTCATTGATTTCTCTTGCAGTCATTTTCACATCAATAGCATCCATTGGTATTCCAATTGGATCTCAGAGATTTTTAGGAAAAATGTTTATTGAGAGGAAATTTGAAGACATCAGTTTATTCGTTAGGACCTCCTTGTTAATTACAACCATTGGGATATTTTCGTGTTTCGCGCTGATATTGATAGCCAAAGATTGGTTATTTGATACTTATCCATTTAATTTATTTGCTATAACACTTATTCTAATTGCTTCGTCTACGATAAGCATTCTGTTCCGATATGTAATCATTGCTTCTTTAGAGACTAAAAAATTACTTGTAATATCAGTTCTTTCTTCGGGAGTTAAGCTATTTTTGACAATTATTTTGGTGTTTACATCAGCTGATGAACTAGGAGTCATGATTGGATTCACCATTGCGCCAACACTTACTGCAATCCTTTTTGCTCTTAATGTAAAATCACTTATTAAAAAGGTACTGATTACGTCTTCATTTAAATTCCTTGAAACTTTCAAAATGCTTTTACGCGCAAGTGTGGCAGCATGGATACCCTCATTAATTGATACAATTGGTGGACAAATAGGGACCGTTACAGTCCTAGCAATTCAAGGTTCCAGCCAGGCAGGTTTTTATTTTCTTGCGTTTCAGATATCAATTGGAATATCAGCAGTTATCTGGGCTTTAGAAAGTGTTACATATCCTGTATTGAGCGCCATGAGTAAGGGAAGAAATTTGTTCTTATGGAGGGTAATAAAGATTGGATTATTAATAGTGCTACCGTTGTCTTCGTCAGCTATTTTTTATTCAACTGACATTATGCAAATATTTGGATATGATTATGCTGAAGCCTCCTTGCCGTTGCAGCTGCTATTAATATCAATATTACCAATTGCAGTATCAGCTGGAATCAGTATCTTAATGTACTCTTATGGAAGATACAGAGAGGTTTTGATAATTGGCCTTGCTACAAGTGTCCCTAGGATCATTCTGTACTTTATTTTTATTCCGTGGTATAGTATCACTGGTGCAGCCTTTGGCTTCACCATCGGTTCTATAATCGGATTTATAGTATCCATTGTCATTAGCAAAAGATATGGCAAGATAATATTTTGGAAGCAACTTGCTCTAATCTTTTTTATTCCCTCATTATTTGGTTTTTTGTTAAGCAATTTAAATATACATTTTATTCCTTCGATATTGTTATCAGTCATCTTATCTTACTTGCTATTATTAAAACTGAACATCCTAAATAAAAATGACGTTACTGATTCATTAGCAGTATTGCCAGGAAATCTTAGTACTCAACTTAGTGGTATAATAAATAAGATTGGAAGCAAAATAAATAAGGACTACTAATATAACATATCAGAGTCCATCAGAAGAGCTTTATCTGTTCATCTTCATGTAGAAGCGGTAACTACATGGTGGAGCTTTAACCATGTTTATTGTTATTTTACACTTTATTTATTATCCTTACTGTTCTTAGTACCAACGAATGCTCGCCAGGAGTATTTGTAGTGAGGCCAAACCGAAATTCCGTTGGTTTGCCAATTATCTCATTAGGCAGAATAAACAACTGTCTGGTTTCATTCCCTGACGTATCCAATAGAGGACTCTTGAAAACTCTCTTTTGATTACCACTGTTTTTGATTTCTACAAAAAACGTACCGTATCCCTCTGGAGACTTTGAGTTATACGATAACGAAAGAAGGAGAGGTGTGTCTGTTTGATTATTTACTTGCGTTCGAAGGATTGCATTCCTGGTTATCTTATCTGTTGTGTTTGTTTTTATCGATATTTTCAAGGTACCATCAGCATGGTCCAGTTGACCGCTACCCTTTAATGTCCAATTATTATCGTTACTAAGGAGGTTTATTCCACTTCCCTGTGTCGATCCATTATAAGAAGTGGGTGACTCCGGTAGCACAATCTTATAGGGACCAACCTCAATGGCAGTAGCAGTCATGTTTTTGGTGTGGGCTTCATACACATTTCTTAACCTCTCACCTATTTCGTCGTTGCCCGACATAATACTCTTGAAAGTACCATCAACAACAAAAAGAGTCTTATTAATTTTGGGCCGTATTTCAATAGGATCTATTTCGGGTATCCTATAGTCCTCGCCCAACTGAAACACGTATTTTGGTATCCATGAATAAAGATGGTTTGCAATCATAGTTATATTACTATCTTTGTTATCATTCAGATATCGGGTAACAAATGCTGCTGCTCCGAATTTATAATCGTTACTATGTACGGTAAGTTGCATCATGACACCTATTAATCCAAATATTGCAATGCCAGAGATTACAAGAAAAGGCAACATCTGCCTAATCTTTCGGAACGTAATCATATCGGATAATCCCACGATAAGTCTAGCAGATGAAATACAAAGTAATGGGATTAATGGAATAATATGAAATTCGCTAGCGAATCCAATTAAATAGAGAAAGCCTAGAAACGGAATTGCCCATAATAATAGGAAAAAATCCCTTTTTAGAGCTGCAAATACTAATCCCGAAAAACCGAGAGCAAACAAGAGCGGCATCTTCAAGAAGTTCCCTGTAATAGTATTTGTCAAAGTCATTTGTCTGTCCTCTTCGAGGGGAGTACCTGCGCTCTGCCTGTGCGTCTGCCAATAAATTCCATTTAACCATTCTTCAAATTGGTCGTTTAATATGGCATAAGCCGGCCATATTAGTGGAATCAGAACCACAGGAATCATCCAAAGGCTTAGAATTTTCAGCTTTTTGTTATTATTTTCAAGGACTAGAAATACCAACAATGGTATCAACGCAAAAGATGGTATTTTAGTAAAGATAGCCAATCCCATAAATATGCCAGATATTATAATGTTTGATAGATATTTTTTTACCTCATGATCTTTAGATTTAGGATCCTTTGCATAAACAGCAAAAAATATTGAAGATAGAAGTAGTGGAATTTGTAGGGATTCTAAAAATATTGTGCGTAACAAACTTATCGACATTATTGCAAAAAGAATAGATGCAATAAACCCAAGTCTTGCGTTATATCGACGTTCCGATATTTTAAAAATAAGAAAAGTATCGATTATACCAAGAAGTCCAATAACGACTTTTGGTACCAGCCATAAGTGCTCAACTGATTCCAATACGTCACCTTCAGCAGAAGGATGTATTGAATCAGGATAACCTGCAAGAAATAAGATCCCTGCCATAAAAAGCTGGCCGAAGTAAGGATGATCGTAGAATTTTCCTTCTTGAGGAGTGTGAGCTACCAATACATGCATAGCCCTTCCCAGATAAGTCCCATCCTCATATTTTAAAGGGGGAAAGTCCAAGGGATTCCATAGAAAAGTGAAACCAGACAAGATCAACGTCAATACAAGTAACAATTTTGATGAATGACCGATATTCTTAGGCGTTAGGGTACTAAGTTTCAAATGTTAAGTTAGAAAGATTAAGATTGATATTATAAGTATTGTTATTTGCGCATTAGATCTCGAGAGAAGATTCCTTGAATTGCTTACTAAATAAGAGACCCAAATATTATAGGTACGAATTCAAATACAATCGAGAATGTGAGTATATTTTCCGATACAATGATTGGTAAACAGATAATTTCATGTTTTACAAGTAAATAATAACCCCTACTGTTTTCTAGGGAAAATTGATATCAGGAATGACTACAACATATTAGAGTTGATTATTAAGATCTAAATCCTTAAATGTAACACATTTCTTCCACTCCACCGATGTTGCTTAAAATCTCGATTGTAGTTTTGTCAATCACTCTGCTAAACCAGTATAATACTAATCACGCACAGGATGTTACCCCTACATTTTCCGAAGGCCCTACTGTTGGCGATCCAATGCTTAAGATTGAAAAAGTTATAGACGATCTTAGCTTTCCAACAGGGATGGCTTTCCTAGATCCTGAAGGTATTTTGATTATAGACAAGAACAACGGTACAGTTCATAGGATATTAAATGACACAATCTCAAAAGCACCCTTACTCGACGTAAATGTGGCAAACCAGGCTGAAAGGGGCCTACTAGGAATTGCGATTGAGAAAAACGACAACAAACCTACTTATGTTTTCCTGTATTACACTGAATCAGCAGCAAAAGATGGTGATGATCCTAGTATAGATCCATTGGGAAACCGTCTTTACAGATATGAATTGGCTGGAAATGATACCAAACTAATAACACCTCGGCTCCTCCTTGATCTTCCGGCTACCCCTAAGCCTGTTCACAATGGTGGCGTGGTGACAATCGGACCAGATAAAAATGTGTATACTGTAATAGGCGATGTAGACGTACATAGAAATCCCGCTCAAAACAAGCCATCTGGAGAAGATGTCGATGGGACGAGTGGCATATTAAGAATAACACGTGATGGTGAACTGGTTGATCCCTGGATCCTAGGCAATACATATCCGTTGAATTTGTACTATGCGTATGGAATACGGAATAGCTTTGGGATTGATTTTGATCCTGTAACGGGTAAAGTGTGGGATACGGAAAATGGGGACTCTTATGGTGATGAGATTAATCTTGTGGAACCAGGATTTAATAGTGGCTGGAGAACGATTCAAGGAGAGTCATCCCTTTTTCAAATCCACAATAATAACAAGACATTCAACCCTGCTGATTTAATTGACTTTAAAGGTAAAGGTGAATATAGTGATCCAGAATTCTCATGGAAGTACCCTGCAGGGGTTACGAGTATCAAATTTCTAAATTCTGACAAATTAGGCGAAGATTATGAAAACGATGTATTTGTCGGTGATTTCCACAATGGTTATCTTTACCACTTCGATCTGAACAAAAAGAGAACTGGGCTGTTCCTTGAAGGATCATTGGCTGACAAGATAGCAAATAACGAGGACGAGCTAAATCAGGTAATCTTTGGACGCAATTTTGGTGCGATTACAGATATAGAGGTTGGACCAGATGGTTATCTGTATATCATGTCCTTGAGACAAGGAGGTCCTAATTGCGACCTTAAGCACCCGGAAATACCCTGTGTCCTATATAATTCTCAGATTAAAGGAACGCTATATAGAATCGTTCCCACAATGTATAAAGGATGAATGAAAAGTCAATAGGATCTCCCATCAATTGCGAGCTCAAGTTTCTTGTGAATCACTCTGAGTTGTAATTTTAAAGATATCATTCAAGACTTGGTACTTCCTAGCTCGCCAATTGAGTGATATTAGCAAAATTAGTAGCTGGAGGAACTCATCTCGTAGCTGTGATTCAGCATAGAGCTAAGTGTTATATCACTCATTTTATTTCGCAGATCAAAGATCAGTCTTCTATTTCGGTATTGTATCTACAGAATCAGTTAACAGAGAATTAATTCCATCTGATATAACATGAATATAGATTATATAGGAACACAGTATTATTTCTGGAATCTTGAAAAAGGTGATTATCACCGGAGGTACTGGTTTCATAGGAAGGCATTTGGTAAAAAGATTATCAAATAATAAACAATTTTCCATTGTTCTAGTTGCTAATACATCAAATTTGTCTGGTATGGAATTGTCAGAAAAGACTCATTTAACTTATTATGCCGCAGACATAAGAAACAGAGATGCTATTTTAAACTTCTTCCAACATGAAAGAGCAGATATTTGTGTTCATCTTGCTGCTAAAATAAGTGTTGCAGAATCAATTAAAAATCCACAAGAAACTATGGACATAAATGTGAATGGTACTCTTAATGTATTAGAGGCCTGCCATAGAAGTGGAGTTGACAGTTTTGTTTTTGCATCTTCCGCGGCTGTATACGGTGATGTTAAAAAACTACCTATCTCTGAGGACGAGTCATTAAAACCATTATCTCCTTATGGTACAAGCAAGATGCTTGCAGAAGAGCACGTCTTGTCATACAAACAAGCAAGAAAAATTAAAAATACAATTTCGCTCAGAATTTTCAACGTCTATGGAAGTGGACAAATAAGCGAGGCAGATGTGATAACAAAGTTCGCTAAAAGACTTTCTATTGGACAGCCCCCTATAATTAATGGCGATGGAATGCAAACAAGGGATTTCATTTCGGTCGAAGACGTAGCAGATGCCATAATAGCATCAACAACATTAATGGAAGGTGTAGAAAATAAATCAACAACCCTCGCTCCTGTTTTCAACGTCGGTACAGGTAAACCGACAAGTATCAATGAACTTGTGCAAAAAATGATTGAAATATTTGGACTTGATTTACAGCCCATTTACAAAGAGAAAAAGGAAGCTGAGAAAGAGATCTTGATTAGCTATGCGGATATCACAATGGCTAAAAAAACCTTAAATTTTGTTGCCAAAAAAAGTATCGAAAAAGGATTGAGAGAATTAATAGAGCCTACCACTTTAGGAAAAAATTTCCGTTGATGGTTTGCTAGGTTCTCGACATTGTGCTCTTGATATTGTGTATAATAACTTAAGAAATGTAATTCTTGATTCTTTTGTAGGAAATAAATTTTGCCCTTAAAAATCGGACCCTTTTATTCTTCTCTGCAACGCATTGGTCCTTGTTGTGTAAAGTGTTCACAATTAAGTCCCTTTCCTTGTCCTTGAGTTTGCCCTGGGAGCTCACCGTTGTCATCAATACTGTTAGCGGTATTTTCGTCATTGGACTGTACATTGGGCTCTGCATTCTCACCTGATAGAGTCAGACTGGGACCAAAAGAATATGATGCTGGACCAGTTTTTGTAATTGTAAACTTGTCGAGTTGCTGTCCACTATTTGTGTGGTATCTACCTTCCAACTTGTAGCCATTGTTTGTTATTTTTATGTCTAGAATTCCAAAGTCATCGTCCTGTTGAAATCTCACCCATGAAGGCTTTCCGGAGAGACCGTGAAAGTTAATTCCCCCGGTTCCGACTACAGAAAATATTTCCCCTTGAGGATCATTGTAATCAGTCGTAGAAGAACTAGTTTTAGTTGGTGTAGAACCACCCGAATATTTAATGGGAAATGTTCTTTGAGCATTATGGACATGTCCTTGCAATACAACGTCAACATTATTATCATCAAACAATTTATGATATGTGCCCCTTAGCGACGAGGCGGTACTTCCGCCATTGGTGCATCCAGAAGAATCACATGTGTTGGGCGACGTGTACATTGGTTTGTGCAAATACACAATAATCCATTTAATGGCTGAATTTCCTTTTGCTGCTTGAAGATCATTTTTTACAAATGTGTGCTGAGAAGAACCAGACGAAAAACTGGTCCGGTCAGT
>Ga0310900_10000126_pt1 | contig 20283 bp, 19 predicted proteins | sample C24D1metaG_FD_203879 | JGI IMG/M metagenome (GOLD analysis project Ga0310900, IMG submission 203879) | Lab incubated soil microbial communities from West Virginia University Organic Research Farm, Morgantown, WV, United States - C24D1 | ecosystem: Environmental > Terrestrial > Soil >...
GAAGCGCCGGATGGAACGATTGCACGGCCTTTGCCGCCGGACTCAAGGGAAACTTCTACTTCTACTGTTGGATTTCCGCGGGAATCCAGCACTTCGCGTGCGTATACATCAACGATAATTGACATGAGAAAAAACACTCCTTTAAAAGTTTTATTTGTTAATAAGTGAAACGCCAGTCATTTCTTTTGGTTTAGCCAGCTCAAGCAAATCAAGAACCGTCGGCGCGATATCGGCAAGAATGCCGCCTTCGCGAAGCGTCTCGCCTGCTCTCGTTACGATAAGAGGAACCGGGTTCGTCGTATGTGCCGTAAACGGACGGCCATTCTCGTCGAATACCATATCAGCATTACCGTGGTCAGCCGTGATAATGCAGACGCCGCCTTTGGCAAGTACAGCTTCCACTACTTTACCAAGGCATTCATCCGTAGCTTCAACCGCTTTGATCGTTGGCTCCAGCATGCCGGAGTGACCCACCATATCAGGGTTAGCGAAGTTTAAAATGATTGCGTCATGCTTGTCTGATTCAATCTCGCGCACAGTCGACTCGGCAAGCTCATACGCGCTCATTTCCGGCTTCAGATCGTACGTTGCGACCTTAGGGGAGTTGATAAGCACGCGAGTTTCACCCGGAAGTTCTGCATCGCGTCCGCCGCTGAAGAAAAACGTTACGTGCGGATATTTTTCTGTTTCTGCTGTACGCAGTTGTGTCTTGTTGTTTTGCACGAGCACTTCGCCAAGCGTATTATCAAGGTTCTTTGGTGAATACGCAACGAATCCGCCAACGGTTTCACTGAATAGCGTCAAGCAGACGAAATACAGGTTAACCGGATGTTTCTCGCCACGGTCAAAGCCGCGGAAGTCCTCGTTCGTAAACACTTGCGACAATTGAATCGCACGGTCAGGACGGAAATTGAAGAAAATGACGGCGTCCTCGGATTCCACAAGACCGACAGGCTTGTTTTCTCCGTCTACAATAACCGTTGGCATAACGAATTCATCATAAACCGATTTCTCGTAGGATTCAACTACCGCTTTAACCGGATCGAAATATTGAGGACCTTCGCCGTATACCATAGCGCGGTAGGACTTCTCCGTACGCTCCCAGCGTTTGTCGCGATCCATCGCATAGTAGCGGCCTTGTACCGTCGCAATGCGGCCGACGCCAACTTCTTCGATTTTCGCTTGCAGACGTTCCAGGTAGCCCTTCGCGCTGTCCGGAGACACATCGCGTCCGTCTAGGAATGCGTGAATGTACACTTCCTCAAGCTCTTCCTTCTTCGCTAGATCAAGCAAAGCGAACAAGTGCTCAATGTGGCTATGTACACCGCCGTCTGACAGCAAGCCGTACAGATGAAGCTTTTTGTTATTTGTTTTCACATGACGAACAGCGCCAAGAATCGTTTCATTCTCGTAAAACTCGCCGTCACGGATCGATTTGCTGATCCGAGTCAAATCCTGATACACGATGCGGCCTGCGCCGATGTTCAAGTGGCCAACCTCGGAGTTGCCCATTTGACCTTCTGGCAAACCAACCGCTTCGCCGGATGCCGTCAGCGTAGTATGAGGGTATGTCGACCAGTACCGGTCGTAATTTGGTTTTTTCGCTTGCGCTACTGCATTGCCCGTTACATCATCGCGCAAACCGAAGCCGTCAAGAATAATCAGCGCTACAGGTTTTGGAGCAGCCATCTTACTTGGCCCCCTCGACCAGTGCGATGTAGGATGCAGGCTCAAGGCTCGCGCCGCCTACAAGTGCGCCGTCGATGTCGGCTTGACCCAAGTATTCAGCAACGTTATTAGGCTTCACGCTGCCGCCGTATTGGATACGAACTGCATCTGCAGTCGCTTGGTCATAAAGTCCTGCAACAACGCCGCGGATGTAACCGATCACGTCTTGTGCATCCTCAGAAGTGGACGATTTGCCAGTTCCGATTGCCCAGATTGGCTCGTATGCAATTACGACTTCAGCCGCTTGTGCTGCGGAAACGCCTTGGAAAGCCGCTTCTGTTTGTACTTTACATACGTCCTTCGTTTGCCCTGCTTCACGCTCTTCCAGCTTCTCGCCTACGCAGACGATCGGCAGCAAGCCGTTTTTAAACGAAGCGTGAACTTTCTTGTTTACGATCTCGTCCGACTCCGCGAAATAAGCGCGACGCTCGGAATGACCGATAATGACGTATTTCACGCCAAGATCCTTCAGCATAACGCCGCTGATTTCACCTGTAAATGCGCCGTTGTCTTCAAAGTGAACGTTTTGCGCTCCGATTGCGATCGTAGTGCCCTTTGCTGCTTCAACAAGCGCCGGAAGCGCCGTGAAAGGCGCACAGATCACGCTCTCTACACCGTCAACCTCAGCCTTGCCTTTAACTTCGGTGAAAAATGTTACAGCCTCGGATACCGTTTTAAACATTTTCCAGTTACCTGCAATAATCGGTTTTCTAGTACTCATGCGTAAACCTCCTCAGTTGATTCGTTTATGGAAAAGCTATTATTTATCGTTAAGTGCTACAACGCCAGGAAGAATTTTACCTTCCATAAACTCTAGGGAAGCGCCGCCGCCTGTCGAGATGAAGTCCATTTTGTCAGCTAGGCCGAATTTCTCAGCTGCTGCAGCCGAATCGCCGCCGCCGATTACAGTGTAGCCGTTTGTTTCAGCACATGCCTGAGCAACCGCAATTGTACCATGCGCGAAAGGCTCAATTTCGAATACGCCCATTGGCCCATTCCATACGACCAGCTTGGAATTTTTGATCACATCAGCATAAAGCTCACGCGTTTTAGGTCCGATGTCGATGCCTTCCCAATCAGCAGGAATGCTGTCAACGTCAACGATTTGCGTGTTGGCATTCGCACTGAAATCGTCCGTTACAACAACATCAACAGGGATTAAGAAGTTTTTGCCGAGCTTTTTCGCTTTTTCCATGAACTCAAGCGCCAAATCAAGCTTACTGTTATCAACAAGCGATTTGCCGATTTCATGGCCTTGTGCTTTGAAGAAAGTATAAGACAAGCCGCCGCCGATAATAACATTGTCAGCAATTTCAAGCATTTTGTCGATAACCGCGATTTTGTCTTTTACTTTGGAACCACCAACGATTGCTGTGAAAGGACGTTCTGGGTTGTTAAGCGCCTTTCCTAGAACCTCAAGCTCTCTCTCCATAAGCAGACCCGATACAGCCGGCAGGATATGCGCAATGCCTTCAGTCGATGCGTGAGCGCGGTGAGCGGCGCCGAATGCGTCGTTTACGAACAAATCAGCAAGCTTAGCGAAAGCTTTCGCCAGCTCCGGATCATTCTTCTCTTCGCCTTCGTAGAAACGTACGTTTTCAAGCAGCAGAACGTCTCCGTTGTTAAGTGCCGCAACTTGCGCTTCAACCGCTTCGCCGATTGCTTCGTTCGCTTTCGTTACCTGCTTGCCGAGCAGCTCGGACAGACGCACTGCGGAAGCCGTATGACGAAGCTCTTCAACTACTTGACCATTAGGACGGCCAAGGTGGCTTGCAAGAATAACTTTAGCGCCTTTTTCAATCAGGAAGTTAATCGTAGGAAGCGTTTCACGGATTCGTTTGTCATCCGTAATTTTACCGTTCTCAAGCGGCACGTTGAAATCAACGCGAACAAATACCCGTTTACCAGCTAATTCTGCTACATCACGTACACTTTTCTTATTCATCAATGAAACCTCCCGGAAAATTGTTATGGAAAGGTATAAAAAGGACTACAAAAAAAAGAGAGGCGCTCCTTCAAAGAAGAAACGCCCCCATGATTCACGACTCCTAGAAGCCGCAAATCAAGGACTTTAGCTCCGCATGCGCGAGAGGCCAAAGTCCGTCCGCCTTCTTTGCTTACAGACCTTTGCTTGCAATGTAAGCAGCAAGATCGACTACGCGGTTCGAGTAGCCCCACTCGTTGTCGTACCAGGAAATAACTTTAACCATGTTGCCTTCAACAACCATAGTCGAAAGACCGTCGATTGTGGAGGAAGCAGGGTCACTATTGTAGTCGCTCGAAACAAGCGGCAATTCGTTGTAGTTCAAGATGCCTTTAAGCGGGCCTTCAGCAGCCGCTTTGAAAGCAGCGTTAACTTCTTCAACCGTTACGTTAACTTTAAGCTCAGCTACAAGGTCAGTTACGGATACGTTAGGCGTAGGAACACGCATAGCCATACCGTTCAATTTACCTTTAAGCTCAGGCAATACGAGGGAAACAGCTTTCGCAGCGCCAGTGGACGAAGGAATGATGTTTTCCGCAGCGGCACGAGCACGGCGAAGGTCTTTATGAGGAACGTCAAGAACGGATTGATCGTTAGTGTAGGAGTGAGTAGTTGTCATCATACCTTTTACGATACCGAAGTTGTCGTTCAATACTTTTGCGAAAGGAGCAAGGCAGTTTGTTGTGCAAGAAGCGTTGGAAATAATGGTATGTGCCGCAGGGTCGTATTTGTCTTCGTTAACGCCGATAACCACTGTAATATCTTCGTTAGTTGCTGGAGCGGAGATGATAACTTTTTTAGCGCCGCCTTGCAAGTGAAGCTCAGCTTTTTCTTTAGCTGTGAAAATACCAGTTGATTCAACTACGATTTCTACGCCAACGGATCCCCAAGGAAGGTCTGCAGGGTTGCGCTCTGCGAATACTTTGATTTCGCGTCCGTTTACGATAAGCGCGCCTTCTTTTGCTTCAACAGTACCGTCTAGTTGACCGTGTGTAGTGTCATATTTCAGAAGATGTGCCAGTGTTGCAGTGTCTGTAAGATCGTTTACTGCCACGATTTGAACATCAGGATTGTTCAATGCTGCACGGAATACGTTACGACCGATGCGACCAAAACCATTAATACCAACTTTAACCATTTTTTGTTTCCTCCTAAGCGTTTTTAAAAGATTAATATATATAATTCAAGATGTTTTGCTGCGGACATGACTAGACCACTTGCAAATCATCATGATTCCTCATTGCTTGCTGCTTAATCGTTCTCTTGCTCGATCAAGGCTACAATTTCAAGTGCTGCCGCTTCATCGGTAATGAGCACATCATTATGTCCGAAGCGCATAATCGCCGCTATAGCCTCACCTTTGCTCTTGCCGCCGGCTATGCCTATAACAACTTCAGTTTTAACAATATCCTCGAGTCGTAACCCTACCGTCTGCATTTTGTGCACGACAGCGCCTTTGCGGTCGAAATAAAACCCGAACGACTCTGCAAGCGCACCTTCAGCTTCCATAGCATCGATGATCTCATTGTCCAGCCGTCTGCGTCTTGCCATTACGATAGCATCTCCGATTCCGTGTACAACGATGCGGGCACTGCGAATGACATCCACAACTTCCCGAATGTTAGGCTCCTGCATAATGGACGCGAACGCTTCCTCGCCTAGATGATCCGGTACGTGCAAAAGCCTGTACTGCGCTCCTGTGCGCTTAGCCATCAAGGAAGCAATCGTATTGGCTTGATAATCCAAGCTCTCGCCAAGACCGCCTCTAGCCGGTACAAAAAAATTCGTCTTCAGCTGCGTAGAACTGGACAATTGATTCGACAGCTGCGCAATTGTCGTTCCGCCTGTAACCGCCACAACATCATTAGGCTGCATTACCTTAGTGAGCACCTGACATCCCGCACGGCCCAGCTCTCGCTTCGTCTGTGCTGAGATTTCAGAATCGCCTGCTACAATAATGACCTGCGACAGTCCGTAATGGCTGCGTATCCTTTCCTCCAGCTCGGATAGTCCGAACATGGTCTTGTAGAAAGGCTCAAGCTGTTCTAATAAAAGCTTGCCTGAATCGCTAATTCGCATGCCCCCTGTATGGATCTCGAGCAGTCCTTGCGCTTTCAGAAAATCGGTCTCCGCCCGAAGCACCCGCTCCGTCATCGATAATGCCGCCGCCAACGTTCGACGTCCGATTGAATCCGATAGCATTACCTGGTGCAGAATCGAATACCGTTTCTTCATGACGTCGAGCAGATCCGGCACAAGCTGCTGCTGCAGTTCAACGATCTGACGCATCTCTCATCCTTCACTCCATCGGCCTACAGCGTATTCGGTTTAAATACACTGGACTCATTATGTCCCGCGTCTTCATTTCAAGTCCCACCTTTATTTTATCGGAAATATGTAATTGAAGCAATAGCCGTTTTTCATTTGAAAACGGTTTCCGTCACATTTTTCACAAAATTAATTTTTGAATTGCTCTTGCTTTCACAACTTCAATAACATATAATAAATTTTGCGACTATTTTCAAATATAAGAAGGTATAGGTTTCACGATATACCGGACTTATATTTCGCCGCGAAACGTTAGCCTTGCCATTAAGGACGGCTTCAGCCGTTTACGCTTGTGCGCCCGTGGTCCAATGGATATGACGCAGCCCTCCGAAGGCTGAGATCTAGGTTCGATTCCTTGCGGGCGCGCCACAACACTTTTAGCTTGCAACACCTATCATGATACATACTAACCGTTCCTATACGCTGGAACGGTTTTTTTTATTTCGATTTGCGGACTCGTTTGACTATCTTTGACTTTTGACTTTTCATCCGTTATTATGAGAATACGATTTAACCATTCATTGTTTTGAGGAGGGGGCTTACGTTGGATATGAATTTCGTTCCTATGGTTATTGAGCAAAACAATCGGGGTGAGCGTGCGTATGACATTTACTCTCGCCTATTGAAAGATCGCATTATTTTTCTAGGATCAGGTGTAAATGACGTGGTGGCCAACTCCATCATCGCTCAAATGCTCTTCTTGGCTGCAGACGATCCTGAGAAAGACATTTCACTTTATATTAACAGCCCAGGCGGTTCGATCACGGCAGGCATGGCTATCTACGATACGATGCAATACATTAAACCGGACGTGTCCACAATTTGTGTCGGCATGGCCGCTTCCATGGGTGCCTTCCTGCTAACTGCAGGCGCTATAGGCAAACGATACGCGCTTCCAAACAGCGAAGTAATGATTCACCAACCGCTCGGCGGCGCAGAAGGTCAAGCGAGCGATATCGCCATTCGCGCGAAACGCATCCTTAATATGCGTGACAAGCTGAACGGCATCTTGGCAGAGCGCAGCGGACAGCCGCTTGAGCGCATCGAGAAAGATACCGACCGCGATTACTTCATGAGCGCGGAAGAAGCGAGAACATACGGTCTTGTCGATAAGGTTATTGAGAAGCTGGCATAATCGCTTATAGAAGCTTAAAGTAAAAAAGAGCAGGCCGGAGAATAACTCCGGGCCTGCTCTTTTTTTGCTCTTTTACGCCTCGCACACAAAAAAAAGAGCTGCCGCCGCAAGCTCATATGCGAACCTGCGTGACTTCTCCCCTTCTGCATTATTGATTTTCCAGCTCTTCTTTGCTTACCAAAGCGACTAAAGCGTTTACAGCCTGTTCTGCATCCGAACCCTCTGCACTTATGGATACTTCAGTGCCAGAACTGATTGCTAAGCTCATTATACCCATAATGGATTTAGCGTTCACTTTTTTGTCGTCTTTCTCTACAAATACCTCGGAGGAAAATTTGTTCGCTTCTTGTACGAATAATGCTGCAGGTCTTGCATGAAGTCCCGTCTTAAGACGAACTACTACCGGAAGCCTTGTCATGGAAACCATACCCCCTATATTTTACTCAATCATTAGCATGCGGCACTAACGTTAACGGCTCTATTTGCCGTCTTCTGGCTGCGAAAGCTCGTTTTCCGGGTAAAGATAAGCCCCGTACAAGGTGAGACCCCTACGTTCTTATCTTTTTAAATAAATTCATCTTGAATTATTATATCATTATACCAGCTGATGCACTAGGATGAAAGCTCACACACCGCGGATTTTTTCAGCAAGCTCGTCAATTTTGCGCAAACGGTGATTTACGCCTGATTTACTGACCTTGCCTCCCAGCATTTCGCCAACTTCTGTCAGATTCATATCGGGATGCTGCAGCCTAATTTCGGCAACCTCCTTCAATTTATCAGGCAGACTATCCAGCCCTACTTCACGCTGCAGCAGCTTAATGTTCTCGATCTGACGAACAGCCGCTCCGATCGTTTTATTCAGATTAGCCGTTTCGCAATTGACGATCCGGTTTACTGAATTACGCATGTCGCGCATAATTCGAACATCCTCAAACTTGAACAAGGCTTGATGCGCACCGATAATATTGAGAAGCTCGATAATTTTCTCGCCCTCTTTGATGTAGAAGATAAAACCCTTTTTCCGTTCAATGCATCTGGCGTTTAGATCAAATTTGTTCGCAAGGTCAACGAGCGCCTCGCAATGCTCTTGATACATCGAGGAAATTTCCAGATGATAAGAAGATCCTTCCGGATTGTTGACGGAACCGCCTGCAAGAAAAGCGCCGCGCAAATACGAGCGTTTGCAGCAGGGCTTGCGTACGATGTCCTTGTCGATGCCAAGATTGAACATAAAGCCTTCGGATACAATTTTAAGCTCGCTCAATATTTCCTGTACCCCGGCCGGGATACGGACGATATAGACATTATTTTTTTTGAGTCTCATCTTTTTGCGGACAAGCAGCTCAACATGCACCTCATAATGCTTTTTGAGCAGGGAATAAATTCTTCTGGCAATCGCTGCATTTTCCGTTGAGATGTCCAAAACGACTTTGCGGCTGGATACGCTAACCGAACCATTCATCCGTATGAGCGCGGATAGCTCCGCTCTCTCACAACAGCCGTCCGCTTCAATTAATGTTAGCTCCTTCTTCGTTTGCGCCGCAAATGACATTATGTATCACCTCTTTCGTAACATCCAATTCTCAACTAATTTATATATATGATGGCTTAAACGTTCGGCATCATGCCGCAAAAAAGTACGGAATAAAACAAGACGGTCCGCGATTACCTCATAACCCTTTTGGGTCACCGCGTCCAAATCCAGATGAACCGCTTTCGCACCCATCTCTGCGTATTTGCTTTCGATTTGCGGCGGAATCTCGCCATCATTCACGATCACGTAATCAAATAAATGATGGCCGATATGAGCATGAATCGCGTCCAAATGATCTCCTACCGAATAGTTATCAGTCTCTCCAGGCTGCGTCATAACATTACAAACAAACAGCTTTACCGCTTCCGAATCCACTATCGCATTCGCAAGCTTCGGAACTAACAGATTCGGAATAATGCTTGTATATAAGCTGCCAGGTCCGATCAAAATGGCGTCTGCCTGCTCAATCGCTTCAACCGCCTCCTGCAGCGGCTCCACGTCGGTCGGCTCCAAAAACACCCGCTTGATTACCTTGCCCGCTTTCGGAATCATTGATTCCCCCGTGACAATTGATCCGTCGGCCATTTCCGCTTTAAGCACAATCGCCCGGCCCGCAGCCGGGAGCACCCGCCCTCGAACGGCGAGAACACGGCTTAGCTCGCGAATGCCGGTGACGAAGTCGCCGGAAATATCGGTCATCGCCGCAAGCATAAGGTTACCTAGACTATGCCCTGCAAGTCCTGGCACTGATTTGAAACGGTACTGAAGCACCTCGGTTAGCAATGGCTCTGCATCGGCTAATGCCATAAGCACGTTGCGAATATCGCCGGGCGGAGGAATCTGAAGCTCGTTGCGTAAAATACCCGAGCTGCCGCCATCATCGGCTACCGTAACGATAGCCGTAATATCAAGCGGCTTTTCCTTAAGCCCTCGCAGCATGACGGAGAGACCTGTACCGCCGCCAATGACGACGATCTTCGGGCGTCTCATTATCTTGTGTCTACTCTGCATTCTCTCACCCCGTCAATGCTTGTCACGTTCGGCATCGCGATGGCTGACACGCACACGTTCCGTATCACTGCTGCCGAGCATGCGTCCCAAATATTCAGAAATGGCAACGGAACGATGCTTCCCTCCTGTACAGCCAATGCCGATAACAACTTGGCTTTTTCCTTCCTTTCGGTAAAGAGGAATAAGGAATTGCAGCATATCCAGCAGCTTCGTCAGAAACTGCTGTGTTTCAGGCCACTTCATTACGTAATCGTATACATCCGGGTTTTGACCGGTATTCGGGCGCAAATGCTCCACATAATGCGGATTAGGCAGAAAGCGAACGTCATAGATAAGATCGGCATCAATCGGAATGCCGTATTTAAAGCCGAAGGAGGTTACGTTTACCGACAGGCTGTTCTGTTCCAAATTCGTGAAGTGTGTAATAATACGTTCCTTCAAATGAGCCGGCTTCAAAATGCTCGTATCGATGACCTGCGATGCCCAGCCCTTTAAATCCTCAAGCAGTCTACGCTCGTTTCGAATACCCTCAAGCGGCATTCCCTCCGGCGCCAACGGGTGACGACGGCGGCTTTCCTTATAGCGCTGAACAAGTACAGAGTCGGTTGCATCTAAAAATAATATTTCGCAGCTGATCGTATAATGCTCTTTGATGTAAGCTAAAGATTCGGACAGCGCCGTAAAAAATTCCCGCCCGCGCAAATCGATAACGAGCGCCACGTTTCCGATTTTACCTTTCGACTGTTCGATCAACTCCGCAAATTTAGGGATAAGAACGGGTGGTAAATTATCTACACAGAAGAAACCGAGATCCTCCAGGCTTTGGACAGCAATGGTCTTGCCCGCGCCAGACATCCCGGTTATAATGACAAGCTTCGCTACTGTTGCCGCCTTTTCCATGAATAAACCTCCTAAAGACTTTGCGGATGCAAAGTCACTTCGTCAGGATACGCTAAGGTTTGCTAATGCAAACCTACTTCGTAAGGATTAACCTAACAGCTTACCCTCTTAGAATAAGACCAGCCGCACCTACTACGCCAGCGTTGTTGCCGAGCGTGGCTGCCACGATTTTCACGTTTTCTTTCGCTTGATCCTGGGTATACTTCTCGAATACTTCACGAATTTGGTCGAATAGGAAATCTCCCGCTTTCGACACGCCGCCTCCAATAATGAAATATTGCGGATTCAATACGATCGCGATCATCGCCAGCGATTTACCCAAATAATAGGCTGCGCGATTAACGATGCGAGTTGCTACTTCATCTCCAGCTTTCGCAGCATCAAGAACGTCTTTCGCCATAATATTGTCTACCTGCGAGAGTGACGTACGATCGCCGCGTTCCACAGCGTCTTTCGCCATACGAATAATGCCCGTTGCCGAAGATACCGTTTCCAAGCAGCCCATCTTACCGCATCCACATTGAATGGCTTCAAGGTCAGGCACGATTGCCATATGACCCAGCTCGCCTGCCATTCCCATGTAACCTTCAACGATTTTACCATCTATAATAATACCGCCGCCTACGCCTGTTCCGAGCGTATAGCATACGCAGTGCGAAATGCCTCTACCCGCTCCGCCCCAAGCTTCGCCTAGTGCGGCAACATTCGCATCATTATTGACCTTAACCGTCTTGTTAAGCTCTTGCTCCAAATAAGCCTTCAAATTGACATTTTCAATTTTCAGATTTGGCGCAAATTTCACAATACCGTTCGGAATGTCCAGGAATCCAGCAATACCAACGCCTACCCCGTCAACCTGCGCCCAATCATAGTCCGATTCGACTACGATTTGCTGAGCATATTTCGCAATATTTTGAAGGATAGTGTCCGTTCCTTTGCCCGCCTCAGTCGGCCCTTCATACGTCTGGAGCAATTGTCCATCCGCATTGCAAATGCCTACCTTAATAGCAGTTCCGCCGACATCGACCCCAACGTAAATCTTTTCAGACATCACTAGTCCACCTCATCAATATGTTAATCTTCTCTGTAACACTATAAGCGACCTTCATCCTCCGGTCAAGATAGCGGAATACAGGGAAATCAAGCGCTATCGGCTAATGAAAAGGCTATACCGTCAAGCATATCGCTCTGCTGGTATAGCCCCCCCTCTGTATCTTATGCTGCTGCTCACTATGATTAAACCGATTTGCTCCAATCATGTGTAACGGCGCCTTCTAAAAATCTTTCGCAATCCAGTGCAGCCATACAACCGCTGCCTGCTGCTGTGATCGCTTGACGGTATTTGCTGTCTTGAACATCGCCGCATGCGAACACGCCCGGTATATTCGTTTCGGAGGTGCCTGGTTTCACTTGAATGTAACCATGTTCGTCCGTATCGATTTGGCCCGCAAGAAATCTCGTGTTCGGCGTATGGCCGATCGCGATGAAGATACCGTCTGTTTCAATGACGTCCTCTTCGCCAGTTGCGTTGTCGCGAACCTTAAGTCCGGTAACGCCCATTCCGCTTGCAACGACCTCAACCGGCGTGCGGTTCAGGCTCCAGCTAATTTTCTCATTTTCGCGAGCGCGGTCCTGCATAATTTTTGAAGCGCGAAGCTCGTCACGGCGGTTAACGAGCTCAACGTTTGTTGCAAAGCGAGTGAGGAAGCCAGCTTCTTCCATCGCGGAGTCGCCGCCGCCTACTACGATGATTTTCTTGCCGCGGAAGAAGAAGCCGTCGCAAGTTGCGCATGTGCTTACGCCGCGTCCAACATTTTCTTTCTCCCCTGGAATGCCGAGGTATTTGGCCGACGCACCGGTAGAGATAATAATGCTCTCTCCTACAAGCTCTCCGTGACCTTCCACTTGAAGCTTGAATGGACGCTCTGACATATCCACGCTATTCACCCAACCGGTGATAAACTTAGCGCCGAAGCGCTCTGCTTGTTTACGCATGTTTTCCATGAGCTCAGGGCCCATGATGCCTTCCGGAAAACCGGGGAAGTTCTCAACTTCTGTCGTTGTCGTGAGCTGCCCGCCCGGTTCAGGACCTTCAATAATAAGCGGGTTCATGTTGGCGCGGGCCAAATAAATAGCCGCTGTAAGTCCTGCCGGTCCGGTACCGATAATAATGGATTTGTACATCACATTCACCTCGTAAAATTTTATTCGTCCTGCAATTCCTGTGTCGAGAAGACGGAGCTTATCGTTCTCATCTTTTCTTTTATGCCGCATACCTCGTCAATCAACTTGACGTTCTTGCTTACGGTAGCGATCGATGTGCCGTAACGTATCGATACCTCATGATACGAAATCGCCCGCCGATGCATCTTAGCTGTCAAATATTCCAACGCGGCTGCCCAGCCCTCCGGCTTTGTCAGCTTCGGAACGTCCGGATACACCCGCGACAAAAACTCTACCCATAAGGTCATCAAATCATGCTGCTGAACCAAATCGTACTGCTTGCTCATGCGGCCCAGCGCCATTTCAACAACAGCTTGCCATTTCTCTTCCCACACAGGCAGTCTCGAGGGTACGCGATTCGGTTCGATTACCGTTTCTTTCCCTTCCAGCACGACACGCAAAGACTCTTGAACGCCTATCGTCCGCAGTACGAAGATGGCAATGCGCTTTAAGTAATCATCCTCGTCCTGCTCCAGCAGGAATGTCTGCAGCACGTCCTTTACTTCGCTGTCGGCAATCATACCGAGCGCTTGAATAACCTGCAGCTTCGTATGCTGGTCGCCATGGCGCAGGGCCCAAAAAAACGACGACCGAACAAGCGGATCGCGCTTGAGGTGATCGGGAATGCCGTCCGAAGACTTCTCCCATAGCTTAAATTGCTCCTCAAACGGCAAATGGTAATGGTAGCTTATTGATCCAGTCTGCTGCCCGCTTCGGACGAGCTCAAGCTGTTCCATGTAATAATGGGGGATACCCGATGTCGGATCGAGCTTAATCGTCTGCTTCCACAGCCGCTCGGCTTCCTGCAAGCGACCGATATTGCATGCAGCGACAGCCGCATAATGATACAGACTAGGGTCCTGATGCAGCTCAGCGTCCTTAAGCAGCCTAATAAAGTGCTTATAAGCAGCCCCATGCTCTCCTAAGATGCCCATAGTAGTTGCCAGTTTAAACACATGCTCCTGATGGAACGGCACCGTCTTCGTAAGCAGCTCGACGAGCGGCTTCAAGCTTTGTTCGTCATTCTTATGCTGATAGAAAATGGCAAGGTTGCAAAGCGCATGCAAATTGCCGGATTCGATTTCGAGCACCTCATGAATAGTATCCATCGCCTTATCGAACATGCCCATATAATAATAGGCTAACGCCAAATTGTTGCGCGCAGCCAGAAAATCCGGTTGGCCCTCGATAATCTTTTCCAATATGCGTACGGCCTCGGTGAATTTGCCTTCCTCAAGAAGCGTCCGGGCCAAGTCATGCTCGACCATGCCTTCACGCGATTTAATGTTCGTCAGACGCGTAGGGCGCTCCAGCTCAAAATGCAGCAAATCCATCATATCTTCCGCTTCGTCGAGAAACTGCCCCTCGGAATCCTCTTCTAAATATCGGATCAACGAGCTCTCGGCCGCTTCATACTGCTCCATATTGGCAAAATTGTTCGCCATATAGAAATGGCATTCCGTCATTGTCGGATCGAGCTCATCCACAATCCAACCTAAGATCCGGTTCGATTCCTCATAATTGCCCATTTCAGAAAGAATGCCGGCCATATTGCAATGGTTTACCGGATTGTCCGGCTCGTATTCTACGGCGCGACGAAAATATTTAAGTGCCTTGTCATAATGGAATCGATCAAGCGACCGAACCGCACGTTCGAAAAAAAACGTGGCGTCCCATTGAATCGGTATGACTTTCGTCTGTTGATCTACGGCAACACGTTTCTTCCCTTTCATTGGCAAGGCACCTCCCGTTACTTCCGATTTTCTACGATTATACCATAGCACTACCCATCAGAACACGAAAGAATATGTGGCAAAATCGCGGACGGCAAATACACCGCCCGCGATTTCCCGCGGCAATACTATTCAATTCGCATATTAAACATCATTCGGACGCTTATACGCCACTGCTTTTGAACAAGGTGCTGATGGATCCGCCTTCCAAAATAATGCGGGTTGCTTCTGCAAGCAGCGGCGCAACTGAGAGCACTTTGAAGCGTTCCGGCGTCGATTCCGGCAGCTTGATGGAGTCTGTAACGATAACTTCTTTAATATTTGGATGATCTAAACGCTCAATGGCCGAGCCGGAGAATAACGGGTGCGTAGCGCATACGTAAACATCTTCAGCTCCGCGCTCCTTCAAGCTTTCCACAACGTTGATAATCGTAGATCCCGTGTCGATCAGATCCTCGATGATAATCGGAGTCTGGCCTTCGACATCCCCGATTACGTGTGTGATAACCGATTCATTGTGCGCAGGGCGTTTCTTAATCATGATCGCAAATGATGTATCCAAGTAGTTCGCAAGCTTCTCTGCTGTTGAAGCGCGGCCTGCATCCGGCGATACAACAACCGGGTTCTTGATGTTTTTGGACTTCAAATAATCGCTAATCAGATCAAGCGCAGTCATATGATCGACCGGAATGTTGAAAAAGCCTTGAATTGCTGGAGCATGCAGGTCGATTGTGATTACGCGGTTCGCTCCAACTGTAGTGAGCACATCCGCCAGCATTTTCGCTGAAATCGGCTCCCTTGGTGCTGCTTTGCGTTCCTGACGCGCATAACCGTAATACGGCATGATGATGTTGACCGTTCTTGCGGAAGCACGCTTCGCCGCATCAATCATGACAAGCAATTCGACAAAATGCTCGTTGATCGGATGCGAGAATGATTGCACGAGGAAGACATCGCAATTCCGAATCGTTTCCTCGTAATGCACGTAAATCTCACCGCTTTTGAAACGGGACATCTTGATCTCGCCTAGCGTCAGACCAAGCTCTGCACTAATTTTCTGAGCCAATACCGGATTAGACGAACCCGAAAAAATACGCACCTTGTCGCTTAACATGATACCCTCCTGAGCGTTAAAACCAATTAATTTTACGGAACTAGTACTCGTCCTTGTCAGATCATTCGACAAGGCTTATTTGATCATCTATATTATACATGGATTTTACCATATTTCAAAAATCAATCATCACTAATTTTCGACAATTAAATGTCGCCAGCTGCGAAAATCCGACATCTTTCAACAAAGCATACGCTTGATCCAAATATTGGCCCAGTCTTTCAGGCTGATGAGCATCCGAGCCAACCGTCAGCGGAATGCCTAATTGCCGCGCATATTCCAGCATTCTGCGGCTTGGGAACATCTCTGCGGCAGGCGTGCGAAGTCCGGAAGCATTAAGCTCGATAGCGAGCCCGTGCCGCTTAACCGCATCCAGCGCAGCATTTTCCAAATGCGTAACATCGCCGTCCGGCTGGAAGCCGAAACGCTTGATCACGTCAATATGCCCTATATAGTCATAGAAACCGGTCGCAGCCGCTTTGCCGATCGCATCGTAGTATTGCTCATATACAGCCATGCGGTCGCGGCCTTCCCAGCCTCCCGTTTGCCGGAAATCCGTAATGTCCCATTCGCCGAGAAAATGAACGGAGCCGATGACGTAATCCCAAGGATAAGCATTCACGATCGCTGCGATCTGCTCCTCGCAGCCTTCGATATAATCGCCTTCAAGCCCAACGCGAATGTCGATTTGCCCTTTATACTTCTGTTTAAGCTCAAGGCATTCCTCCACATAACGCGGAAGCTCATCCATCGGCATCGCCATTTCCGGATAGTAAGCGGCAGGATCAACATGGAGCAGCGGCATATGGTCGGAGAGGCCAAGCTGCACGAGTCCGATCTCTATTCCCTTCCGTACATATTCCTCTAGCTCGCCGACGGCATGACCGCAGCGGGCATGGTGGGTATGGTAATCGATAAACATGTGCATACCGGCCTTTCTAAGGAAATTTATAACTAGCTTTCATTTCATTTATCTCATTTTGTTCGTGGTTGGCTTGCCGTGACGGCTGTTGATCTCACTGATTACATCATCCAGGGGCAGTCCGCGCTCGCGGAGCAATACCATCAGATGAAAAATAAGATCGCCGACTTCGCTGCGAAGCTCGTCATTATCTTGATTTTTCGAAGCTATGATGACCTCCGACGCTTCCTCGCCAACCTTCTTCAAAATTTTATCTACGCCTTTATCGAACAAGTAGGAGGTATAAGAGCCCTCAGGCCGCTCTGCGTAACGCTCGGCGATAATACTCTCCAGCTGTCCCAGCGTAGCGAACCGGTCTGCAGAAGCTGGTGCGGCTTCTGAGGATGCTGGTGCATTTCCGTTAACCTCAACCGGATTGAAGAAGCAGCTGTAACGTCCTGTGTGGCAAGCCGGCCCCTTTTGCTCTACTTTAACAAGCAGCGTGTCGCCGTCGCAGTCATAAGCCATCGAGACGATGCGCTGTGTGTGGCCGCTTGTCGCCCCTTTGTTCCAAAGCTCATTCCGCGAACGGCTCCAAAACCAGGTTACGCCGGATTCCACGGAAAGCTGAAGCGACTCCTTGTTCATATAAGCGAGCATAAGCACTTCTTTGCTCTGCACATCCTGTACAACGGCAGGCACTAGCCCAGCGTCGTCCCATTTGATTCTTGAGATAATCTCGCTCTGGCTGATTTCCGTCATCGTACCTCTACTCCCTTCAACCGCAAGTCGTCCTTCACTTCACGGATCGTCATTTCTTTATAGTGAAAAATCGTAGCTGCAAGCGCTGCATCCGCATGGGCCTGCTGGAATACTTCGTTAAAGTGCTCGATTCTTCCTGCTCCGCCTGACGCGATAACCGGAATGCCCAGCGAGTCCGACACCGCCTGCGTGAGCTTAATGTCGAAGCCGTCCTTCGTGCCGTCCGCATCCATACTCGTCAGCAATATTTCGCCTGCGCCGAGACGCTCCACTTCGCGCGCCCATTCCAGCGCCTTAATGCCTGTCGTCTTGCGTCCGCCGTGCGTGTAAACCTCCCACTCGCCCCACTCGGCATTGAACTTGGCGTCAATCGCCACCACGATGCATTGCGAACCGAACTTGCGCGAGCCTTCCTGCACGAGCGTCGGGTTTAAGACAGCCGCCGTGTTAATGCCGATTTTGTCCGCGCCTGCGCGCAGCAGCCGCTTCATATCGTCAACATGGGAAATTCCGCCGCCTACCGTAAACGGAATCGTAATTTCTCCTGCCGTCCGCTTGACGACCTCTATCATCGTTGCGCGCCCTTCGACGGAAGCCGATATATCCAAAAATACAAGCTCATCAGCGCCCTCCTGGTCATAGGTGGCCGCCAGCTCGACTGGATCGCCCGCATCCCGCAGGTTCACGAAGTTAACGCCTTTCACAACGCGGCCATCCTTCACGTCAAGACACGGAATGATACGTTTCGCCAGCATGTTGCCCTCTCCTTTATGCCCGTTTAGCCGAGCTTAATAATATCCGGTGTTACTTCGTAGTGCTCAATATTACTTAAAAACTAAGAGCGTTCGCTGCTTGTCAGCGCAAGGAAGTTGCCAAGCAGCTGCATGCCGAGCTCACCGCTCTTCTCCGGGTGGAACTGCATGCCGTACACGTTGCCGCGGCCGACAATCGCCGTTACCTGCTGATAATAATCCGTCGTCGCCAGCAGGTCGGAGGCCAGCTCCGGCTTCGCGTGGAACGAATGCACGAAATAAACATGCCCCTCCGTCAGACCGCTAAACAGCGGCGACTGCTCCTGCAGAAATGATAGCTTGTTCCAGCCCATATGCGGGATTTTATAATCGCCTGCGAAGCGAACGACCTTGCCCGGCAGCAGATTTAATCCGTCGTTTGTGCCGTATTCTTCGCTTTGACTGAAGAGCAGCTGCATGCCAAGGCAAATACCGAGCATCGGCTTGCCGGAGGCCGCATACGCTTGTGCCACCTCGTCCAGCTTCGTTTCGCGCAGGTTTTGCATCGCATCCCCGAAGGCGCCAACGCCCGGAAGGATTGCCCCGTCTGCTGCCGCGATCGTTTGCGGATCGGCCGTAATAACCGTCTCGTAGCCAAGACGCTCAACCGCTTTGCTTACGCTGTGCAAATTGCCCATGCCGTAATCAATAATCGCGATCATACTACAGCACTCCCTTCGTCGAAGGCACTCCTTGCACGCGGGGATCAATGCTCGTTGCTTCATCAAGCGCACGTCCTAGCGCCTTGAACACCGCTTCAATCATGTGATGCGTATTTACGCCATAATGAACGATTACATGCAGCGTGATGCGCGATTCAAGCGCCAGCTTCCACAGAAACTCATGAACAAGCTCCGTTGAGAAGCTGCCTACCTGAGAAGATGGATATTCTGCACGGTATTCAAAGTGCGGACGGTTGCTGACGTCGATAATAACCTGTGCGAGCGCCTCATCCATAGGGACGAATACGCTGGCGTAACGCTTAATGCCGCGTTTGTCGCCGAGTGCCTCGCGAAGCGTCTGCCCGATGCAAATCCCGATGTCCTCTACTGTATGGTGATCATCGATGTCGATATCGCCGCGCGCTTCAACTTCCAGATTGAATTGGCCATGCTTCGTAAACAAATCAAGCATATGGTTAAGGAAAGGCACATCCGTATCAATCTTCGTCTCGCCTGTACCATCTACTGCAAATTTAAGCTTAATATCCGTCTCGCTGGTTTTACGTTCTACCGATGCTTCTCGTACCCGATTTTCCGACATTTCCATTCCCTCTTCCTACAGTTTATTAATGGTTTCTATGGTTGTTTCCTCAGCTGATTCATTAGCGGTAAAAAGGGCTTTATACGTTCATAACCGCACTATAGCGCCCTTTTTACCGTTGTATTGACGCTGCATCGTTCAATTGCGCTGCGACCGTTTTACCCGCGTTCCTTCTCAAGACGGATCTCGATCGCGCGAGCATGTCCTTCAAGCCCTTCGTGACGCGCCAGCGTCATGATTTTGTCGCCATTCGCAAGCAGCGCTTCTTTGCTGTAGTAGATCAGGCTCGACTTTTTCAAGAAATCGTCGACGTTAACCGGCGAGGAGAAACGTGCCGTGCCATTGGTCGGGATGATGTGATTCGGTCCTGCAAAATAATCCCCTACCGGCTCCGAGCTGTAAGGCCCGAGGAAAATCGCGCCGGCGTTCTGAATGAAGCCGAGCAGACGCATCGGATCGACCGTCAGCACCTCAAGGTGCTCAGGCGCCAGCTGGTTGACAACGTCGATACCCGCTTCTAGCGAATCGACGAGCAGGACAGCGCCGTAGCTGTCGATGGAGCTGCGGGCAATAGCTTGGCGCGGCAGCGTGGAAAGCTGACGCTCGACCTCCGCTGCGACCGCTTCCGCAAGCTGCTGCGACGGCGTAATGAGAATCGCCGAAGCCATCTCATCGTGCTCCGCCTGCGACAGCAGATCCGCGGCTACATACGCGGGATCGGCAGAATCGTCAGCAAGCACGACGATCTCACTTGGCCCGGCGATGCTGTCGATATCGACGGCACCGAATACGGCGCGCTTAGCCAGCGCCACGTAAATGTTGCCCGGTCCGCAAATTTTATCGACCGGAGCAATGCTGGCCGTGCCGTACGCA
>Ga0310900_10000132_pt1 | contig 20173 bp, 22 predicted proteins | sample C24D1metaG_FD_203879 | JGI IMG/M metagenome (GOLD analysis project Ga0310900, IMG submission 203879) | Lab incubated soil microbial communities from West Virginia University Organic Research Farm, Morgantown, WV, United States - C24D1 | ecosystem: Environmental > Terrestrial > Soil >...
TATGAAACAAGAGAAAACCAAAATGCATCATATTCAGAGGAGTGGAAGAAGTTATTGGAATTACCTGACCATGTTGAAAAAACATTTCTGATTTTTACAAGCCCTTCCACAGTTAGATCTTTTTTTAAAATAATTTATCATCAATTCTCTCAATTTTCGGATGGCAAAAATGAGAGAGAGGTACTACAAGACTTGAACATAAATAAGGTGGTTTCAATAGGACCAAAAACTTCACTTGAACTAAAGAAAAATAAAATAGATTTTATGGAATCGTCTGAATTTACGATTAATGGAGCTGTAGAATCATTACTCAGATTAATCAAACAGTGACTTATTTTGAATATGTGATTTAAGAGAGGCCTAGAACACAGACATAAAATGATGCGCCGGTAGTAACAATTATATCAAAATCAACAACTTGTTCTTCTCCTTTTTCATCGGATAAATTTCAAGTGGCTTTTCTGCAGGCAGGTTCAAAGCGCTACCACTTTTCAGATCAAAAGACGATAAATGTAATGGACAGGTTACTGTTCTTTCAGATTCATTCAAAATACCCCCGGTGAGGTCAACGTATGCATGAGTACAAATGCGATCTGAGGCGCAAAACTCGCCGTTTAGATTCAAAATCATGATTTTTTTGTCTTCATAATCAAATTCGTCCATTTCTCCTTTCCTTAACTTGAGAAATTGGGAAACATCAATCCAATTTTGTGTGCCTGTCAATTCATAACACCTAACTCAAATATTGAAAATAAAAGTAAAGACGTAAAGCTCATCTTTCGAAAATTTTCCTTTACCGGTACTTGTAATGTTTCTCAAATATATCTGCAGTTTCTTTGTAACGTGATTTTTCTACTTCAAGAATCTGCTCCATGACCTCATCGCCCTTTAACATTAGAGGTTTTCCAGTCCACTTGTTCTCAAACAGATAACTTATCCAAGCACGAATAAATGGACCCATTTTTCTAGATAAAGGTTCTACAAACCCATTTATTATCTCCCGCTTTGCACTTTCTCTATCCAACCCTTTACACATCAAGTAAAATATTTGTTCTTCATCAATCTGAGAAACGGACGCAGAATGCGTAGCTTTGACCTCGTTGGTCTCAATCTCCAATCCAGGTATGGCATCTGCCTGAGCACCTTTATTCAATAATATTGCATGTCCGGCCAAATAAGATTCTGATGCTTGTGCATCCTTTCGAATTTTTATCATTCCTTTAAATAAGGATTTGGCTGCATCTTTTACAATTGATTTAACCAGCACTTTGCCTCTAGTACTAAATCCAATATGATCAAGATTAGAAGAGATGTCAAATGATTGATTATTTGTGCCAAAAACTATTTCTACATCTTCAGCTCGTGCTCCTGAGCCTTTCATGACACTATCGGTTTTGAATCGACAAAGGCGTGCACCAAACATTCCAGAATACCAAGACATCTTGGCGTCCTTTTCAACAAAGGCCTTTCTATTAACAACACAAACAGTATCAGAATTCATAGATTGCAAAGTAATGAACTCAAGTTCCGCAGCTGGTTTGACAATACATTCAAGAACCTCAAAATAGCTTTCTTGTCTATTATCACCTGCATCATTTCCTTTAGCTTCATTATTTGTCTTTGATACCTCTGGATTTGAGGATGAAGATGATGAAAATGTAGTAGATGATGAGTATAATTCTTGTACTATTGTTCCTTTTGAGCCTTCATCAGCGATAACAATATTCCTACAAATTGATGAGGTGCGATCATCTTTTAAAGAATATACGATTCTAATCGGTTCCTCAATCATCATATTTCTTGGAATGTAAATAAAGAATCCAGATTGAAATGCGGAGGAACCTAATGCGAGAAAACGATCTTCTTCGTAATTGATAGAGTTATCTAAAAGGTATTTCTTCACCAGTTCTGAATTGTTTTTCATGGCGTCTTGAATTGTCGAAATAATTAAACCTTTTTTGGATAAAGCCTTTGGAACAAAAATGTGTACAACAGAAGAACCTATTAAAAGTACACTTGGAGAGGACCTTATTTCCTCTAGTCTCATTTCAAGGTCTTTTGAAATAGAAGAGGTATTCTCATTGGAAAAATAAACTTTGTTTGGTTCTAAAACAGTTAATCCACTGTATTTAGAATATAATGGTGAAACCTCATTTGGTAAACCAGAAAACTTTGACAAAATCGCCTTTCTAGAAGACATCATCCACTGGGGTTCACTTTCATTTTTGGACAGTATTTCATGTACATTATTTTCTGACAGCAATGATAATTGGATCATTATGAATCAATCTTTATGAAAAAATAAAAAGACTAGTGATGAGGCTAAATTAACCATTAACCTACTGACCCTTCCATCTCCATTTTTACCATTCTATTTAGTTCTACAGCGTATTCCATTGGGAGTTCTTTGGTAAACGGCTCCATAAATCCACCTATAATCATACTCAAGGCATCAGATTCAGAATAGCCTCTACTCATTAAATAAAATATTTGTTCATCACCAATTTTTCCCACTGTTGCCTCATGAGTAATAGTTGCATCCTCCTCATTTACTTCAACATATGGATATGTATCAGTCCTTGAAAATTCATCAAGTAATAATGCATCACAGCGAACATTTGATTTTACTCCATAGGCTCCTTTTGCTACATGCAATAATCCCCTATAAGTGGTTCTTCCTGTATCCTTACTCACAGATTTACTAGTAATTCTGGATGTAGTATGGGGTGCGAGATGGACCACTTTTGCACCAGCATCTTGGTGTTGATTCTTTCCTGCAAAGGCCACGGACACAATTTCGGCATGAGCATTCTTACCCAACATGTAAACGCCAGGATACTTCATCGTTAGTTTGCTACCTAGATTGCCATCTATCCATTCAACAGATGCATTTTCATAAGCGTATGCTCTCTTTGTAACCAAGTTGTATACATCTTTGCTCCAATTTTGAATAGTAGTATATCTAATTCGTGCTCCTCTTTTTGCAATCAATTCGACTACAGCAGAATGCAATGACTCGGTAGAATATACAGGTGCAGTACATCCTTCAATATAATGAACATCGGCACCCTCATCTGCAATAATCAAAGTTCTTTCAAATTGTCCAATATTTTCAGCATTAATTCTAAAATATGCTTGTAATGGTAAGTCCACTTTTACATTTGGAGGAATATAAATAAATGAACCGCCTGACCATACAGCGCTATTAAGTGCTGCAAATTTATTGTCCTCTGGCGGAATAACTTTTCCAAAATGCTTTCTTAATAAATCAGGAAATTTTTTAACTGCGGTATCAGTATCTAAGAATATTACACCCTGTTGTTCCAGATCTTCACGCAAATGATGATAAACTGTTTCAGATTCATATTGTGCCCCTACCCCAGCTAAGAATTTTCTTTCTGCTTCCGGTATACCTAACTTTTCAAAGGTATTTCGAACTGACTCTGGAACGTCATCCCAGTTCTTACTTTGCTTTTCGGCAGCCTTAGCGTAATAATAAATATTCTGGAAATCTATGTGAGACAAGTCTCCTCCCCAGTTTGGCATTGGTTTACTCATAAAAACGTCATATGACCTTAATCTAAAATCACGCATCCAATCAGGTTCCCCTTTCATTTTGCTTATTTCTTCTACCGTACCCCTAGAAAGGCCCTTTTTACTTAAATATACATAAAGTTGGGTGGAATCTTTAAAATCATATTTACTATAATCCATATCTAGTTCTTTTGAGGTCATACTGTTAATAACGGCGTTATGTATTATAAGTATTTTTATTATTAATACAATTATTGATCAAAGAAACACATAAGTATGCTAATAGATTCGTCGAATCAGTTAGGTCTCCCTAACATTGGAAACATTTTCCTTAAAATAAAAAAGTAATCAATATATTCCCATTAAAAAGTTTTCAAATATGCAAATTGATGGCAGTGTAATAGTATGCGATTCCATTGACGAAAAGGGAATGGAGATTTTAAAAAAGGCGGGACTCACTGTTGAATATTTACCTGAGATAACAAATCAAGAATTAATATCTAAAGTGAAAGACTATGACGTGATTGTTGTACGCAGTAGGACCAAGATAACAAAAGAGGTAATACAAAATGCAAAGAGAGCAAAAATAATAGCAAGAGTAGGAGTTGGTCTGGATAATATAGACACAAATGAAGCCCAAAATAACAATATCGAAGTAATTAATGCAGGGGAGGCTTCAATAAACGCAGTTTCTGAATTAGTATTAGGATTTCTATTCTCACTAAGCAGGAATATACCAGTTGCCAATAATGCTACCAAGAATGGTAAATGGATTAAAAAAGATCTAATTGGAGTAGAACTAAAAGGTAAATATTTGGGAATTATTGGATTAGGAAAGATTGGAAGAAATGTAGCCAGACTAGCAAGGGGGTTAAGAATGAACCTGATAGGATATGATGTGGTTCCAATTGATAAGAGCTTTGTTCAAGAAGTTTCTCTCATTACAACAGACCTCAAGACGTTGGTGGAAAGTTCAGATTTCATAACATGCCATGTTCCATATACTGAACAAACAAAGCATCTCATAGACAAAGAAATGTTGTCAAGAATGAAAAATAATGCATTCTTGATCAACACATCAAGAGGGGAAGTAATAGATGAAGAAGCACTTGTGGACTGTTTAAAAAATAGAAGAATAGGTGGAGCAGCTCTAGACGTTTATGAAGTCGAACCTCCTACAAACAAAGAGTTACTAGAACTCGATAATATAGTGTGCACTCCACATATTGCAGCCCAAACCAAAGAAGGACAAGAATTAGCATCAGCAGTAATAGGTGAAAAGATAATACAAAGATTATTGGAAAGACAAACAGAGTAACAGACTATTTTATTCTCTATATGCATTGATATATGATCTCTTTTTGATAACAATCATATCACAGAAGATATTTAGGTATGACACCGATAAATTTTATTAAACAAATTCAAGTCACAGCTTAAAACTTTGATGACCCATTACTATCCCTAATGAAACAACTTTGGTGAGAGTCTAAGAATCAGACGATCTGAATCACCTTAGTCTTAGAATACAATCCATGGATTATCTTAATATTTGAAGGTCTTATCTTAAAATGCTTTGAAATGATATTTATTATCTCCCTATTTGCCTTCCCTTTAACAGGAACACATCTTAATGAAACTTTGATCTCCATTGTTGCCTCATCAACCACAAATTGACCACTGGGATCAAACTTTACTTTTACAATATATGTACGAGACAAGTCACATTCCTGCACAATTGATATACCAATGATTGTTTATTTCCTTATGGGTTGCAGGGTTTCAGACATTTCGAAATATCCAAAGAAGAAATAATTTGATCAAGATAACGTGTCAGCAGGTTAAGAAGAAAAACTTCATTAATTAAAGGACAAACAGTCTTGCATTCTAGATGACGGTGAAATAATAGTAAATACAATAGACTATATCATATCATATCATATCATATCATATAATACACATGCTCTAAAACATGAATCTATAAAAATTGGGACAGATTTCTTATTCTAAACAGGCAAGTAACACCAATAAAATACCACTAATAGAAACGAGAACCCGATAATTGTGAATTGGCAAACTACACGATACAAGAACAACTATTTGATTTGTATAGCTGCCTAAAACATAGAAAACATCAAAATATCTTCTCTTCAAAGATATGAATCAAAGCTGGAGGAAGACCACCTGTGTAGTAGAATATTCGAAGTTTCTTGATGGATAATATTTTCCATTGGAAAAATAATCATTCAACCAAAAAATAATTGAAGGGTTATTTCATTGCATCCAACAAATCTTTCTTGAATGATTGTCTAGCCCTCTGTAAATACAGATAAAATAAAGCCATCACAAAGCTAGCAACTCCACCCACTATAAATAAGGCGTTTAAAGTTACTAATGCAAGTAGCGCTATAACAAAGGTACTTAATGTAAAAATTAAAGAGATTTTCTTTAATTTATTCATAGTAAGAAAAAAAGGCAAACGACAATATAAATACAACTAAGACGAATTGATGATTAATATTAAAATAGATATTGACTGCACAACGACACTGATTTATAACTATTTTATGATGTTGCTTCCGTCGCCAGAAATGAAAAGGAAGTAGAAAAAGACAAGATGTTTTATTTTCTGACCTTATCAAATATACCTGCTTACTATAATATTACTCCAAAAGACGTTCGAAAACCCCAAGCCAAATTTTTTCCTTCATGATAAGGGATTGATACAAAGTTGGTAGAAAAGTAGTAGAATATAAATGCGAACTGATGAGGAAAAAGAGATCCACCTAATAAGATTGGTTCATAATTAGTAACTTTCTTTTTAATATCCTTTTGAAATAAATTTAACCTTTGTTTAGTACCCGGCTTATCGTCACAAAGGATTAAATGATACTATTAATTCCTTATAGATTTGGACACCAAATTCCCTGATAACGAATAAATTGTAATCGCTATCACCCTTCACTCAATCATTATCTTACCAATATCACATAAATTAGGTTTCCTGCAAAGCTCTTGTTACACACAAATTCGAAAAGATTCTGATTATTTAAAGGATTCATCATTAGCCAGGTTTGGACTTGTTTTTTCTTCTACTAACAAATATCCAGATTAATACGATTCCCAAAATAATGATTGCCCCAAAAATTGTACCATATACAGCAATAGTAGAGATTAATCCAAAAGTCTCGGTTATAGAAACATTAAATACTGCTCTTTCACAACTGCAGTTTACACTATCATTCAAAATAGTTCGAGGTGGAGGAATCGTATCAAGCATTTTGCGACTACCCACGTCTTCATTTAGTATACTCAATACAATTTGATAATTGCCATTTTTTGTAAATACAAATGGGATATTGAAATCTCCTGTTTCGAGTGTAGTCCATGGGATCACTAGTACGCGTTCTCCATTTATAGAATATATTTCAACTAAGACTGTAACATCATGAACGTCCCTACCGTGTTTATCCTGGATACTAAACATAATTTTTGATGGCTCATTAGGTTTTACATATTCAGGTTCTAACTGTTGTATTACATAATATTTATCACCTATTCCCATTCCTGAGGCATTATACGAAGCAAAACGATCGATATGAGCATCTGCGGCAAAAAAGTGTGCCGGAATCGAGGAATATATGGACAACGCCAAAAAAACCACCATAAAATATGATCTAAGATTTTTTACTGAAATCGTTTTTTCTTCTTTCTTCATTTTTTTACAGAAAATGATGGCATCACAGATTACAATTCATCTATTGCTAAGTTGGGGAACTTACTTCAGGAGTATTACTATTATCACCTCTGGACGACTTAGATGAACTTAGTGAGGATTTTAGTTTAAGATTTGTATAGAATATGTTTATCACAACATATATCATGCTACTATACAAGACCAAGCCCAAACCCAAGTGGGCAGTTACTAGATCTGCATGTAATTTTTCATTAATAACTATTGCCCCCAATGTTATTTGGCCCACAACAGCAGCTGCTGCTATGATTGAAAACATCTTGGTCGATTTGAGAGAATGCTTTCCGCGAAGTACAAATATCATGGTCAAAAATACCAAGAGCCCGGTAGAAGCGGCAGTTGTCCTATGTATATATTCTATCAAAAACTCATAGGAAGGAATCAACCCGTGTGGACATAATGGCCAATGCGGACAAGACAAGCCTACACCTGAAGAACTAACATATCCCCCAAGGGTCATCAATCCAAACAATACGCATAAGGTACCAATTGAAAAAATCTGAAGAAACTTATCGTAATTCATGGCTTTGTTTTTTGATCTATCTTATATTGAATGTACTAAAAAAATTATTGTACTGTAATCGTTCCCTTCATAAAGGGATGTACAGTACAATGGTAATCATAGTCCCCTGGTTCCAAACTATCTGTATTTATTTGTGCTTTATCACCGGCCATGATAATGCTTGTATCAAATAGTTTTGCAGAGTTAGGATCCTCTGGTCCAGTGCCACTTGTTGCAGTGTGAGGAGCAGTATCATCGTTTGTCACCGTGATTACATCGCCTTTTTTGACTGTCAATGTGTCAGGTGCGTAAGACGGGTTTCCAGGAGTTGCAGCACCAGCAGGAATGGAGATTGAAAGACCTGAAGCAGGTGCAGCAGCATTTGAAGTAGATGTTGCACCGGTACTCGCCGTTTCAGATGCTGCTCCTGGGGCGTTGATTGGAGCAGGTGGTGGAGCAGGAGGTGGAGCAGATACAGGTGGTGGTATGCTGGCAGTATTTTCCCAAAATACAATAGTAATAGTTCCCAGGAAAATGAGAGGGATGACAATAATTATCAACCCCTTCATGAATCGCTTAGGTGAAGTTCTAGTGATGTGGTTCTCGTCGTGCGTAGTCATAGTAGTATTCAACTCCGTGTCCTAATTCGAATGGATCCTTTGGATTAGCTGGTTTGCCAAACATTGCAGACTTTATCATGTTATACAAGAATAGTGCATAAGATGCGCCTATAGCCCAACCTCCAAAACTAGCTATTTGGTTCATAATAATTAGCTCTGGTATTGGCAGGTAGTCCACAACTCTTCTAGGCAATCCGTATAGTCCCAGAATATGTTGGATTCCAAATATTACAGCTATTCCAACAAATGTCATCACGAAATGTATTTTCGCCAATTTAGTATCATACATTCTTCCTGTTATCAACGGGAATAGATAGTAGATGAACCCGGTGAACGCCAATGATATCGTTCCCATTACGAACAAGTGGAAATGCCCGACTACCCAATAGCTATCATGAGTCAAGAAGTCTAGTGGCATTGCGGTATTTACAACACCTCCCGCTCCCGCAGAGAAGAATAGCAATATGGCTCCTACCGAAAACAGCATTGGTGCAGCAAATTTGATCCTCCCACCCCACATGGTAGCTAGGAAGTTAAAGACGTGCATGGCAGATGAGGGTACCGCAGCTAAAGTCCCAACCATGAAAACAGTCTTTTCGGTAAAACTCATTCCTACTGCAAACATGTGGTGCGCCCATGATCCAAAGCCAATAACCGATATGACTATCAACGCCACCACACCGGAATAGTAGCTAAATAGAGGTTTCCTTGAGAAGGTAGGAATTACCTCATACATCATACCAATGGCAGGAAGCACAAATATGTAGACTTCCGGATGGAATGTGAACCAGAACAAGTGCTGATACGCTATAGGATCTCCACCCATTTCCGGATTGAAGAAGCCAGTCACTCCCAGCCTGTCCGTATAGAGCATTACCAATGATGCTGCAAATGTAGGAATAGCTACAATAATCATTAGTGAAGTCGCCAACGTTGCCCAGGCAAAAAGTGACATTTTCATCAACGGCAGGTCGGGATGCTTCATTTTTAATATAGTAACAGTGAAATTAATAGCTCCTAGTACAGAAGACAATCCCAACAACTTTAATCCGACTATCCACATATCCGCGGCAGGGCCTGGAGCTTTTAATATGGAATATGGCGGATAGGCATTCCAAGTCGTATCAGAGAATCCTCCCCAAACCAAGAACATGCATGGAGGAATCATCCAAAATGCGACAGCATTGAGTTTTGGCCACGCCATATCTTTGTATCTAACCATAATAGGAATTAGATAATTACCAACCCCAGAAGCAAATGGGATCAGCCACAAAAACAATAAAGTTGTTCCATGGACCGTGAAAAATCTTGCAAAATCTGCTTGGCCAGAGAATATTTGTATGCCAGGCAAAAATAATTCGGCCCTGATCGCCATAGCTAGACCGCCTCCAGCAAATAGTGCCGTCATTGAGGCAATAATATACAATAACCCGATATCAGTATGATGGGTAGAAAATATGATCTCCCATATGGGTCGAGGTTTTTTTAATTCTAGAACCATTTTCTTGACAATAACACCCCTATATCCAATAAAATTGGAACGAGTCTATAAAAGCATTTGGATCCCTCCTTCTGACAAAATATATTAAAATATATAAAAAAGTGTCAATAACCAGAAATATCAAAAATAATTATTGTTTTTATTATAATATCTATATCTATTTGTTTCAAAAAAATAAAAAATAAAAAAACGCGGTTATTGTACTGTGAGTGTTCCGGTCATAAAGGGATGGACAGTACAATGGAAAGGATGATCTCCTGCTTCTACGGTAGCCGTATCTATTTGTGCTGTTGCTGCAGGCATTATTATGCTGGTATCAAACAATTTACCAGCATCAGCATCACCGGGACTGGCTCCATTGGTTACCGTGTGAGGAGCAGTATCATCGTTTGACACTGTGATTACATCTCCTTTTTTAACTGTTAAAGTGTCTGGAGCGTAAGCTGGATTTCCAGCAGTTGAAGCACCCGCAGGAATAGACAAGGTTGGACCAGAGGCTGCAGCTGTTGAGGAGGCATTTCCAGAAGAAGTGCCGTTACCACTTGTTGCATTATTGGCAGCAGTAGAATCATTGGCAGCCGTCTGAGTCATATTTCCTGGTTCAACTACTCTCATCGTTCCACTTCCTGTAGTCCCTACTTCGCTTCCACCCGGTGCAATTACCGTAGCAGTTCCAGTGCCTTGAGATATTGTGGGTTCAGATCCACTTGTAACGGCAGTAGCATTATCGGTATTAGGTTCAACAAATAATCTTGCTCTCATATCCTGATGTAGCATACCGCAATATTCCCTGCATTCAATTAGGTATTCGCCTGGTTCATCGAATACATTCCACATTGTATTAACTCTACCAGGAACTGCGTCCATGAGCATAGCAAAATCAGGCACGCTAAAACTATGAACGACATCATTTGAAACTATCTCGAACCTGTAAGGTATCCCCTCCTTTACATGGAGCTCATTTATTTCTTGAGTACCATCAGCATGCTCAAATGACCAAAACCATTGCTGACCAACTACTCTTACGGTTTCTGAGTTGGGAGGGGCATACTCTAAAGTATGTTCTATATTCCATGATTCTGCCCCCACCCAAATAAGGATCGCGGTAACGGCGCCTATATACACCCATTCCGGAGTACTGTGCCCCACTAAATTTGACCTCCAGTTTTACCAATATTTTTGAAACGGGGATTAGACTCCCTAAATCTCCAAGAAATATAAACATTCAAACCCTGAACTATAGCCCCAACTATGAAAGCTGCAACCATCATTCTATAAAATAAACCCCAGATCTCAACTCTACGGATTACAGTCTCACCACCCTCAGCAGCATAAACTATTTGCAGTATACTTTGAATACTTATTACAGCCATAGAACTAAATATGAAAATCAACAATGCTTTGTTAATAGAGGAAAAAGCCATACCTTAATCTCCACTCTCTTTGGATTGGTGAATCTTTCTGTCATTTAAGGTTTTTGCTATATCAATTTGGTAAATTTAAAACATACGATCAAAAAAAATAAGAAATGAAAATAAAATCAATCAAATTAAATAAAGAAATCAAAATTCCGTAAGATAGCGTTCCATATTTAAAATATTAAGACCACATAATGACAAGTTATCTTGATAATTCTTTAATACGTTAATAGAAGCATTAGGGACTTGAACGCTATATACTGATGAAGGCTTTATATTCATAGCCAGCGAAATCGCAGCTTTGATGGGATCCAAATGGGAAATCAAGAGGATGTTTTCACCTACATGTTTTTCGACAAATTCGTGTAGTAAATTTCGAATTCTTTCCCTTACAGAGCCAAAGGATTCCACTTCAAATTCGAGTAAGGAGTTTTCGTCATCGTTATCTGAATAAAATTTTGCAAATAGGTCACCGTGAGCAGATAAAACATCATCATAATAAAGCCCAACCAATTTTCCCAATTCGATTTCAAATAATCTTTCATCTAATTCGTAATCCAGACCTAGTGTATCAGATGCAATTTCTGCGGTTTCTACAGTCCTAATTACGGGGCTAGAGTAAATTTTGTGAATCGGAATCGTCTTTAATAATTCGCTACTTTGTTTTACCTGTTTTCGACCTAATTCGGTCAAGTGAGATTCAAGGTTTCTTCCAACTAACAGTCTTTTGACATTGTTATAGGCTTGACCGTGCCTCATGAAAATAATAAGCGACATAATTTACTTAAAATATATTAAAAATTATTTCAATATTAAACTATTCATAAAGATTACAGTAATTGTAATTGTGTGGTGGTGTAAAAAGTCATTATTTAGAAGGTTCTTTGATGTATTTTAAGTCACTAATATCAAAGGAAAAGACGAGGATTGATTGTCAATGTAAACCAGGTCTACAAATCTGATAAATTAGTAATCAAATTGATTCAATGATTGAATATATAATAACTAACTAGGGACGGTTGAAAAGGGGATGAAGAAGCAATACAAATAATCCTAAAATCAGCTCCACGATGCTCTTAACTCTAATTCTCACAGGCTAAATTTCTTTTATATCTTAAAAAAAGGATATTAACATATTGTGATTTAATCTTAGAGTTAGAACTCATCAAATTCTTCTCCAAACGTGCTTTAATATATCAGAACTTAATATCTAACACATTAATATGAAAGTTGGAATCATAGGAGGAACTGGTGGCATGGGCGAAGGGTTTGCTTTAAGATGGTGTACAAACCATGAAATCATACTGGGCTCAAGAGATAAACAAAAAGCTCAAACTATCTCAGAAAATCATATGAAAAATATAAAAAATAGCAAATATGCTGATAAAGTCAAAGGAATTATCAGGGGCAACGATAACCTCTCAGTAGCAAAGGAGAGTGACGTATTGATACTTTCCATCCCTTATGAAAATATCCAAAGCACATGTGGGGAATTAGCAAACATTATTGATGACAATTGCATTGTAGTTTCGCCTATAGTTCCTATGAGTAGAAACCAGGATGGATTCTATTATATTCCTTTTCAAGAAGGGAAAAAATCTGCTGGGACGTTGGTTGCAGAAAATTTACCAAAATGTAATAAAATAGTTTCAGCTTTCCATACAATTTCCGAAATAAAACTTAAAAATATAGAAGCCACACTTGATGCCGACACTTTTATTTGCACTGATAACAAAGAATCTCTAGCAAAGATCTCGGATCTAGTGTCAGAAATAAATGGTCTGAGGTCGATTTATTTAGGCCCACTTTCATTATCTTATCAAGCGGAAGTTATGACTCCGATGATACTTAATGCTTCGAAGCAGAATAAAATAAAACATCCAGGGATAAAGCTGGTATAAACATTTTTTTCATATAATAGCTTAGAAAATGGACTTTGATAAGATAGATAAGAGAATCAGAGATAGACGTAAAGAATGGATGTTCCCGCTTGGGGTACTATTTATAATAATGGCAACCATCATATTAATTAGAAACCTTATTCTCATTTCAACAGAATTAGGGCCAGAATTTTTTGTTGATAATTTTTTCAACTCTGAAATAACTAATGAAAAATTTACGGTAGCTATGTACGCTATAGGTCTAGTGCTTGTTTACTTTGGGAGAAGAAAGAGGCAAGATAAATTTCTATAAATTGAAATACAAAGGCATCAACGGCACAAACGACAACAACATTAGGCCGACCTTTTTTTGATAAATGCTTGTATTTTATCCATAGATTTTTCTAGTATTTCCTCTTGTGGTAGATATACAATTCTAAAATGGCCCGTTCCCGAGTTTCCAAATCCCGAACCGTGGACTGTTAAAACGCCAGTGGAATTTAACAAATCAATTACAAATTCTAAATCATTTTTCCATCTATTGCTCAATTCTATTTTCGGGAACATATAGAAAGCACCTTTTGGCTTGGTGCATTCCACATCATCGATCTCATTAAGTCTTTTGTAAACCAAATCTCTTCTTTTCTTTAATTTCTGTACCATTATGGGTAAATGTTCCTGTGAACCGTGTAAAGCAGCATTTGCAGCAATTTGAACTGGAAAGTTAGATGCGATTCTAACCCGTGCAAGCTTAAAAATATTTTGCCTTAGTGGATCGAGCTGTCTGGAATTGTTATTCATGCATACGTATCCGCACCGCAATCCGGTCATCAAATAAGTCTTGGAAAATCCATTGAGTAGAATAACTGGGGCATCTCCTGAAACACTTCCAATCCCACTAAATTCATTATCAAAAACAATTTCATCGTAAATTTCGTCACAAATGATATACAAGTTATTTTCGGCAGCTATGTCTATCAAAGATTTTAGACTCTTACGACTGAAAACCTCACCTGTGGGGTTATTAGGGTTAATGATACAAATCGCCTTCGATCTTGATGAAATCTTATTTTTTATGTCATCCAAATTAGGTGTACCATCTTCATGTATCTCAAATTCAGTTATTCTGCCACCATAAAATTTTGCATAAGAAGAATATGGAGGATAATATGGTCCGGGTAGCAAAACTTGGTCGCCGTCTTCAACTATAGAACCCATAACCATATCCAATCCCTCAGATACTCCATTTGTAACCAAAACATCTTCAGGGGTCAAGTCCAGACCCTTTTTGTCTTTTTCTTTCCCTACAATAGATTGTCTAAGTTCATTCCAGCCCTCAGAATCAGTATAATAGTCATTATCACTAGCAAGTGCATCTACTAGGGCATTCTTAATATGCAACGGAGTTTTAAAATCAAAAGCTACGGGGTCACCTATGTTTAAATACATAATTTCCTTTCCAGTTTTTTGATATTCTTTTGCATGTAACATAATATCTCGAATTGCATATTCAACTCGACTAATCCTATCTGATATTTTCATTAACGATCTAGTTCCAATTATATCTTTGACTGAATTAATATTTGTATTTTATTAAAATTGATTATGTTTCATGATTCAACTTATAATGCAGCGTAGTTAAAAGAAGGGTCAGGCCTGCCAGATCTAATCAGGTATCCAAAATAGGCAATTATATAATTAATGCATTGTTTTCTTCACTAGGCAAAGAAAATCTAGTAAAAGGCTATAGAAATTTGATATACCAAAGCACCTTTTAAATCAGAAAGATAAATTCTTGGGCATATGAAGTTGAACGAAATGGATAAGATTTGCATCAAAGAATAAAATGTATGACTACTAGGGATTTAGAAACTTCTTCTTTTCAAATTGAATATAAACCTCAATCAGAAAAGAGTATATTTTTCCTATCACAGTAGGATCAAAATTCAATTCTCGTGAATAGTTTGTAACTTTGTCAATAATGTCGTCAACCCTCTTTTTATCCTCTATATTAGAATAATCACTCTTAAATTTCGCGGCTTGCTGTACATATTTACCTCGTTTAACTAATAGTGAAACAATTTCCATGTCTATTGAATCAATGTTTTTCCTAATTTCACCTAAAGAAGAACAATCAACCACATCCAATTTGATTATTTGTAGGCATAACTTAATTTAAAGAATTAAACTGATGTATCCAAATCCAAAGTAATAGATATGAATATAAACATTGTTATCATTAGTATAATATGATTAATGTAAATACGGTTAAACGTATGATCATGAAGTGTATTTACGAAGAAAATACAAATGACAAGATTAAATTATTTATCAAAATAAACAAAATTCTCCCGCGGGATTTAAAGATAGAATCACCTACAATGATAACTAAGGATTTTATAGATAAGAGATTGTATAACCTAGCAGCCAACCTGGAATAGAAAATAACAAGATATAAAGACCAAACAATTTCGTTTAAAATGATGCCGATTTTTTAGATTATAAAAAAGGATTTCAGCATCAATTCATACTATATCACCCCTAGAAAACAGTAAATAGGAAACTTTATGTAGAAAGTACAAGGATGAATTGTTTTCAATGCCATGCTTTTCCCCCAAAAGTTTCAAAATAACATGGAAAAGACAGATGCTAAAAAATTGGTCAAAAAACATAAGAGGAATAGGATAGGTTTCAACGCTATTGTTAATCTATGATCAAAGGATCCATATTGTATCTCTTCGTATTAATTCATCTTCCTGTATGAGACAAAAGTATTTTTTATTGCCATGTTTTCCAGAACAGATAAGTATCTAGTTTAGGATTTACTTGATTTAAAAAAAAGATGAAATCAGCTGTTTGGTATCAATAACTACATTGACTAAATTTGGACTAGCGTGATTATTTAAATAACGTAAACGACAACTTTTGTTGTGGAAATACCGATTGAACAAATTTTACAAGATTTTGCAGTTATAATGATAATTGCTTCTGTAATGACTTTGATTTTTTACAGACTAAAACAACCTGTAGTAATTGGTTTTATTGTTGCAGGTATTATCATCGGTCCTTATACTCCACCTTTTAGCCTTATTCATAATTCAGATGTCCTTAATTTATTTGCCGAAATGGGTGTAATCTTGTTACTCTTTACAGTAGGCATGGAATTCCCCATACAGAAACTAAGAAGAATAGGCAGGAAAGCCATCATCATAGCTACTAGCGAAGCATTCGGAACATTAGCTATAGGATTCTTTACCGCACAGGCATTAGGACTTGGATTCTATGATAGTTTGTTTATAGCATTAGCAATATCAGTAACAAGTACAGTCATTGTTATGAGAGTCTTAGGAGAACTCAATATGATGAAAGATGAAGCCGCCACTTTGATACTAGGTACTGCGATCATAGAAGATATTCTTGTAATCTCTTTGTTAGCCATATTCCAATCTGCTGGAGTGAGCGGAGATATTTCCGTCAATGAGGTCATTACGTCAATAGCAATTACTATGGGATTTATTGCTGGAGTACTGGTAGTAGGATCAAAGATAGTTCCAAAATTAATAGACGTTGTTGCAAGAACCAATCAACATGATGTATTAATCGTCGCAGCCGTCGGCGTTGCTTTTGGATTTGCATTTATATCTTTTCAGTTGGGAATATCAGTGGCAGCTGGAGCATTCTTTGCCGGCGTCCTAATAGCAGAGTCAAGGTCACATGCTGTAACTAGTGTTTTGGCCACACCGGTTAAAGATATTTTCGCTGCTTTATTTTTTGTCTCTGTTGGAGCACTGATGGACTTTAGACTTATTCCACAGTTTATCATCCCAGCACTAGTACTAATAGGGGTTTCAATAGGTGCAAAATTCTTAACAGTCTACCTTGCCTCTAGAATACAAGGTGTGAGTAAGATGTCTTCAACACGGGCCGCTGTAGGATTATCTTCATCAGGGGGAGAAATCGCATTGGTGGTAGCAAAGGGTGGAATAGATGTTGGAGCTGCAAGTTCCTTCATATTACCAATGGTAGGAACTATGACGATCATCACCACGTTCATTTCACCCTATGTTATTAAATATGGTTGGAAATTTACTGAGAGATATAGAAAAGATCGGGACAAGGGTAAAGAATCGCTACCATCGAACACAGGAAACAAAACCGATGCTGATTAAATATACGATTTAATCAGCAAATAATTTGATCGTTTCTATCATAGTGTTGTTTAAGGCATATTGCGAATCCTACATGACCACAGTCATCAGTATCACAAGTAATACACCAAGGCATGCTTTCTCTGTAACAAACTATAACCGAACTAGAAATATTCTTATCAAACAAAATCACATATTTGTTTTCGAAAAAATCTTTAACTATTATTAGACACTCTTTTGATCCTGTCTCTACTTCCATTAACCATTTCATAAACTCCATGGTGCCAAAGTCAAGTGTAGACATGGCATGATCATTTTCAATTAGTTGGGACTTTCCAGACAATCTTGTTTTATCTTTCCTTTCCAACCAATCTTAATCAGAAAAGGTATTAAAGGTATCTATATTTTTCTATGTAAAGTGTAATTACTCTTATTTAAATAATACTGCCCAAATTCCAAGTATCCACTACTTTTTTTTCAATCCGTCGGGTAGCAGATCGTCTAAATCTTTATCCGGCAAGCTCATCAGGATATTCGGCTGTAGAGATGGGAGAAAGATAATTTGATAAAAAGCATCAAAATAGGTTGACACCTTATCAAAGAGTATAGTGTTGATCTAAAGTCTTAAAATAATACAAAAGCCCTAGAAATGTCTTATGTTGTAAACTGTGAGGTTTCCATTATTTTTGTAATAAGAAATGTAAACATAAACAACAAATAGATTAGTAATTTCTACATCAGTCTATCCCATGAGTGGATAACGTGACTAGATTAAGGAACAGAATGGCATAGTGAATTTAATTAAAACCGAAATTTTCTTATCGTGGATATTATGATAAATAATTTAGGAAGGATGTGTCTCTGAATTCAATTCATTGAATTCTTTACATTCTGGGCACTGTAACACAATGTCTAATCCTTTACTATTTGTACTTAAAAGTTGGACAATCTGATCTGAATGAATATTTTTTGCAAGAATAAAGTCGCAATTACCACAGATATAAGAGATCTTTATAGATTGAACGTCTTCATAGTCATCTCCATCAATGTAGGGACTCTTTAAAGTGGATTGTCTAAATACGGCTTTTCGATCGCGATGCGGTTCGGGGATAATGTTGCATCTGATGTCAGTCATGATAAAGATATGCTTTTCAAACATATAAATTAGAACTACCTAGATTATTTTTTACAAATAGTCACTTTAAATGGTATTTCTTTATCTGGTCATAATTTACTTAATATATAATTTACAAAGTGAGCAAGATTAAACTTGAGGATACATAGTTAAAATGAAATACAAGGAATTCTTAAACGAAAACATCATATCATCTAAGAAGGTTCAGTCTGTAGTGCCTGAAAGAGATCGAGTGACGGTCACATAAACCAAAAAAAGGGAATCAAGTGGAAATTTCTTTTTGGAATTATCATCTAGACTATTCACTACTTATGTTGTATTATTTCTAAAGCCAATTTCAATTTAGATATTTCATCTCTTAACAAAACAATCTCACCATCTTCCTTGGCTAATTTCAATAACCTTTCACAAGCTTGGATCTGACCGGAGATCAATTCTACTTTGTTCATACACAAGGCATGAGAAGATTCAATAAAATGATATGAAACACTTTTCCCCCTTTCATTACACCCGCAAGTTCTTGCCTCTACCAGGTATGGTATTTCATTTTCAATGATATTCATTGCCTATAATATCACAATATTGATAACGATTAATAATTATATAAACATTCAATTGGGTTCAATTTTGAAATATGATACTCTAACTCTCTATATATCAAAAAGTACCATTATCTTATTGGACAAGACGGTAATTGCAGACATAATAAATGTATCCAATTTAATTTGGACCGAGAGAGTGTTAGTCAAAATTGGCTCGCGGACAACCAATTCACAATTATCGACTTTATCTTTGATCTGGAATATTATTCGTACAGCCATAATTTGAGCCCCGTTTCATTTCTAAATATGCATCATTATCACAATAATTATTTGGGATGTTTACCTAGATTATCAATACTTTTTAATCACCACAATAAACCAAACCTACCTATTGTGCTAAATAACAAGAAAGTAAAAAGTAAGGTAATATACTTGAGGGGATTTGATAAAGGATTTATTTTAGATTAACAAGATGAAGGTACATCTTAATAAACCAAAGAACCAATGATTCCAAATCGATGATAGTTGTGATAAAGATCAGGAGGATATGATTTGTACTTTTGTATTAACCCTGTTGAGTGATAATTTATTAAATATTTGTTACTTTAGTAATTTTCATTTAAAGTAAATATATCATTCTAATTATTCCCATTTACAATAATGTTATTTATGAACATCCAGTAGGAATCTGAATGATTTTATACAATACTTACCACTTTCAATGGATAAAGTATCGTTATTAAAAATGATAAATGAAGTTACCATTAACTATGCTAGACTAGGCTAGGCTATAGGAGCTAAATCAGAAAATGATACAGAAATGATATTTTCAATGACTATGACTTATTGATAGAGCATAGTAAAGATTTAGAAAGATTCAAAGAGTAGAGCACCTATTATTAAATATCATCACCATTATTATTATCACTATTACCAACAGGAAAATCGGGATCATTTGAGTTACAGCAATCATAACCCTCAAAAACTTTGCTTACAGAGAAGTTTGATTTTAGTTTCAAATAATGTCAAAGCCAAGTCAATAGCAATTAGGAGAAGAAATTATTTAATAAAGATCTCAAGTCAACCAAAATCGGGTCTTTGGTTGTTACCTATTGAATGTATTAATCCCCTTAGGTAAT
>Ga0310900_10000133_pt1 | contig 20146 bp, 21 predicted proteins | sample C24D1metaG_FD_203879 | JGI IMG/M metagenome (GOLD analysis project Ga0310900, IMG submission 203879) | Lab incubated soil microbial communities from West Virginia University Organic Research Farm, Morgantown, WV, United States - C24D1 | ecosystem: Environmental > Terrestrial > Soil >...
GCGTTCAGAAAGAAGGCGCGCCCTTCGATGCGCAGAATCAGCAGTCCCGGCCACGACTCATCGTCAGGATGTTCGGACGATCGCGGACGAAATACATCCGTGCCACGCTTGCGACCGATGACATGCACCGGCGGATCGTAGGCCTGTTGAGCGAGCGCAAGTAGCGAGGCGATGACCGCCACGATGATTCCCTGCAGCGTGCCCAGCAAGACGACGCCAACGAACGCGATGACTGCCCAACGGAATTCGATGCGCCGCACGCGCCGAATGACGAGGAACTCGCCAGGCTGAATCAAGTCGATGGAGTAGGCGACTACCACGGCGGCGAGCGCGGCCTGCGGCATCAGGCCGATGAGCGGCGCGAGCACGAGCAGCATCGCGAGCGAGACAACAGCGGTGACGAGAGCCGCGAGCTGGGTGCGCGCTCCGGCTTTCCGATTGACCGCCGTCTGCGTGGTGCCACCACCGGCCGGCATCGCTCCGAGCAGCCCGCCGGCGAGATTCGCGAAGCCAAGCGCGCGGAGCTCGCGGTTCGGTGCTGGCCGCGGCTCCCCCGGCGCCGCGAACGCGCGCGCAGCAGCAATGCTCTCCGTAAAACTCATGAGCGCGATGCCGGTCGCCGCCGGCCACAGGATCCAGACGAGCTCGAGTTGTGGACGAATCAGCGAGGGAAGACTTCCCGACACTGCGCCGATCGTGGCGACGCCCGATTGACTCAGGTTGAACGCCGCCGACGCGCCAATCGCCAGCCCCAGCGCGAGGAGCGGCGCGGGTGCGCGCGGCGCGAAGTGCTCCATCGCGAAGATCAATACGAGCACCGCGACAGCCACCAGGAGCGTCGCGACAGATGTGGACGGAAGCTGCTCGACGATGGCCAGCACATCGCGGAAGAATCCGGCCTTGGTGATGTGAAGGCCAAGCAGTTTCGGAATCTGATCCACCACGATGACCAGACCGATGGCGGATTTGAACCCGGTCAGCACCGGCTCCGAGATGAAGTTGGCGACGAAGCCGAGACGAAGCGCGCCTGCCAGCAGGAGCAAGACACCGACCAGCATCGCCAGCATGGCCGCCGCCGGTACCAATTCGGCCCCGGATCCATTCGGCGAGGCCAGGCCCAGCGCCGTCGCGCTGAGTATCGCGATCGTTGTGGTAGTGCTGACACTCAGCGGACGCGACGTGCCGAGCGCCGCGTAGACGGCCATCGGCACGATACACGTATAGAGACCGACCTGAACGGGAAGCCCGGCAATAGTCGCGTACGCCATTCCCTTGGGAGCGACAACGGCGGCAGCCGTCAGGCCGGCCAGGACATCTGCTCGCACGGTCGGCTTCATAAAGTGAATCGTTCGAACAGCACCTCGCTGCACTACGCGTGCCGGCCGTGTCCGCGTGTGTTAAGGATCGGTGTTGAGGCCGGCGCCTCCGGAATACAGTGGCCTGACGCGGAATACCGTTGCCGAGGAATGTAGACTCATGACGCCCGTGCTGATCAACAAGACAAGCCTTTCGCAGACGGTCGATGCCATTAACACGGCGCACTTCGACGGCCGCACTCTCGCCGCGGCTGAACGTGGTGACGCAGCACGGTGGATCGCCGCGCGCCAGGGGCTGGCGGGAGCCTATGGAGGGACCTTCGCCGGATTCGCCTCGGAACGCTCGAAAGGAATCGTGTTGTTCACCGGCGAGCGCATCGCCTCGGCATCGGCTCGTCACATCCTCGGCGAGGAAGCGTCGCGTGCGCTGAGGCTATTGCGAGTACGTGATCGCAGCGTCACGCGCGCGCTCGACGCAGCGGACGAAGGCTTGATGCAGTGTCTCGGGCGCGCAGCCGAAGACCCGCGCAAAAGTAATCCGGGTCTGTACTGTTGCGGCAAGTGCAGCGTGGGCTTGTGGCGGAATCTGCTCGCCGGCGGACTGACTCGTCGCGAGGAACGACTGCAGCGCGGCGCTTTGCATCTCCGATCGGTACGAGACGAGGCACAGGGCTGGAGGAAGTTCCCCTTCTGGTACACGGTGCTCGCGCTCAGCGAGATGGACAGCCGCGAAGCGAAGACGGAATTGAAGCACGTCGCGCCGGCGCTCGAACATGCTGCGGGCCGGGCGACGCCATCGACCGTGTATGCACAACGCCGGCAGGCGTTGGCCGTTCGGGCGCTGAACAGTCTCTAGGCCTGATCTCACAGCTGAACGGGAAGGGGAATTGCTTTACGGCCCGACACGCACGTCGCGTGCTGCCAATGAACCTGTGCCTGCGGACCAGATTATCGAGGCGATTCCGGGCCATTCTTGTGGCTGCTGCGCACGTGGCCGTCATGGCATCCGTGGCGCGTGCCCAAACGCCCGATGCCACTGAAACCGATACCCCGCGCGGAGAGTTCCTCATCGCGCCGCTGCCGATCGTGAATCCCACGCTCGATAACGGCGTGGCGGTCGTCGGCGGTTACCTGTTTCGACTCGATCGGGACGATTCCACGACCGCACCATCGGTGAGCGGAGCAGGCGGATTCAAGACGAGCAATGGCAGTTGGGGTGCTGCGGTACTCCAGACACTCAATCCCGCGCACGACGCTATTCGATTCCGAGTCGTCGCGGCATATGTCGACATCAACTACGCATTCTTCGGCGTCGGCCAGGCCGCGGGTACTGCCAATGCGTCGATCGATCTCAACCAGGTCGGACCGACCGGTGTCGGTGAGGTGCTGGTGCGCGTCTACGGTGGCTGGTACCTGGGCGCCCGTTATCAGCTGCTGAACATGCGCGTGACCACCGACGCGGCGCCGACACCCGACGGCCCCACGCTGCCCGCGGAGGATGCCAACATCCGCACCGCTGCACTCGGGCCGCGGGTGGAATTCGACTCGCGCGACAGCAATTTTTATCCGCGGCGAGGCGCGCAGATACAGGCCATCGCGAGTTTCTATGGTGAAGCGGTTGGCGGGCAGCGGAGCTACCAGGTGTATCAGGCGTGGATCAATCGCTACCACGGTATCGGCGCGCGCCACGTGCTCGCATGGCACGTCGCCGGCTGCGGCGCCAAAGGAGACGTCACGTTCTACGATCTGTGTCTTCTCGGGAGGAGCCAGGATCTGCGCGGCTATACGATCGGCCAATATCGCGACCGTGCGTTGGTCGCCGCGCAAGCCGAATGGCGTGCGGAGCTCTGGTGGCGCTTTGGCGCCACCGCCTTTGTCGGCGGCGGCATCACGGCGCCGACATTCAGTGCCCTGGCGCTGAACGATACCTTGCCTGGCGTCGGCGCGGGCCTGCGATTCACGCTGGCCAAGCGTAACCACGTGAACCTGCGCACCGATTACGCCTGGGGGAAGAATAGTTCGGCGCTATACGTGAGCGTGACCGAAGCGTTCTGATCGAACGCTACTCCGCCACGATCTTGAGATCGCCGATGGCGTGCTGCACCTGCAGATCGATGGTGACCGGTGACGCCTCCGCGCGCGGATTGATCCAGCGTCCGTCCCGCTTCTCGAGCCCGCTGACATTGGAATCGCCAATGAGGCCGGACGTGCTTGCGGAAATGCCGACGCCCGCCGGCAGACGAATCGTCGTGTCACCGGCCCCTGCCTGCACCGTCACCTTATAGCTTTTCGCCGGCATGCCGCGCAGGTCGAGGACAACGTCGCCGGCACCGAGACGAACGGCGAGACTTTGCAGATTGACGCGACCGAGCACCAACTCCGCGTCACCGGCACCGAGCGTGAGATGGAGATCGACCGGCGTCGTCTCGTCGAGGCTGAGACGCCAGCTGTTCTCGTAGTTGCCGGACGCCGAGCCCTGCGATACCTTCAGCGTGCCTGTGGTGCCGTCCACCGCATACGCGATCTCGGGCTTCAACGCCGGCACGTTGAAATCGAAGTCGCCTTCGAAGAGCATCTTCGCGCCCGACTTCACCTCGAGCTCACCCGCGGTCATACCGATCTCTAGGCGGACACTCATCGCCGCGCCGCGTTCGACGATATGGTGCTCGCGGACGACAGGCCCAACAGGTCCGCTCGTCCCGCAGGCGACCACAACGCAGGCCAGGACCGTTGACACCACACGTGCACTCGAGCGCGTGCTCACCATGCGTCTCCCTAGCAATCGAGGTGCGCTCGATCAGTCGACTGGTTCTCGAGTACGCAGTCGCTCCGCAAAGATCCGCTGAATCGTACGCTCCAGCGTCGCTGCGGCCGAGTGCTTCGGCACAAACGCGGACGCGCCATCCTGCATCGCCGTCGCCTCCACCTGCGCGTCGTCGAACGCGGTGACGATGACGACGTCGGTCTCTGGTGCGGTCACCTTGAGGGTTCGACAGACTACCAGGCCGTAAACGTCTGGCAGCATGAGATCGACCAGAAGAATGTCGGGCTTCAGGCGTTCGACGGCGTCGATCGCCTCCTGACCAGTCGCAACGGTTGCCACCACGTCGCAACATGGCTGCAGCATGCGAGCGAACGCCACGAGCACCGACGGATGATCGTCGGCGATCACGACTCGAGGACGACGCTCGGGGAGAAACGTCATGTGTAGCGTTTCGCGTGGAGGCGGCGGATCGGAGACGATTCTATTCGCAGCCGTTGCGCAAGTACCGCAAACTTCCCACAGTACGGGTTAGCACTTAGTCGGGGTCAGGGTCTGTGGAACGATTTCGAAATTGAAATTGGCGGGCTATCTCTTCGTGCACTTGGAGCATAACGCCGACGGCCTGAGAGTGACCATCATCGACAACGGGGAGCGAGCGTACCCGGCGACGTCTTGCACGACACCGATGAGAGTGCCGCGTACGTGTCCTCACCGCCGGCGACGACGAGCGCCTCGTCTAGTGTAGTCGGCGCGTGACACGGCTCACCGTGGCGGTGGCGGTGTTGTTGGCAGCGTCGGCGCCGGCGCCGGCAACGCGCCGTGCAGCAGATTGACGTTCCCCGGCGTCTGGACGGACAACGCCACCACGAGGGGATACCGGCTCAGCGCATTGCGCTCCGTGTCGGTGAGCGCCTCCGATCGGGTCAGGACTCCAGACACCTGACCGCCGAGGAAGGTCCCCGCCGCGCCAATGACGACAATCGGCATCGACTGCACGACGGTTACCGTTCCAGACTCGATGATGACGCCGACTCGGTCGCGGCTGAGATTAAGGTTAGTGACGGCTCGTTGACCGATCAGGACGAACGCGCGAGGGCTGATCACACGCTCGACAATGGCGTCGGCGACCCGCACGCGCAGGCCGGCGAACTGCCCAACGTGCTGGGCCAGCGTCTCGACACTCGTCCTGATGGCGGCGGCGTCATTCGGGTCGATCCGCAGGTCCTGGGCAATGAGCCCCGCGCCTGTTGCTGCCATCCACATCATCATCACTGCCGCTGTTGTCACACGAATCACGTCCCACCTGCCTTACTGAGCGGTGCTGCCATCGCCATCGAACGACGCCGGCCACGGTATGTCGTGGCGCAACGAGAGACACACTCGGGTCGCCCAGCGAAAACGAGTGTTCCCACCTGAGTGCGCTTCACGAGAGCAGTACGTGTGCCGGATCACACCAGTCGCGGAACTTCGGATACCTTGTGGGCGCGTCGGCGCCAGGAGAGGACCGCTCTATGAACACCACACACGACACCGCGAGCGAGCAGACAGCGCTGTGGAACGGCGCGGCAGGACGCGCCTGGGTGGAGGCGCAGCAGGTGCTCGATCGACTCTTCACCCCATTCGAGGATCTGCTCGTCGCGGCCGTCCGAGCCGCGGCGGCGCGCTCGGTGCTCGACGTCGGCTGCGGCACCGGCAGCACCACGCTCGCTGTCGCACGGGCGCTTGACGCCGATCGCCGCTGCCTCGGCATCGACCTCTCCGAGCCGATGATCGCGCTCGCCCGCGCTCGCGCCGCTCGAGAGCGCATACCGGCAGAGTTCGTCTGCGCCGATGCGCAAGTGCACGCGTTCGAGCCCGGCAGCGTGGATATGATCCTGTCGCGGTTCGGCGTGATGTTCTTCGCCGATCCGGTTCAGGCCTTTTCGAACCTGCGGCGTGCCGCGCGCGACGGCGCGCAGCTTCGGTGCATCGCCTGGCGGAGTGCTGCGGACAATCCATTCATGACGACGGCCGAACGCGCCGCCGCACCGCTGCTACCGAATATGCCCCCACGCCGCCCAGATGGCCCCGGGCAATTCGCGTTCGCGGATCGCGATCGGGTCCACGCCATCCTGCATGAGAGCGGATGGACCGGAATCGATATCCTGCCGCTCGATGTCGCCTGCACGCTTTCCGAGCCGGACCTGTTCCGTTACGTAACGCGGCTCGGCCCCGTCGGCCTGATGCTGCAGGACGCCGACGATGACACTCGTGCACGAGTCGGCGAATCGATCCGCGGTGCCTTCGATCCGTATGTGCACGGCGATCAGGTGCGTTTCACTGCCGCCTGCTGGATGGTTAGCGCAGTCTGCCAGGCAACACCTGCATGAACTCGCGGACCTGCTGGATCTGCGCGTTCTCGGAGATGAATTCGAACGCCGTTATCTCGATTCGACTCGTCGCACCCGTCAGCGTCGCGCCCAGCGCCGCGTGCAGCGTCGGGAGTTGATCGATGAGGCCGAGCAGGGTCGCCCACGCGGGCGTGTCGAGCGACGTGAGCACGTCGAAGGCGGGGCGAGCGTCCCACGGTGCGCCGCTCCGCGAATGCCGTATCAACGTCTTGCGCAGTGTCTCGATTCCGTGCTGGATGTCACTGTCGACGCACTGAAGCGTCGCCAGCACGCCGATCAACTGGTCTGCTGCAAACATGCAGGCGTCCTCATGGAGCACGGTCCACCCAACCTGGAACACGCTGACCAGATCGTGGTGAATCAGCATCGCCTCGCTCGGCAGCCAGCGAGCCGGCCAATTCTCCAGTCCGAGATTGCAGATGGCCATGACCGCGTCCGTGGCTTCTTCGGTACGCACCGGCCGTGACTGGATCGACGCGCCCGCGGCGATGACGTTCGCCAGGTACGCAAGCTCGGCGTTCCTGATCGCGTAGGCGTCAGGGTCGCGATCGTGCGCGATTTCCAACTCGGCGCGGATCCGTGCGAGACGCGGTGCCCGTGAGTCCTGCGGAGCCTCGAGCAGCGCTCGCGTGGGACGCGGGATCACGCCCGCGTCGTGAAGCAGTTCAACAATCGCGTTGACCGCTTCCGGCGAGGGCTGCGGGTCCGGCTTCACCGCATTTTCCGCTAACGACTGCGCGCGCGCCGTCGTCGTCTGAGCATCGACGTCTCTGAAGTACGCGCCCGTGACCGGATCACGAGGAGGCACTGCGGCTTGTCGCAGATCGACCCGCCTCGACATCTGCAGAAACGTGCGCGCCTGCGCCGGCGTGACGTATCCCTGCGCGTCGTTGCGTGCCTCGCGATCGAGGGCGACGTCGAACATCGCCTGTTCGTTCGTGGTCAACAAATCATCCAGCCCGTCGATCTCCGGACGAGAGTTCGACAGACCGCAGCAGCCACGCATCACGCGGTCGAAGACGACCTCATGCGCGTCGGCCAACGCGTTCAAGACCGCCGTGATCGCGTCCCGGAAGTCGACGCGCTTCGCGATCACCACATAGCCGCCGATCTCGGAACGCACGCCGTCGGCAAATGGCGCGCCGGGGGCGACCTCGCCGTCGATCGTGATGAATGGCGCCACGGCCGCGTAATCGAACACGCGGATGTGTTCGGCGAACCCCGCGACCAGGAGATCGACGTCCATTGCCGCAATCGTTGCTGCTGCGCTGGAGACGCCGGCGTCCACCATCACATCGAGCCACGTGCCAAACCTGTCGGCATCGAACTGCTCGTCGCGACCTGGCACCACTGCACGCCACAGATCGAGATCGAAGAGTCGCGTCAACTGCCCAGGCGTCGCCAACGCCAGCAGTTCACCGCAGTCCTCGAGTCCGCAATGCTGAATCAGCCGGTGGAGGACTTCCGGCTGCAGCTGCGGCACAACTCGCGCGAGTTGCGGGGTTTCCAGGATGCGGTCGAGCAGCCGTTCAGAAGGACGAGAACGCCGAAGGTGTTTCGGCATGGGCTGGCGATGATACCGGCGCGCGCGCGCAAGAAACAGTCTTGAAGCGCGAAGGCATCGGACGGATACTATTAGTGGGAAGCGCGATCCTCCTCCATCCGGTTTTTTCCTCGTTCACTTCTCCCTACGCACCGATCAATCGCACGTGTGAGCACGGACGATCTGTTCTCGGGACCCGCCGCCTACGAGCGGTTCATGGGGCGCTGGAGCCGCGAGCTCGCGGGACTGCTGGTGCGCTTCGCCGGCGTACGTGACGGCGACACCCTGCTCGACGTCGGCGCTGGCACCGGATCGATCGCCGCAGCGGTCGCCTCGACGCCAGCCGCCCGCATCGTCGGGATCGATCCGGCCGCCGCATATGTCGCCTTCGCTCAGGCCAGGTACGGCAACGAACGGACTCGGTTCGCAGTCGGCGACGGACAGCGAATCCCCTTTCATGACGGCGCGTTCGATCGCACGTTGTCGCTGCTCGCCATCAACTTCGTTCCCGATCCGCAGAAGGCCGTCGCGGAGATGACGCGCGTTACACGACGCAGCGGGATCGTCGCGGCTGCGGTATGGGATTACGGCGACGGGATGGAGATGCTGCGATTGTTCTGGGACACGGTCGTCGCACTTCGTCCCAATGACACGCAGAAGGACGAGCGCCACATGCGGCTCTGCCGCCAGGGCGAGCTAGCGACGCTCTGGCGCAGTCGCGATTTGCAGGACGTCACAGAAGACGCGCTGACGATGACGACCGCGTTCGCGTCATTCGATGATTACTGGAATCCGTTTCTGGAGAAGCAAGGGCCCGCGGGACACTACGTCGCGGCGCTGCCGGCGCCGGATCGCGACGCGCTGCAGCGAGCGTTGCGACAGCGGCTGATTGGCGACGGGCCGGATCACTCCTTCACGCTGACCGCCCGGGCATGGGCCGCGCGTGGCGTCGTTCCGTGACGCGAGGCGTCGAGAGTTTCTCCACCTCCGCCCAGACGCGGAGCAGGTTCCTGCCCCACAGCTTAGCAATGTCGTCCTCGCGGTAGCCGCGCCGAACGAGCTCGATCGTGACGTTCACGGTATCGGCGGCACTGTCCCATCCTTCGATGCCGCCGCCGCCATCGAAGTCTGATGCGATGCCGACGTGATCGATACCGATCAGTTTGACCGCGTAGTCGATGTGATCGACGAGCTCCTTCACACCTGGACGTCCCTCGACCGACAGCGGCCTGGTCGAAGGCGGTTCGATCGGGCACGGTGCCAGAGTTCCAGCGGCGACGGCGTTGCGAATCGGTGCACGCCCGCTGTGAGCACCCGCCTTGAGATAGCCGGCGTACGCAACGACCTGCACGACCCCGCCGCTCTTCTTCAATGCCAACAACTGCTCATCGTCCAGATTGCGGTTGTGATCGACCAGCGCGCGCATGGCGGAATGCGACGCGATCACGGGCGCCTTCGAGAGCGCAATCGCCTGCATCGCCGCCGTCCGTGACAGATGCGAGAGGTCGACCATCATGCCGACGCGGTTCATCTCCGCAATGACTTCCCGGCCGAACACGCTGAGTCCGTCGTTCGGCGCATCCTTCGTCGTCTCACCGGAGTGAGAGTCGGCAAGCTGGTTGTGGCCGGTGTGCGCGAGCCCCATATACCTCGCGCCACGCTGGTGGAACTCGCGTACGCGCGACAGGTCGGTGCCGATGGGATACCCGTTCTCGATCCCGATCACCGCGACCGTGCGCCCGGCTTGCGCGATGCGAGACACGTCCGCGGACGTCAGCGCCAGCTGGATCTCCTTCGGTGCAATCTGATCCGTCAGCCGGTGCACCGCATCGAACTTCGCCACGGCCTGCCGATAGGCGTCCGCGTAGCCGGCCGGCGTCAGTGGCCCCTGCGGCACTTGCACCACGAAGAACGCCACGTCGAGGCGTCCGTCTCTCATCTTCGGCAGGTTCGCCTGCGTCACAAGACGACGGGTGTAGTTGCAGGCGGCGGTGAAATGGGCGGGCTCGAAATCGATGTGCGTGTCGATCGTCAGCACTCGCTCGTGGATCGCACGCGCCCTGGCCACAAGCGCGGCCTCTGTCGGCCCTGACTCTTTCTTCTGTGCCGATACCGTCGCGGCCACGGCCGCAGCCGCACACGCGATCAGCACTGCCCTGGTCATCCACTCATTAGACTTCGAGGCCTCATGGTCGATCTAGTTGCGGCAGTGGTAAGGCGTGCGCTATACACGATGAAGCGGGAGCCCAACCGTGAGCGAATCCACTGTCGCCGCCGAAGCCTGCGAGGCGATCGCCTCTGCACACCAACAATTCGACGCGTATCCCGCACGCGAGGTCACGCTCGGCCAGCTTGCCATCGTCCGCGCACTGCCGGTCAAGGGCAAACGACTCATCGGACCGTGGTGCTTCCTCGATCGCTTCGGACCAGCGACGTTCGCGCAGGGCGGCGGCATGGATGTCGCTCCGCATCCGCACATCGGTCTGCAGACGGTCACATGGCTGCTCGACGGCGAGATCGTGCACGACGACAGCCTGGAGCAGGAAGCACTCCTTCGTCCCGGCGGCGTGAACATCATGACGTCGGGGCGGGCCATCGCGCACGCAGAACGGACACCGGACGACAACACGGGCCGCCTGAACGGCGCGCAGCTCTGGACCGCGCTTCCCGACCGCGACCGCCATCGGCCACCGTCATTTCAGCATCTCGTCGAGGTACCACGGCTCGAGCCAGCCGGCGGCATCGTCCACGTCTTCTCCGGCGCGCTAGCCGGTGCCACGTCGCCGGCCGAGCACTTTTCCGATCTGGTCGGCGCCGACCTCCAGATCCATCCACGCGACGAGCTGACGCTCCCGCTGGAGCCCACGCATGAACACGCCTTGCTCGTCCTCTCCGGCTCGTGCACGCTGAATGGTCAGCATCTCGAAGAGAAGGTCCTCTTCTATCTCGGCACGCAGCGTTCAGAGATCTGCCTGAGGAGCGGCGGCGGCGCTCGTCTCCTGCTGATCGGCGGCGTGCCGTTCCCGGAGACGATTCTCATGTGGTGGAACTTCGTCGCGCGAACGCCCGAGGAAATTCGCGAGGCGCGGAACGACTGGGAAGCGCACCGCACGTTTGGCGACGTGGCTGCCTACAAAGGCGCGCGCATCCCGGCGCCGGCGCTCGTGCGGCTGGCGCAGCCGAACCCCGTTAGTTGAGACGCGCGGCGGACATCAGCGCCGTCATCATCGCTCCGCAGGTCACGACATCGAGCAGCGCCCGGCTGGGGCTCCGCCGCGTCCAGTGCCGTGCGGCAGCTTCCGTGATGGTGGCCGGGTCGGCGCGCTCGAAGGCGAGTGCCTTCGGAATGAAATCGAGGCCCGACCAGATACGCATTGCCGCGTGACTGGCAAGCGCGACGAGCAATGGCGTCCGCACCGCGTCGTGCGACCAGTTCGCCACCAACGAGCCGATGAGCAGCAGCTCGAATGTCACGTGCGCCGGAATCCAGAAGCGGCGCCGCGAGATGCCGCCGCGGTCCGGCTGTATGAGATCCGGTCGCCGCGGCCAAAACGGATCGACGACCAGGAACTCGTAGAACCCGCCGCCGAGGGAAATCAACGCCAGCGCGGTAGCCAGCGCAAGGACCGCGAGATGGAGTTGCACACCGCAATCCTAGACGGTCTTGCCGCGCGAGATCAGCACCCAGAGTAGCCGCGGGTCACGCAGGAACAGTCCACCCCAGATAAGGGCCGCCACGTAGATCGGGAAGAGCACGTGTGTCAGCAGCGGACTGCCGACGCGCACGTGCGTGGCGATGGCGCCACCCAAGTACCCTGTCAACAGCACGGCACCGACAATCGAGAATCGCGGAATCACATACGTAATCACGCAGAGCAAGAGGATCACGCCCAGCGTGCGAATCACGCTCTCGGGATACCCGAGCTGCTCGGTACCGGCGACAACGGGCGCCACCTTCAACAGCTTGCCCGTGCTGTCGAACAGCAGGAACAACACCGCTATCGTGCTCAGGGCGATGCCGGCCCGCACCTTCCATAGACTCGCTCGTTCGGGAACATGCACCCGGTCAGGCATGTTCATGCTCCTGTCGCCGACATCGGGCTGCAACCGGGCGAATCGAAGAGTTCGCGGATCTCGAGCTCCATTGCGTAGCCGGGACCGAGGATGTCCGCGTGGACCTGCAGGAATCGCCGCCCGAGTTCTATCGCTTCGGCTTTCGATGCGACGCTGAAGATGGCGTAGCCGCCGACCAGTTCTTTGGATTCCGTGAATGGACCATCCGTCACCCTGATGCCACCCCGCGAGAGTCGCATCCGCGCGCCCCTGGCGCTGGGGAGAAGCCCGCCCAGCTCCATCAGCACCCCGGACTGGGCCGTATCCTGCGCCAGCTTCCCGATCGCGCCCATCAACTCGGGACTGGGCGGACCGCTTTCCGCGGTCTTCACCATCGATATGAATCGCACGTGAGCCTCCTCGAGGGCGGAATCCTTGTCGCCCTCAATTACACGACGAACGAGGCGGACGAAGATCGACAGACGTTCATCCCGCGGCGAACTCGTCCACCAGGACCATGCTGACGTTCCTCGTGGACGCCTGACGTATGCGCTTGGCCTCCTGGTAGGCCGGGTCGTTGTAGAGCCTGAGCGCGGCCTCCTTGGACGGAAAGCGGATGATGGCATTCATCGTGCGAACAGTGCCTTCGACCAGCAGGGCTGAGGTATCCGAGGCCAGCACTTCCCCGCCATACTTGGGAAGGAGCGACATCACCACAGGCGGATACTTCTGGAACTCATTCGGGTCAACGATGTCGTAGGTACCGATGTAATACGCGGCCATTCGACTCCTCCTAACGAGTGACGACAAACCACTAACCAACTACTAACCGCTAACCACTGTGTCCGTCTTGGCAAAAATTGCGACGCCAACGGTGCGCGAGGCGCAACGGTGGCGCGACCTCGACCACGCGTTAGCACGACGGCGGCAGCACGGCACGCCGGGGTGCACGTCACCCCGAATCATCGCGTCCGGTGACAGCTGGACGGTCGCCGACGTCATCTGCACCTCGGGCCCGGACGATCGTCCCTTCGAAGAACGGCATTCCTGGTACGCCATCGCGATCGTGCTCGCCGGCAGCTTCGAGTACCGCTCTCCTGGCGGGCTCGCGTTGATGACCCCGGGCTCGCTGCTGCTGGGCAACAGCGGTCAGTGCTTCGAATGCGGCCACGCTCATGGTGAAGGGGATCGGTGCGTGTCCTTTTGGTACGAGCCCGATCACTTCGAGCGACTCTCGGCTGACGCCGGAATTCGCCGCACCGCAGCCCGTTTCACCGTTCCGCGGCTGCCCGCGTTGCGCGCCCTCTCGCCGCTGGTCGCAGGCGCGGCGCTCGGTCTTAGCTCACCTCGTGACACACCATGGCACGAACTCAGCGTGACGGTCGCTGCGAACGCACTGAGACTCTCGGCAGGGATGTCGTCCGATCGTCGCGGGTCACCGCTGAATGCCGAAGCGCGCGTCGCACACGCCGTGCGCACCATCGACCGGCATCCAGCGGGAAGGTGGACGCTGGCGCGGCTGGCGAGCGCTGCCCGCCTCAGCCCGTATCACTTCCTGCGCACATTCACTCACATCACCGGCGTGACGCCGCATCAGTACGTGCTGCGCGCGCGACTCCGTCATGCGTCTGTGCGTCTCGTGCGGGAGTCGGGCAGCGTCCTCGATATCGCGCTCGACTGCGGTTTCGGTGACGCCTCGAACTTCACTCGCGCATTCCGGGCTGAGTTCGGCATGAGCCCTACGCCGTACAGGCAACGGAGATTACGGAAGTAACCGTTGACGGCATCTCCTCCCGTCCGCTGCCGCACCGCGACCGCTCGCTGCACGTCGGTTGCCGCCAACCGTCGGCCCCTTGTAAGGTTTGGCGCATGGAGTCCCGGGCAACGAGTTCCGAGGCCGACGCGTTCCCGATTCGCAGAACACTGCTGATCAGCTCCGGCATGTCCGTCGTCCTGGCGCTGGCCGTCGCCGGCTCCACCTACCTGTCGATGATCAATCACGGGCACTCTTTCGTCCGGATGTTCGGCTGGCAATTTGGCAGTTGGGGATTCTGGGCGCTCGTGTCTCCGCTGGTACTTCGTCTGGGTGCCCGGCATCTCGGCGGAAGCGCCTCTCTCGCCGACCGATTGATACTCGCCGCGGCCGTCGGCCTGGCGTTGATCGCGGTCCATGACGTGTTGACAGCCGCCATGACGGTCTGGACGAGACCGTTTTATCCGCTTGGCCCTGGCACGTTCACCAAGCATTTGCTCAACCAACTGCCCTCGCTCGTCGCGATCGACACATTCGTCTATACCGTACTCATCGTCTCCGGCAGCGCGTACAGTCAGCGCCGCCGCGCGCGGCAGCTCGATCTCCGTGAGTCGCGCCTCGAAGCCGAACTCGCGCGTGCACAGCTGCACGCGCTACGGCTCGAGATCCAGCCGCACTTTCTCTTCAACACGCTCAACTCGATTTCGGCGCTGATTCGACTGAAGGATCACGACGGCGCGTTGAAGATGCTCCTCGGTCTCAGCGACCTCATGCGGACGGCCCTCGAGCAGCCAAAGGATCAGCTCGTCCCGCTCTCGGCAGAGATCGAGTTCGTGAAACAGTACGTCGATCTCCAACGCGCCCGCTTCGCCGATCGACTGCAGGTGCACTACCAGATCGGCGACGACTGTCGCGATGTGACCGTCCCCACGTTTCTCCTGCAACCGCTCGTCGAGAATGCGCTGCGTCACGGGGCCGCTCCCCGCACGGTCGCGTGTCACGTGCACATCGGCGCGGCTGCAGATGCCGGCCGCTTGCGTATCTGGGTCAGCGACGACGGAGTCGGGCTCCCGAGCGGATTCGACCTCGAGCGCGACGCGGGCACCGGGTTGAGCAACACGAGATCCCGACTCGCGCAGTTGTATGGAGCGGCTGCCAGTTTCGAGGTTCGCGCTGGCGATGCCGCCGGCACGATCGTCGAGATGGCGTTGCCGTTCGCTCCGCCAGCGCAGGTCGCCGCCGCGGCAACGTCATGACACTGTTCAGGGTCCTGATTGCCGACGACGAGTCGCTGGCGCGAGGAATCCTCGCCAATCTGCTGAAAGATGACCCCGAAATCGAGCTCGTGCTCGAATGCAGCGATGCCGTCAGCACCCGAGAAGGGCTCGCTCGCCTGCATCCTGACATTGCGTTTCTCGACATCGAGATGCCCGGCGCGACCGGCCTGCAGCTCGCTGGCGATCTGCAGGATGAGGGCCCGATCGTCGTGTTCGTCACTGCGTTCAGCAACTACGCGGCCCAGGCGTTCGACGTCAGCGCCACCGACTATGTGCTGAAGCCGTTTTCTGACGAGCGTTTCAGGGAAGCGCTCGACCGCGCGAAGCGCCGGGTCCGTGAGCGACGGCTCGGCGAGCTCGCGACGCAAGTGGCCACGCTATCGGCCGAGCTCCACCACGAGGAACCGGCGGGCAGGCGGCCGGCCGCCGATCACACCCATCTCGAGCGCTTTGCCTTCAAGGACGGCGATCGATCCGTCGTACTCAAAGCCGCCGAGATCGTCTGGATCGAAGCCGAAGACTATTACGTGCTCGTCCATTCGAAGCAGGGCAGGCATCTGGTGCGCGCGTCGCTGGCCTCGCTCGAGCAGCGTCTCGATCCTCAGCGTTTTCTGCGCGTGCACCGCACTGCCATTGTGAACGTCGAGGAGGTTCGCAGCTTCCACGATGCCGGCCGTCTGACGCTCACGCTCTCGAATGGAGCCACCGTCCTGGTCAGCCGCTCACGGCGCACGCACGTGGAGTCCATCCTGCGTCCGCGACTCCGCTGACGTTCCACGTAGTGTCCGACTTCAGCCGGACCGCGACCGTCGGCTGCGCACTCGCACCCATCCGCTGCAAACCTTTCGCATCCGGCTGCAAATACCTTGGCGCGTCTGTGCCGACGGCCGATCATTCGATGCGAGGAGAGGTCATGCGTATCAACCAATTTGTGGCTGCCGCGCTCGGGTGTCTTGCGATGTCGCTATCGGCGGTGGCTCAGGAGCCTTCGCCGCTGCTCGTCGAGATTGACTGGCTGTCGCAGCACCTGAGCGATCGCGGCCTGGTCATTCTGCACGTGGGAAACCGGGCGGAGTACGACGCTGGGCATATTCCAGGGGCAAGGTTCATCACCGAAGAGGATGTCGCCGCACCGCACGATCACAGCAACCCGAAGGACATGATGCTCGAGCTGCCCCCGGTCGAGACACTGCGTGCGAAGGTGGCCTCGTTCGGCATCTCGGACGACAGTCGCATCGTCGTGTACTTCGGGAAGAACGGCGGCGTGCCGTCCGCCACGCGCATCATCTTCACGCTCGACTATCTCGGGCTTGGCGAGCGCACGTCGCTTCTGAACGGCGGGCTTGCCGCGTGGCAGCGCGCAGGGAAGACCGTCGCGACCGCAGCGCCGCCGGTCGTCGCGGGCAAGCTGAGCGCGCGCCCGCCGAAGAAGCTGGTGGTCGACGCGGAGTTCGTGAAATCCGTGCGGGAGCGGCCCAATCACACCCTGGTCGACGCCCGCGCCGCCGTCTTCTACCGGGGGATCCAGCCGACGATGAACGGCCTGAGTGGCCACATCCCCGGCGCGGTGAACGTTCCGTTCACAGAGATCACCGACAACGAGTTGCGGATCGATCGAGCGCGCATCGAGGGCGTGTTTCGCAAGGCCGGTGTGAAGCCTGGTGACACAGTCGTTGCCTATTGCCACGTCGGTCAGCAGGCCACGGCGGTCATCTTTGCGGCCCGTCTCCTCGGACACCCGGTCGTCATGTACGACGGCGCGTTCCAGGACTGGGCCGTCAACAACCGCGGCCCGGTCGAGAAATGAAGCGCCCCTACACCGACCCGTATCTCGCCGGTATCGGTGTGGGCCTGGTGCTGCTTGCCGCCTACGCCGTGGTCGGTCAGGGACTCGGCGCCTCCGGCGCGTTCGCCAGCGTCGTGGCGTCGGGCACCGCCGCGGTGCAGGGCACGACGCACGCCTCGGCCTCACCGGCGGTGGCGCCCTATCTTCCCTCCGGCGTCGCGAGTCCGTTGCGGGATTGGCTTGTCCTCGAACTCGGCGGCGTCATGCTGGGCGGCTTCGCCTCGGCGTGGCTGGCCGGCCGGCTTCGCCGCGACACCGAGCGTGGCACAAGTGTCAGCGTCCCGCACCGCATGTATGCCGCCATCGGCGGAGGCGTGTTGATGGGCGTAGGCGCCAAGCTCGCGCGTGGATGCACCAGCGGACAAGCGCTCAGCGGCGGTGCGCTCCTCTCGGTGGGAAGCTGGATCTTCATCGCCAGTTGCTTCGCCGCCGGGTACGCGCTCGCGCCGTTCGCTCGGAGATTGTGGCGATGATGCCGCTGACGGAGACCGGTTGGTTGGGAGCCTCGGGCGCGCTGCTCGCTGCGCCGCTGATCGGATTCGCCTTTGGGTGGTTTCTCGAGCGAGGCGGCCTTGGCAGTGCTCCGAAGCTGGCCGGGCAGTTCTACCTGACCGATCTCACGGTGTTCAAGGTGATGTTCAGTGCGCTTCTCACTGCGATGCTCGGTGCCTTCTGGCTCGATCGTCTCGGATTGCTTCAGCTCGAGCTCGTGTTCCTGCCTGACACCTATGTCCTGCCGCAAGCGCTCGGCGGCATCGTCTTCGGCGCAGGCTTTCTCGTCGCCGGCCTGTGTCCCGGCACGTCGTGTGTCGCAGCGGCGGCCGGACGACGCGACGGTCTCGGCGTGATGGCGGGCATGCTGATCGGCGTGTGGATCTTCAACATGGCGTTCGAGTGGATCGCGCCGACGTATTCGGCAACCCCACTCGGCGCCGTGCGGTTGACGGATCTCGCGGGCACGACACCAGGAGTCGGCATCGCCGCCGTCACTGCCGTCGCGCTTGCGGGCTTCATTGCCGCCAGTTATGTCGTCCGTTCGGTCTCACGCAGTGGCAGGCTTCATGTCGCGCTCGCTGTCGCCGCCGCACTTTTGGCCGGCGGCGCCGCGATCGCCGACCGAGGAGCGGAACCCTACATCTCCGCTCCAGACCTCGCAGAGCGCATCATTCGTGACGCGGACGGCCAGCGAATCTTCGATCTGCGTCCGCGCCGCGCTTTCGAGCAGTTCCACATTCCCGGCGCCAGTCAGGTCACTCTCGAGGATCTGGCACGCATCCCGATCGCGCCGCAGAGCAGCGTCGTGCTGTACGCGGATGCCCGCCGGCTCGTCGCCGACGCAGCGCGTGTCCTACGCACGCGCGGTCATCGCGACATCCGAGTGCTTCGCGAGGGCATCTTCGAATGGCTGGCCCGAGTACACGAGCCGCGGCTCGGCGTCGACGCGACGCAGACAGAGCTGGCCGAATTCGAGCGCGCTGCGGCACTGAGCCGCTTTTTCGGCGGCGTTCCACTGTCGGGAGTGCCTCGCGACGATGTGCCGCAGGGATACTGGAATGGCAACCCACGCAACGAGGCGTTGCTCGCGGCCGCGACCGGGCAGTCGGTTGCCGCGATCAGGCGGCGCGGATGTTGATGTGTACCGGCGTCGACGTCGCCGCGCTGCGCCGGCTCGAGTTCTCGCGGCTGGATGCAACCGGCAACGTCTATCTGGATTACGCCGGCTCGGCACTGTATCCAGCATCGCTCGTGCGACAGGATGCGCGGCGGCTGCTGCGCCGCGTTTTGGGCAATCCTCACTCCGAGAGCGGGCCGTCGTTGGCCAGCACGGAGTCGCTCGAGGAAGCGCGGTCGCTGACGCTGCGTTTCTTTGACGCCGCGCCGGGTGAATACGATGTGGTATTCACGGCGAACGCCAGCGGCGCGATACGCATCCTCGCCGAAGCCTTTCCGTTCCGGGGTGGGTCGAGGCTGGTCCTCACCGCGGACAATCACAACTCGGTGAACGGATTGCGACTGCCCGCGCAGCGGCGCGGGGGCACTGCGCACTACGTGCCTCTCAATTCGGACCTGCGTGGACCGGATCCGCAACCATGGCTGCCGCGTGTGGCGCAGCCATCGCTGTTCGCCTTTCCGGCACAGTCAAATTTTTCAGGCGTTCGCCATCCGCTGCGGTGGGTCAAAGAGGCGCAGGCGCTCGGCTATCATGTGCTGCTCGACGCGGCTGCATACGTCCCGTCGAGCCCGTTGTCACTGACCGATGTGCCTGCCGACTTCGTGGCGATCTCGTTTTACAAGATGTTTGGATACCCCACCGGCGTCGGCGCGCTGCTCGTGCGACGCGAAGCGCTGTCGATGCTCGAGCGCGCCTACTTCGCGGGTGGGACGGTCCAGTACGTGTCCGTGCAGAACGACGATTTGTTCCGTCGGAGGAACGGTGGGACCGCGTTCGAGGACGGCACGCCCAGCTTCCTCGCGATGCCGTCGGTGTGCGACGGCCTTCACTGGCTGACGGGCGTGGGAACATCGTCGATCCAGCAGCACGTCGGCCGGCTGACCTCAGCGCTCCTGCAACGATTCGAATCCCTCGGCGATCGCATTCGCGTATATGGCCCGGCAGACGCAGAGGACCGCGGCGCGGTCGTGGCCTTCAACCTCTACTCGAATGGGCGGGCCATGGACTACGAAGCCGTGGAAGCTGCCGCACGCGTCAGTGGCATCGCCATCAGAGGCGGGTGCTTCTGCAATCCCGGCGCGGCGGAACATGCCTTCGGCTTCGGCGCCGTGGACGCACGCGCCTGCTTCGAGGGCGAGTTTTCCGTCGCGCGGCTTCGCTCCTGCATGCCCGGCCATGCAGTGGGAGCGCTGCGCGCATCACTCGGTGTTGCCACCACCGACGCGGACCTCGATCGCCTGCTCAAGCTCGTGTCCGAGCTGACGGGACGGTAAACCACTCGCAAGTCGATACGCACCTGGCGCGAGCATCGTCGCGAAACCTTCCGCGACGAGCGCCCGGTTGCCGAGACCCGCATCAGGACGTGAGAGACCGGTGACGCGCGCGAGCTCGCCGGGAATCGTCATGCCCGCTCCGGCCAGAAAGGAGCGCGCGATTTCGCGGAGAGCGGTCTGACGATTCACGCGCTGCCTCAACGCGTCGGGAAACCGACCGACGCCGAGCGTCCACAGGTAAGTGAACTTCGGCAAATA
>Ga0310900_10000143_pt1 | contig 19859 bp, 20 predicted proteins | sample C24D1metaG_FD_203879 | JGI IMG/M metagenome (GOLD analysis project Ga0310900, IMG submission 203879) | Lab incubated soil microbial communities from West Virginia University Organic Research Farm, Morgantown, WV, United States - C24D1 | ecosystem: Environmental > Terrestrial > Soil >...
CGCCGCCGCGGTGCAGGACGCCCTCGCCGGCGCGCTGATCTCGCCCGCGGAGGACGGGGGCCTCGGTCTCAAGCCCCGCATCGCCTACGGCCCGCTGCGCGTCGCGCTGAGCGGCCGTCGGGTGTCGCCGCCGCTGTTCGAGTCGATGGAGCTGCTCGGCAAGTCCGAGTCGATCCGCCGCCTCGGAGCACTGCTCGACGCGCGCGGGTGACGGCTCGGTTTGGAGCACGTGCCTGCGTCGCGTAGACTCATTCCTCGGCACGGCTTCGGCTGACAGCCTTGGGGTATGGTGTAATTGGCAACACGGCTGATTCTGGTTCAGTTGTTCTTGGTTCGAGTCCAGGTACCCCAGCCAAACGAGAAAACCCCCGCTGAGCGGGGGTTTTTCGTTTTCCATCGAACATGGATATCGCGGCCTCAGGCGTCTGCGAGCACCTCGGTGGCAGCATCCCGTCCCAGCGCGAAGTAGGCGGGGTTGTCGTCGCTGTGTGCCAGCAGCATGAGCACGACGGCGGCAGCCCAGGCGTGCGCTCGCACCCAGACGTCGGCGTCGTAGGCTGAGCCCGCCGCCGTGATGAACCGTTCGCGACCCGCGGCGTCGAATGCCAGCCAGGCGACCGCCAGATCGTAGGCCGGGTCGCCCGCGGTGACGTCGCCGAAGTCGATGATTCCGGCGAGCGCGCCGTCGCGCGCGACCAGATTGCCCGGGTGCAGGTCGCCGTGGATCCACACCGGCGTGCGATCCCACGGAGCCGCTTCGAGTCCCGCCTGCCACAGCGCGTGCACGGCGTCCGCTGAAGTGTCGTCGAGGAGGCCTCCCGCGCGCAGCGTGCGCAGTCGCTCCTCGACAGCGCCCGTGCGAGCGGCGAGGGGCACACCGCGGAAGGGATTGACCGGGTGATCCTCCGGTGCGTCGGCGTGCAGTGCCACGAGCGCGCGAGCGAGCGTGTCGGCCCATTCGCCGCGCTCGGCGCGCGGCTGGTCCAGAGCGGAGACGCCGTCGATCCACGGCACGACGGACCACGCCCAGGGGTAGCCGTGGCCCGCCACACCGGCCACCACGGGCGCCGGAACGCGCACGTCCAGCGGCGCGAGCCGCGCGGCCACCCCCGGCAGCACGGCCTGCTCGTGCAGGACCAGGGGTGCGGCGAGCGCGCGGCGGGGGAGTCGCACGGCGTACTCGCCACCCAGCCGCCACACCTCGCTGTCCCAGCCCTCGGCGACCTTGCGGAGGGGCAGGCCGGTGGCGTCGGGGATGGTCGCGAGCGCCTGGTCGGCGAGCAGTCCTCGGATGAGTGCGGTGTCGAACGAGACCTCAGCGGCGGGTTTGTCGGGCACCGTACGACGATACTCTCTTGCGTTTATGTGGGACTGTGTTGTATTGTGTGGGAATCCAACGGAGGGTTGTCCCACATGTACGCGACGGAGCGCCACGAGCAGATCGAGCTCCTGCTGGCAGAGCGGAGCCGCGTGAGCGTCGTCGAGCTCGCCGAGCGCTTCGACGTCACGACCGAGACCATCCGTCGCGATCTCGATCACCTCGAGTCCGCCGGCGCGCTGCGCCGCGTTCACGGGGGAGCGGTGAGCCGCGAGCGCGCCAGCACGCGCGAGCCCTCGCTCGCCGAGCGCCTCGAGCACCACGGCGGCGCCAAGGCCGCCATCGGTCAGCGCGCCCTGGACGCCCTCGGCGCCGAATTCACCGGATCCGTCTTCCTCGACGCCGGCACGACCACCTCGGCCGTCGCCTCGGCGCTGATCCCGCGCCTCTCGAGCGCCCGGATCGAGGTCGTCACGCACTCGCTGACACTCGGAAACACGCTGGCCGGCATCCCGGGCGCCTCGCTCTCGCTGGTCGGGGGTCGCGTGCGCGGACTCACCGCCGCGGCCGTCGGCGCCGACACGGTCCGCGCCATCGGCGCCCTGCGTCCCGACGTCGCCTTCGTCGGCACCAACGGTGTCTCCGCGACGTTCGGTCTCAGCACGCCCGACCCCGACGAGGCGGCTGTGAAGCGCGCCATCGTCGAGTCGGCGCGTCGGGTGGTGGTCGTGGCCGACGCCGAGAAGCTCGGTGCGGAGCTGCTCGTCGGCTTCGCGTCGCTGTCCGACATCGACGTGCTGGTGACGGATGCCGCACCCGACGCAGAACTCGCGTCCGCGCTCGCGGACGCCGACGTGGAGGTCTGGCTCGCATGATCGTGACGCTCACCGCCAACCCGTCCCTCGACCGCACGGTGATGCTCCCCGCCCCTCTGCAGGTCGGAGACGTGCAGAGCGCAGCCTCCGCACGGGAGGACGCCGGCGGCAAGGGCATCAACGTCGCCCGCGCCGTCGCCGCCGCGGGCGAGGACTGCACCGCGGTGCTGCCGCTCGCGCCGGGTGATCCGTTCGACGCGGCCCTCCGCGCGGCCGAGGTCGACGCACGGCGCGTTCCGATCCACGGCAACGTGCGCGCGAACATCGCGATCACCGACCCCGCCGGGGTCACCACGAAGCTGAACCTGCCGGGTGCGGAGCTCTCGCCCGACGAGGTCTCCGCGGTGATCGACGCGGTGGTCTCCGCATCCGTGGGCGCGCGTTGGCTGGTGCTGGCCGGCTCGTTGCCTCCCGGCGTCGCCGATAACTTCTACGTGCGCGTGATCGCCGCCGTTCGCCGCGCGCACGGCGCGGACGCCCCGCTCATCGCTGTCGACACCTCCGGCCCGGCGCTCACCGCCGTCGTCGCAGACGGCGCGCCCGATCTCATCAAGCCGAACGACGAAGAGCTCGCCGAGCTCGCCGGCGTCGCCATCGACGGCGCCGACCCGCAGGCGGTGCTCGACGTGGCGCGCGTTCTCGTTCCCGCCCGCGTGCGGGCGGCGCTCATCACCCTCGGCTCCCGCGGTGCCGTGCTCGTCGCCGCCGAGGGCGCCTGGGCGGCCACACCGCCGCCGATCCAGGTCGTGAGCACGGTCGGCGCGGGCGACAGTTCGCTCGCGGGATACGTGCTCGCTGCGACGCGCGGCGCCGACCAGGACGAGCGGCTGCGCCTCGCGGTCCGGTACGGGTCGGCCGCAGCATCCCTTCCCGGCACGAAAGCGCCGGCTCCCGCAGACCTTCCCACCGGCGACGTGCCTGTCACGCGTCTCGACTGACACCCACCCACCACACCCCACGACCGCAGGAGGTCACCGTGTCCGACACCATCACCCCAGGCCTGGTGAGTCTCGACGTCCCGCTGGGCGCCGACAAGGCCGCCGTCATCCGGGCCCTCGCCGCACGTGTGGTCGCGCAGGGTCGCGCGACCGACGCCGAAGCGCTCTTCGCCGACGCGTGGGCCCGCGAAGAGAAGGACGAGACCGGGCTTCCCGGCGGCATCGCCATCCCGCACGCCAAGAGCGCCGCGGTGTCGACCCCGTCGCTCGCCTTCGCGCGACTGAACCCGGGCGTCGATTTCGGTGCGCCGGACGGCGCCGCCGATCTCGTGTTCCTCATCGCGGCCCCCGCGGACGCCGCCGAGGCGCACCTCGCGGTGCTCTCGAAGCTCGCCCGCAGCCTCATGCAGGAGGACTTCACCGCGGGACTGCGCGCCGCGTCGTCCGACGACGACGTGGTCGCGATCGTGCAGGCGGCGATCGGGGAGCGCGAGGCCGCAGCGCCCGCTCCGGCTGCCGCGGCCTCGGTGCCCAGCGCCGCATCGGGCCTCGTCGTCGACGGCCGCCCGGCACGCGTCGTCGCGGTCACGGCCTGCGCGACCGGCATCGCGCACACGTTCATGGCCGCCGACGCCCTCACCGCGGCGGGCAAGAAGGCCGGGATCGACCTCGTCGTCGAGCCGCAGGGCTCCAGCGGCTACCAGGCGCTTCCGGCGGACGTCATCCGCAACGCCGACGCTGTGATCTTCGCCACCGACGTCGACGTACGGGAACCGCAGCGGTTCGCCGGCAAGCCGGTCGTGCGCTCGGGCGTCAAGCGCGGCATCGAGCAGCCCGACCAGCTGATCTCGGAGGCCGTCGCCGCCGCGAACGACCCGTCGGCCACCCGCGTGGGGGGAGAGGCGGCCGCCGCTGCTGCGGCCCCCGCCGAGACGCTGTCGTGGGGTGCCCGCATCCAGCGGATCCTCCTCACCGGCGTCAGCTACATGATCCCGTTCGTCGCGGGCGGCGGTCTGCTGATCGCCCTCGGCTTCCTCATCGGCGGCGTCAACGTCAACGCGGACGACGCGGCGTTCACCGTCATCAAGGACAACGCCCTGTGGGCGCTTCCGGAGGGCGGGCTCGCCCAGTACTTCGGGTCGGTGTTCTTCGTGATCGGTGTGACGTCGATGGGCTTCCTCGTCTCGGCGCTGGCCGGCTACATCGCCTTCGCGATCGCGGACAGGCCCGGCATCGCGCCCGGCTTCGTCGCCGGCGCGATCGCCGCGCTGATGGGCGCCGGGTTCATCGGCGGCATCATCGGCGGTCTGCTCGCGGGTTACGTCGCATGGTGGATCGGGCGATTCAACGCCCCGCGCTGGCTGCGCGGCCTCATGCCCGTCGTGATCATCCCGCTCGTGGCGTCGATCGTGGCGTCGGGGCTCATGATCCTGTTCCTCGGCCGCCCCATCGCGACCCTGATGGTCGGGCTGAACGACTGGCTCACGGGCCTCGCCGCGACCGGCGCGATCATCCTCGTCGGCGTGATCCTCGGTCTCATGATGTGCTTCGACCTGGGTGGTCCGGTCAACAAGGTCGCGTACGCGTTCGCGGTCGCGGGCCTTGCGTCCGCTTCGGCGGATAACACCACGCCGTACCTGATCATGGCCGCGGTCATGACCGCCGGCATGGTCCCGCCGCTCGCGATGGCGCTGGCGTCGACGGTGCTCGCACGCAACATGTTCCCCCCGGTCGAGCGTGAGAACGGCAAGGCGGCCTGGCTGCTGGGCGCGGCGTTCATCAGCGAGGGCGCGATCCCGTTCGCCGCGGCGGACCCGCTGCGCGTCATCCCCGCGATGATGGCGGGCGGCGCGGTCACGGGCGCCCTCAGCATGGCGTTCGCCGTCGAGTCCCTGGCGCCTCACGGCGGCATCTTCGTCCTCTTCGCGATCAACCCGATCTGGGGCTTCCTGATCGCTCTCGCGGCGGGCACGGTCGTCTCGGCCCTCACGGTGATCGCTCTCAAGAAGTGGATCGCACCGAAGGAGCTCGAAGAGGCCGAAGCGCGTGTACCCGTGGCGGCCTGAGGCCGTCGTCCGCCAGAATCGGAATCGTCGACCGCCGAGGTCCGACACAGACAGGAGAGAACCATGGCAGAACGTCAGGCCACCATCGCCAGCAGCTCGGGACTCCACGCCCGCCCCGCGAAGCTCTTCGTGCAGGCCGTGCAGGCGCAGCCCGTCCCGGTCACGATCGCGGTCGAGGGCGGTGCCGATCTCAACGCCGGCAGCATCCTGTCGCTGATGGGCCTCGGTGCCTCGCAGGGGACCGTCGTGACCCTGAAGGCCGACGGGGACGGCGCCGAAGAGGCGCTGGACGCCCTGGTCGCTCTGCTCGAGACGGACCTCGACGCACAGTAAGCACCGAAGAATGTGACGACGGATGCCGCGGGTCGAAGCCGCTGCGGCATCCGTCGTCCGCGTTCTGCGGGGTGTTTCGGCGCTTCCGGTTCAGATGTCGGTGCTGTCTCCGGGGTTCAGCGCGAGGAGTTCCCCGCCGCCCTGCTCGGCCGCCCAGCCCAGGCGCGCGCGGCCCATGTCGCGGCCGGCGACCGACAGCGTCATGTCATGCGTGCCGAAGACGCGTCGTGGGGCGACGGCGAGCACGAAGTCCATCGCCTCCCCGATCTTGAGCCATGGGGCGCCGACCGGAGATGCCAGCAGCTTCACCGCGCGGCCCTCCGGGACGGCGTACGAGTCTCCGGGGTAGTAGAACTCGTCGTTCACGAGCACTCCGACGTTGTCGACGACCGGGATCGACTCGTGGATCACCGCGTGCCGGCCGCCGAAGAATTCGAGGCGGAACGGCTCGACCTCGACGACGTCGCCCGGATGGACGATCGTCACGTTGTAGCCCTCGGCCGCCTTGGACACGCCCTCTGGGGCGAAGATCGGCGTTCCCGGGAAAGTCTGGAGGATGCGGTCCAGGTGGTCCGGCGTCCAGTGGTCGGGGTGCTCATGCGTGATGACGATCGCGACGACGCCCTCGAGCTCTCCGAGCGGTGCCGTGAACGAACCCGGGTCGATGACGACCGTGCTTCCGGTGTCGACGAGGGTCAGGGTGGCGTGCTCGAACTTCGTGACTCGCATGCGTCGAGTCAAGCGCCACGGCGTCGTCGGAGCAAGCGACGAGGGGGCGGCGCGCCGGTGCCCGCGCCGATTTGGAGAGGGCATGCGGGCCGTGGCATAATCGAACGGTTGCCTGAACGGCCCCATCGTATAGCGGCCTAGTACGCCGCCCTCTCACGGCGGTAACGCGGGTTCGAATCCCGCTGGGGTCACCAGTCAGGCAACAACGTCGCAACTTCGGTTGCGGCGCGCTGTACGGCCCCATCGTATAGCGGCCTAGTACGCCGCCCTCTCACGGCGGTAACGCGGGTTCGAATCCCGCTGGGGTCACCATCGACGCCCCGGTCCAGAAGGACCGGGGCGTCTTTCATCTCCGCTCAGATGAGGCGGGGCAGCGCGATCACGACGGCCGCCACCACGCCGCATGCGATGACGAACACCGTCAGGAGCAGGAGCAGGCCGGCGCCGGGCAGCGCGTCAGGCCGGTCGTCGAGCAGGGCGCGGGTGATGCGGCGATGCCGGTCGCCGGCGCGGGTCCAGAGCACCACGGCGAACGCGAGACCGCGAGAGCGGTGCGGTTCCACGCGAGGAACGTCCGCTCGTTCGCGAGGCTGAAGCGCGCGTCCGGCTCATCGCCGGTGCCGTAGACGGCGGCGGGGAAGCGGGTGCGGGTCACCCTCACACCGTAGCTGCGACGCCTGTCGACCCGGCCGTGGCGCGGCACCCCGGCCGGGTCGAGACGGCGGGCGCGCTCAGCGCGCGCTGCCGGTGTACCGGTCGTCGATCCCCAAGTCTGTGTATGTCCCGGTCAGCTTTCCGGAGCCTTTGACGCCCTCATAGAGACCCCACGCATCGACGAGCGTCCACGACCCTGTGGACCCCGGCTCACCGAACCGCGCGTTCAGCTGCACGGTGAAGCCCCCGTTCCCGCTGTCGCAGGTGAACTCCTTGTCGCCCTTGAACACGCCTCCCCACGGCGTGTACGTCGCGCGAGGGTCGACGTCGAGGACGGTGCCGGTCTCGCATCCCGGGATATTGCCCTCGAAGTCGTTGGGTCCGCCGCCGATCTCGGTGTGCACCACCACGTCGACCGGAAAGCCCACCGGCGCGGCCCCGGCCGCGGCCGACCCGGTGATGCCCAGGACGAGGCCGGCGACGATGCCGACGGCGATTCGCGATCTGATTCCCATTTCCCTACCTCCCCACCCCGGGCGCGGTGCCCGGCGTGGGGGACGCTACGCCCGCGGGCTTCGGGTGTCGAGAGCAACTCCTGTTCTCCGTAGGGCCGCCCCGGGGCGACTCCCTAGGGGGCGGACGGCGCCGAGACCGTCATCGTGACGAGTCGGTGGAACGGTCCGCGTCGACGGTCGGCGAAGCAGGGGTCGCAGCATCCGTCCGCCGACGCCGACGCCCGCGGACGAGTCGCACGATGGCCCACACCACGACCGCGATCACGGCCGCCACGGCGAGCCAGGGCAGGAGGAAGCCGAGCGCGACCACGATGCCGTTGAGCGTGGCGACGAGGCCGTTCCAGCCCGCGGCGAGGCCGTCGCCGAACCCGGCGGGATCGGCGGTCACCGGCTCGACCTCGGGGACGACCGTGACCGACAGTGTCGACATGGCGACCTGGTCGTCGAGCATCTCGAGCTGCTGCTGGTAGGACTCCAGCGTCGCCTGGCGTTCCGCCAGCGCGGACTCCGCGGCGATGAGGTCGGCGACGCTCTGCGCCTGCGTCATCAGCTCGGTGAGGCGGTCCACGGACGCCTGCGCCGCATCGATGCGCGCCTCGAGGTCCACTGTCTGCTCGGTGACGTCCTGACGGGACAGGTTGGTCGCCGTCACCTCGCCCACGTCGTCGAGCTCGTCGACGACGCTCTGCAGCTGGTCGGCGGGGACGCGGACGGTGATCCACGCGCCGTCCGTCGGATACGGGTAGGGCATGGTGTCGTAGACGATGCCGCCGTCGGTGGGACTCACCGGGTACACCGTGCCGTCGCTGCCGACGCTCAGCGACTCGACATAGCCGCCGTGGGCGACTGCCGAGTTGGCGATGGCCCGTGCAGCCGCGTCCACCTCCTCAGCGGTGACCGTCGCGGAGGCCGTGGTGATGATGTCGCGATCAGCAGCCGCCGCGCCGGCGGCGGTGTCACCGGCTGCGCCGGGTGCGACCGTGAGCGGTGCGGATTCGCGGGTGTCGGCACCACCCGAGGAGTCCGTCGTGTTCGCGCCGGCGCCGGAGTCGGCGGGCGCGACGGGCGCGACGGCGGATTCGTCGCCGACGCTGCCTGAAGGACTGACCAGCGAGCCCACGGACGGGGCGATCACGGCCGCGACGGCGATCACCGCGGCTGCCGCGCCGCCGGCGATCCAGAGGCGTCCTCGCCGCGTGCGCCGTGCGGATCGGCGGGTCCGCTCGTGTGCGATGTCGGCGAAGAGAGCGTCCTCGATCTCGTCGATGCGCTCTGAGCTGAGTTCGGGGAGGGATGCGGGGGTCTCGGGACCCGTGGGCTGCGTGCTCATGTGCTCTCCTTCACGACGGTCCGCAGACGGGTGCGGATGCGGGAGAGACGATTGCGGACGACGCCGTGCGCGACGCCGAGCTCGTCGGCGGCCGCCTGGTACGCGTACCCTTCGGTCGCGCACAGCCGGAAGATGGCGCGATCGAGCTCGCCGAGCCCGGCGACCTCGTGCAGGATCGCCTCGGCCAGGCGGTCGTCGATCACCTGCTGCTCGACGTCGACCGTGGACGGCAGGGTCTCGTCGGCCGCGGCCCCGGTGTGCTCGCGGTCGCGCCGCTGCCGGCGGATGCGGTTCGCGGACTGGAACCGGCAGATCGTCGCGAGCCAGGGCAGGAGCGAATCGCCGAGCAGCTCGAGGTCGGGGAGCTTGCGCCAGGCGACGAGGAACGTCTCCTGCGTGACCTCCTCGGCGTCCGCCGGGTTGCCGACGAGCCCGTGCGCCAGCCAGTAGACCGGGCGCACGTACGCCCGGTACAGCGTGCGGAAGGCGTGCTCGCTCCCGCCCGCAGCCAGCACTACGAGCTCGGCGTCGCCCGGCAGGTCCTCGCCCGTCATCCCCATCCTCCGAATTGTCTCTCACCGTGTCAGTGTCCGCATCGTCCGGATCGTCTCACCGGCGCCGGTCGCGCTTCGCCGAGCCTGTATCCTGTTGCGAGCGAGAGGGAGTATCCCGACACCGCGCATCCGTCATCACGGGTCCCGACATTGCGACCCCGGGTGCGCGCCGCAGGCAGTCAGCCGGCGGGGGAGAGACTTTCGGATTCCGCCGACCCCTCTCACGTCCCCTTCGAAAGGCCCTCCATGGACCTCGAACTCCCGCTGTGGTTCGAAATCGGATCGCTCGTGATCCTCACCCTGATCCTCCTCGCGGATCTCCTGCTGATCCTGAAGCGGCCGCACATCCCGTCGACTCGCGAGTCGACGCTGTGGGTCGTCTTCTACGTGACGCTCGCCCTCATCTTCGCGGGCATCATGTGGATCGTCGCCGGGCCCGAGTACGCCGGCCAGTTCGTCGCCGGCTGGCTCACCGAGTACAGCCTGTCGATCGACAACCTGTTCGTCTTCGTGCTGATCATGTCGCAGTTCGCGGTGCCTCGCCGCTACCAGCAGGAGGTGCTGATGGTGGGCATCATCATCGCCCTCGTGCTGCGCGGCATCTTCATCCTGGTCGGCGCCGCGGTGATCGAGCAGTTCAGCTGGATCTTCTACATCTTCGGCGCGTTCCTGGTGTGGACCGCCTGGCGCCAGGCCTTCCCCGGCGGCGATCACGACTCCGATGTGAAGCAGGAGAACTTCGTGGTGCGCATGCTGCGCCGCACGATCGACATCAGCGACCACTACGACGGCGCGAAGATCCGCACGGTCGTGGACGGCAAGAAGATGTGGACGCCGATGATCATCGTGTTCGCGGCGATCGGCGTGACCGACCTGCTGTTCGCGATCGACTCGATCCCCGCGATCTTCGGCATCACCCAGAGCGCGTTCATCGTGTTCACTGCGAACATCTTCGCTCTCATGGGCCTGCGCCAGCTCTACTTCCTCCTCGGCGACCTGCTCGATCGCCTTCGCTACCTGCACTACGGCATCGCGTTCATCCTGGCCTTCATCGGTCTGAAGCTCGTCTTCCACGCCATGCACGTCAACGAGCTTCCGTTCATCAACGGCGGCGAGCCGATCGAATGGGCACCCGAGATCTCGACGTGGATGTCGCTCGGCGTCATCATCGTCTCGATGCTGGTCGCGACGGTGGCGAGCCTCGTCGCGTCCGCGCGTGAGAAGAAGATGCCGAACGCGGATGCTGCGGCCGCCGTCGTGGCGGACGAGAAGGGCACCCCACCAACGGTCGATCAGCCCCGTTCGGACGACGCTCGCTGACCGCCTTCCTCCAGCCGTATCCCTCGGGCCGCCGACCGTCGTCGGCGGCCCGAGGTGCGGGAGCGCGGGGAGGCGGCAGATGACGGCGGCGGCGCGGGTGCCCGTTTCGACGGTGGTAGCCTGGGCACGTGCGGATCGCTCGCCTTCTCCTTAGCGGCCGCGACGAGTCCTAGTCCCCAGGCCTCCCTCGTCGCGGAGTTCGTCGCGGGCCCCACCCTTTCGGGCGCAGTCCCACAGAGGAGAACGACTAGCAATGAGCACGACCGATGCATCCGGTATTCCCGACCGTCCCCGCACCCTCGCCGAGAAGGTCTGGGACGACCATGTCGTCGTCCGCGGCGAAGACGGTCAGCCGGACCTGATCTACATCGACCTGCACCTGGTGCACGAGGTCACCAGCCCCCAGGCGTTCGACGGTCTGCGGGCGGAGGACCGCCCGGTGCGGCGCCTCGACCTGACGATCGCGACCGAGGACCACAACACCCCGACGCTCGACATCGACAAGCCGATCGCCGACCTCACGAGCCGCACCCAGATCGAAACGCTGCGGCGCAACGCCGCGGAGTTCGGCGTGCGCCTGCACTCGCTCGGTGACAAGGAGCAGGGCATCGTCCACGTCGTCGGACCGCAGCTGGGTCTGACCATGCCGGGCATCACGGTGGTCTGCGGAGACTCGCACACCTCCACGCACGGCGCGTTCGGCGCGATGGCGTTCGGCATCGGCACCAGCGAGGTCGAGCATGTCCTCGCGACGCAGACGCTGCCGCTCAAGCCCTTCAAGACCATGGCGATCACGGTCGAGGGCGAGCTGAAGCCCGGCGTCACCGCCAAGGACATCGTTCTCGCGATCATCGCCAAGATCGGTGCGAACGGCGGGCAGGGGTACGTGCTCGAGTTCCGCGGCAGCGCCATCCGTTCCCTCTCCATGGAGGGCCGCATGACGATCTGCAACATGTCGATCGAGGCCGGCGCCCGCGCCGGAATGGTCGCGCCCGACGAGACCACCTTCGCGTACGTGAAGGGCCGTGCGCACGCGCCGACCGGTCAGGACTGGGACGACGCCGTCGCCTACTGGCGGACGCTCCCGAGCGACGAGGGCGCGGTCTACGACGCCGAGGTGTTCCTCGACGCCGCCGAGCTCGAGCCGTTCGTGACGTGGGGCACCAATCCGGGCCAGGGCGTCTCGCTGAGCGCATCCGTCCCGTCGCCTGAAGACTTCGCCGACCCCAACGAGCGCGCCGCCGCAGAGCGTGCGCTCGAGTACATGGATCTGGTGCCCGGCACCCCGCTCAAAGAGGTGCCCGTCGACGCCGTGTTCATGGGGTCGTGCACGAACAGCCGCATCGAGGACCTCCGTGCGTTCGCGTCGGTCATCGAAGGCCGCAAGAAGGCGGACGGTGTGCGCGTCATGGTCGTCCCGGGCTCGGCTCGGGTCCGCCTCGAGGCCGAGGCCGAGGGCCTCGACAAGGTCATCGAGGACTTCGGCGCCGAGTGGCGTTTCGCCGGCTGCTCGATGTGCCTCGGCATGAACCCCGACCAGCTCGCTCCTGGGGAGCGCTGCGCCTCCACGAGCAACCGCAACTTCGAGGGCCGTCAGGGTAAGGGCGGCCGCACGCACCTCGTCTCGCCGCTCGTCGCCGCGGCCACCGCCGTCATGGGCCGCCTCGCGAGCCCGGGCGATCTTCCCGCGCCCGTCGCGGCCGCAGCCGAAGGCACGGAGGCCTGACATGGAGAAGTTCACGACGCACACCGGCATCGCCGCGCCGCTGAAGCGCTCCGCGGTCGACACCGACCAGATCATCCCCGCCGTCTACCTGAAGCGCGTCACCAAGACGGGTTTCGAGGACGCCCTGTTCGCCAGCTGGCGCCAGGACCCCGAGTTCGTACTGAACCAGCCCGCGTACGCGGGTGCCAGCATCCTCGTCGCCGGCCCCGACTTCGGCACCGGCTCGAGCCGTGAGCACGCCGTGTGGGCGCTGCGCGATTTCGGGTTCAAGGTCGTGCTGAGCCCGCGGTTCGCCGACATCTTCCGCGGGAACGCGGGCAAGCAGGGGCTCGTCGCCGGAGTGATCTCCGAGGCCGACCTCGAGGCCGCGTGGGCCGCCATCGAGGCGGATCCGGGCGTGTCGATTACGGTCGACCTCGACGCCCGCACCGCGCGCATCGGCGCGCTGGAGCTCCCTTTCGAGATCGACGATTACACTAGGTGGCGGCTTCTCGAAGGGCTCGACGACATCGGGCTCACGCTGCGCGACGCAGACAAGATCGCGCAGTTCGAGGCTCGCCGAGAGGCGTGGCGGCCGCGGACACTTCCCGTTCCGTAAGCCGGGCCGGGCGCCCAGACCCCGGGCACCCGACCGTCGCAAGCCCCCTCTGCACACCAAGTGAGGACCACCGGATGAAGCCGCTCCTGAACGTCGCCGCCGGCGAAAGCACCACTGCCGAAGCGGGAGAGCAGGAACTGACCGGCGAAGTCCTCGCGATCCGGGGCGGGCGACCGCTGACCGGGCGCGTCGAAGTCAAGGGCGCCAAGAACCTCGTCACGAAGGCGATGGTGGCGGCCCTCCTCGGAGAGACCGCCAGCACGCTGCGCGACGTCCCCGACATCAGCGACGTCCAGGTGGTCCGCTCCCTTCTCGAAGTCCACGGCGTCCGCGTCGTGGACGGCGAGGAGGAAGGCACGATCCACCTCGACCCGAGTGGGGCCGTCGCCGCGCACTTCGAAGAGATCGACGCGCACGCCGGGGCCTCCCGCATCCCGATCCTCTTCTGCGGACCACTGCTGCACCTCCTCGGCGAGGCGCTCATCCCCGACCTCGGCGGCTGCCGCATCGGGGACCGCCCGATCAACTTCCACATGGATGCGCTGCGCGCCTTCGGGGCCGTCGTGGACAAGAGCTACGAGGGCATCCGCATCACCGCGCCCGACGGGCTGCACGGCGCGAACATCGAGCTGCCGTATCCGAGCGTCGGCGCGACCGAGCAGGTGCTGCTCACGGCCGTGCGCGCGAAGGGCGTGACGGAGCTGCGGAACGCCGCGATCGAGCCCGAGATCATGGATCTCATCGCGGTGCTCCAGAAGATGGGCGCCATCATCTCGTACGAGCCGAACCGCGTCATCTTCATCGAGGGCGTCGACTCGCTGCGCGGATACGACCACCGCGCGATCTTCGACCGCAACGAGGCCGCATCGTGGGCGTGCGCGGCGCTGGCGACCGACGGCGACATCTTCGTCGGCGGAGCGCGCCAGCAGGAGATGCTGACCTTCCTCAACGTCTTCCGCAAGGCCGGCGGATGGTTCGACGTCCGCGAGGACGGCATTCAGTTCCGCCGCGGCGGGGCCTTGAAGCCGGTCGTCGTCGAGACCGATGTGCACCCCGGCTTCATGACCGACTGGCAGCAGCCGCTCATCGTCGCGCTCACGCAGGCTCAGGGCACGTCGACCGTGCACGAGACCGTGTACGAGAACCGGCTCGGATTCACCGAGGCGCTCAACCTGATGGGCGCCGACATCGTCGTGCATCGCGACGGCATCGATGCGCCTGGCCGCCGAGTCCCGCGCCGCGCCCTCGAGCAGGCGGCCGTGATCAACGGCCCGACACCTCTTCACGGCGCCGATGTGGTCGTCCCCGACCTCCGCGGTGGCTACAGCTACGTGATCGCGGCACTGGCAGCCGAGGGGGAGTCGGTCGTCCGCAACGTCGGGATCATCCGTCGCGGCTACGAGAAGTTCTTCGCCAAGCTCGACCAGCTCGGCGCCGACTTCGACGTCATCGGATAACCCCCGGTGGCCACCGATCGTCCGCGCGCGTCGGCTGAGAAGACGCGACCGAGCGCCTTCTGGCCGCTGGCCGGCCTCCTCGTGCCGCTGCTGAGTCTGCTCTTCAAACTGGAGATCGAAGACGGCAGGAAGCTCCCGCGCGATGGTGCCTACGTGCTCGCTCCGAACCACATGAGCGAGATCGACCCACTCGTGGTCGCCCTCGCCGTGTGGCGGTTGGGCCGTGCGCCTCGGTTCATGGCGAAGGAGAGCCTGTTCCGCGTGCCGGTGCTGGGGTGGGTCCTGCGTATCACGGGGATGGTGCCGGTCGCTCGGGCGACGTCGGCCGCCGCGGCTCGCGCCACGCTGGAGGCGTCGCAGACCCTCGTGGAGCACGGTCGCGGAGTGATCGTCTACCCGGAGGGCTCGCTCACCCGCGAGCCGAACCTCTGGCCGATGCGCGGCAAGACCGGAGCTGTCCGTCTTGCGCTGGCGGGAGGCATCCCGGTCATCCCCATGGCGCAGTGGGGCTCGCAGCAGGTGCTCCCGCGCTACGGAAAGCTCAAGCTCTGGCCGCTGCGGCGCCGCGTGCGCGTGATCGTGGGCGACCCGGTGGACCTGTCGGCGTATGCCGGGTCGGCCTCGTCGCAGACCGCGCTCGTCGCGGCGACGGACGCCGTGATGGCCGACATCTCGGGCCTCCTCTCGCAGCTGCGCGGCGAGCCCGCACCCCCGGAGCGCTGGAACCCGGCCGATCACGGCCAGAAGGAGACGGGGCGCCTTGAGTCGTAGGCAGGATGCCGCGCGCCCGCGCGTCGCCGTCATCGGCGCGGGCAGCTGGGGCACGACGTTCGGCAAGATCCTGGCCGACGGCGGCGCCCACGTCACGATGTGGGCACGGCGGCCCGAGCTCGCGAGCGAGATCCAGGAGGGCAAGCGCAACAGCGAGTACCTCCCCGGCATCAACCTGCCGCGCGACATGCACGCCACCCACCATCTGTCGGAGGCCCTCGAGGGCGCGGAGCAGATCTATCTGTCGATCCCGAGCCAGGCGGTGCGCCAGAACCTCAAAGCGGTCCGCCCGCTGATCGCGCAGAGCGACGCGCCCATCGTGTCGCTCATGAAGGGTGTCGAGCGGCGGACGGGCCTGCGCATGAGCCAGGTCATCGAGCAGGAGCTCCACTGCGACCCCGCGCGCATCGCGGTCGCCTCCGGCCCCAACCTCGCCCTCGAGATCGCCCGCGAGCAGCCGACCGCGGCCGTCATCTCGTCGACGAGCCAGGAGACGGCCGAGGCTGTCGCCCGGCGCGCTCGCAACAGGTACTTCCGCACCTTCGTCAACACCGACGTGATCGGCACCGAGTTCGGCGGCGTGCTCAAGAACCTCATCGCGGTGGCGATCGGCATCGTCGACGGCGTCGGCTACGGCGAGAACACGAAGGCCTCGATCATCACGCGCGGCCTCGTCGAGATGACGGACTTCGCGGTGGCGTTCGGCGCCCAGCACGAGACGCTCCAGGGCCTCGCCGGGCTCGGCGACCTCATCGCGACCTGCCAGTCGCCGCTGAGCCGCAACAACACCGCCGGGCGACTGCTCGGCCAGGGCTATCGCTTCGACGACGTCGTCAAGCAGATGAACCAGACGGCGGAGGGGCTCGCGTCCGTCGCGCCCATCCTGCAGCTGGCGCGGGAGGTGGGCGTGCAGATGCCCATCGTCGAGCAGGTGAAGATGGTGCTCGACGGCACCATGAACCCTCGCGACATCGCGCCGCATCTCACGACCGACGACGACACCCCCCAGGGCGAGAGGACGACGAATGGACAAGCCGGCGGTGGCGGTGCTCTTTGGCGGTCGATCCAGCGAGCACTCGATCAGTTCCGCAACGGCGGGCGGGGTGCTGCGGGCGATCGACCGTGACAGCTACCGCGTGATCCCCGTCGGGATCACGCGGGACGGCGTCTTCGTCCTCGAGGACGACGACCCCGACAAGTTCGCCCTCGACGCCGAACGGCTTCCGGAGGTCGTCGACAACGGCACCCGTGTGCTGTGGCCCGAGGTCGGTGACCGCGAACTGCGCGTTCGCCGCGCCGACGGAACGGTCGAGGACCTCGGCGCCCTCGATGTCGTGCTCCCGATCCTGCACGGCGTGCACGGTGAGGACGGCACGATCCAGGGCTACTTCGACACGCTCGAGATCCCGTACGCGGGCGGTGGCGTGCTCGATTCCGCGCTGTGCATGGACAAGCACTTCATGAAGATCGTCCTGCAGGCGGCGGGCGTGCCCGTCTCCCCGTGGGTCACCGTGACGCAGGAGCGCTGGGAGCGCGACCCCGAGGGCGTGCGAGCGGATGCTGCGGCCCTCGGTGAGCCGTCCTTCGTGAAGCCTGCGCGCGCCGGGTCGAGCGTCGGCGTCTCGAAGGTCCACGACGCGTCCGAGCTCGATGCGGCGCTCGCTCTCGCGTTCGCCGAGGACGACAAGGTGCTCATCGAGTCGGCGATCGTCGGACGGGAGGTCGAGGTCGCGATCCTCGAAGGACGCGGCGGCGCCGCCCCGCGCGCCTCGCTGCCCGGCGAGATCGTCCTCACGACGCGCGAGTTCTACGACTTCGAGGGCAAGTACCTCGGCGGCGACGGTGCCGAGGTGGTCTGCCCCGCGGACCTGACCGACAGCGAGATCGCCGCGATCCAGCAGCTCGGCATCCGTGCGTTCCAGGCGGTAGACGGCAAGGGTCTCGCGCGCGTCGACTTCTTCCTCGCTGCGGACGGGCTCTACGTCAACGAGCTCAACACGATGCCGGGGTTCACGCCGATCTCGATGTTCCCGAAGTGCTGGATCGCGTCGGGGATGTCGTACCCCGAGCTCATCACGGAACTCATCGACACCGCACTCGAGCGCGCCGGGCAGACGGTCGCCGTCCGCGCGGCTCGCTGAGCCGGGGCATCAGGGAGCGGGGGTCGCCTCGCCCCGATCGAGGCACTGGCCGTCGACCGGCAGCACGCTGACGATCGGCGACAGGGCGTCGAGCACGTCGCGGCTCGACACGCCGTCGCCGTTCTCGTCCGCGGTCGTGTCGAGGTAGATCTCAACGGCCGGGGTGCGGCCGAACGTGGTCACGCGGAAGCGGGGCGCGTCGGAGTCGTCGATGATCCAGTCGACGCCCGCGACGTCCTGGCAGGGGAGGGTGGTCGGCCCCGGCGGCTCGACGCCGCACGTGAGCAGCACCTTGGCCGGATCGCCCCACGCTCCCGTGGCCTGCGCATCAGTCCACCGGCGCGCCTGACCGCTGACCGTTCCCGGGAGGTTCGAGGTGACCTCCGCGCAGAGCGGGTCGTTCGCGGCCTCCGCGGGATCCAGGTCGACGGTGGTGGTGCACCCCGTCAAGCCGACGGCCGCCACCATCGCGAGCCCGAACGCAATCAGGGAGGGGAGAACACGCACCGTTCCAGGCTAACCCGGCGGCGCGGCGGGCGATGTCGGCACCGGTAGCGTGGTCGTGTGGTCGACGAGCGCATGGATCCGACGGTGGGCGAGCTCAGCGAGGGGCGCATCCTGCGGCGCATCCTGGAGCGCCTCGGCGAGTCGAACGCCCTGGTCGGACCCGGTGACGATGCCGCCGTGATCGCCGCCGCGGACGGCCGGGTGGTGGCGACGGTCGACACGCTCGTCCACGGTCCCGACTTCCGCCTTGCGTGGTCGAGCGCGTTCGACCTCGGCTACAAGGCGGCTGCTGTCAACCTCGCGGACGTCGCGGCCATGGGTGCGACCCCCACCGCCCTGCTCGTCGCCCTCGCCATGCCCGATGCGACGCGACTCTCGTTCGTCACCGGCATCGCGGACGGCCTGCGCGCCGCCTGCCGCGACCTCGCGCCCGGCTGCCGGGTCGAAGGCGGCGACCTCACGGTCTCCGACACCCTCACGATCGCGGTGACCGCGCTGGGGGCTCTCGCGGGCCGCTCACCGGTGCTGCGCTCCGGCGCCGAACCCGGCGACCTCGTGGCCGTGGCGGGCGAACTGGGGCGCGCGGCGCGCGGCCTCGACATCCTGTTCGAACGCTTCACGGATGCCGCGGGCCACCCGATCCCGGTCGACGAGAGTCTGCTCGACCACGCGGAGCTCGCCGATCTCGCGGCCCAGCTGCGTCCATCGCCTCCTGTGTGGCTCGGTCCCGAGGCGGCCGACGCGGGCGCGACGGCGATGATGGACGTGTCGGACGGCCTCGTGCTCGACGCGTCGCGCATGGCCGCGGCATCCGGAGTCACCATCGCCCTGGAGTCGGCGGCGCTGGGATCCGACGTCGCATCGGCCCTCGCGGGCGGTGAGGATCACGCGCTGCTGGCGACGTTCCCGGCGGACCGACCGCTGCCGCACGGGTTCGTCCGCGTGGGCGTGGTGCAGGCGCGGGGCCAGGACGCCGTGCTCGTCGACGGCCGGGCCCACGACGGACGTGGCGGCTGGGACCCCTACCGCGATTGGGACGCGGGCACCGGCTGATCCGGCGTCGGAGCGACGCCTCGACGCCCTCCGTCGATCAGTCCGCCGTGGTCGCCCACCACATCGCAGTGTCGCCGTAGCGCTTCGAGCGCGTGGCGACGAGTCCTTCGGGCAGGCTCGGCTCGGGGGAGCGCGTGGCGCGCTCGATCACGACGTCCGCACCGGCGGCGAGGACCGGCACGAGCAGCGCCAGGGTCGACGACAGCTCCGTCTCGCCGAGGTCGTAGGGCGGATCGAGGAAGACCAGGTCGAAGGGGCCGCGCGCCGAGCGCAGGAAGGCGTCGGCCGATGCGCGGTGCACGCGGATCGTGCTGCCGGACCCGACGGCCTTCGTCACCCGGCCCGCGTTGCGCTGGACGATGGTCGCGGCGCGTGGGGACTTCTCGACGAGGTCGGCGGAGACCGCACCGCGACTCACCGCTTCGAGGCCGAGTGCACCCGAGCCGGCGTAGAGGTCGAGCACGGCGGCGCCGCGGAGCGCGTCCGCGGACTCCAGTGCGCCGAAGAGGGACTCGCGCACGCGGTCGCTCGTGGGCCGGGTGCCGGCGTCCGGCACGGCGAGCATGAGCGAGCCCGCACGGCCGGCGATGATGCGCGTCACCCTCCCACGATATCGGCCCTCCTCCGTGCGGCCCCGTCGCGGCCGCCCCTCTGCCACATTCGTGCTCGCGGGGTGCGCGAGCGGCGGCGGGGGTCGCACGCGACGGGGTGTGGATCTACCTCTCCACGGTGAACCGGAACGGGCGCGCGTTCCTCTCCGAGATCGTGGAGTCCATCTTCGGCTGGCGCACGGGACGTCGCCGGTCGCTCCTAGACTCGTGGCGTGGCCTCCTTCACCCTCGACTCGGGCCTCGGCGGCGCGATCGGCGGAAAGACGGCGGCGGCCCTCGAGCGTGCGTTCGGCATGACGACGGTCGGCGATCTGCTCGTCCACTACCCCCGCCGCTACGCCCGCCATGGCGAGCTGACGCCGA
>Ga0310900_10000144_pt1 | contig 19851 bp, 18 predicted proteins | sample C24D1metaG_FD_203879 | JGI IMG/M metagenome (GOLD analysis project Ga0310900, IMG submission 203879) | Lab incubated soil microbial communities from West Virginia University Organic Research Farm, Morgantown, WV, United States - C24D1 | ecosystem: Environmental > Terrestrial > Soil >...
GGGAAGAAGTGATCCCAGTTGAACGCGACGTCGACGCCGATGTCCTCACAGCGGCGGACCGCGTCGCGGATGTGGCTGTATTGCGCGGAGTGTTGCGGCTGCAGTTGCACGCCGATGCGAATTGGGTAGCTCACTGTCGTCAGGCTAGACGCCAATCTGGCCGTTGGCTTTCCACACGGCGACGACCGACGGCCGCGCCGTTCCATTGCCACCCTCCGGCCAGCGCGAGAGCGGGTTGTCGATGTTGTTGTCGTCGTTCTCGCCCGGATGCTGCACGCACACGGTGACCAGGTCGTCGGTTACGACGGGCCCGCAGGTTTCGGCGCCGAACGGCACGGTCAGGAACTGCTTGGTCTCACCGCGGTTCGGCCCTTCGAGCGCGACGGCGAACAGCCCGTCATTGGAGTCCAGCGCGTTGCCGTCGGTGGAGATCCACAGATTGCCGTAGCTGTCGAATGCCAGGTTGTCGGGGCACGAGATCGGGCTGACCTTCGCCTTGTCGAATCCGGCGAAGTACGTGTCGGCGGCAGCGGGATCACCGCACACCAGCAGCAGCTCCCAGGTGAAGCTCGTCCCCGCGTGGTCGTCGGTGATCTCGAGGATCTGCCCGCTCTTGTTGTCGTTGCGGGGGTTGGCGGCGTCGGCCGCGGCCTCGCCGGGTGCGCCGCGCTCGTCGTTGTTGGTGAGCGCGACGTACATCTTGCCGGTCTTCGGATTGGCCTCGAAGTCCTCGGGACGGTCCATCTTGGTGGCGCCTGCCTTATCGGCTGCGAAGCGGGTGAACACCGCCGCCTCCTCGGCGGTGATCCCGTCGACCAGAGATTCCCCCTGCCCGTTGGATCCGGAGCGCAGCAGCGGAATCCAGGTTCCCGAGCCCTTGAAGGGGCAGCAGGCCGGCGAAGTCGTTGTTGAACCCGAATTGGCCTCGCTGCGCGGCGGCGGTCTGTGCCTTGACGTCGAACTGCGGCGCGTTCGGCAGCACCGGGTCGCCCCAACTCATGACCACCGCCTGCTCGTAACCGTCGGCGGCGACGACCGCGTCCTCGCTGTTGGGCGCGACGGCGGTGAAGTTCATGCCGGGGGGCGGCTCAGCGGGCGAGGCCGAGGACGTGGGTGTCGCGACGGCTGCTCCGCAGGCGGCCAGCGCCGAGCCCGTGCCGACGGCCAGCACCGCGATGCCGCCGGCCTGCAGCACCGACCGCCGCGGGACCGCCTTCGCGATGTCGCCGAAGTACTCGTTGTCGCTGGTGTTCGGTGCGGGCTTGGAGCAGGCATCGCCGCACTTGTAGCGGCACGTCACACGCTGGCGCGCCGAGCGGCCGTCGTGAGTGATGAGGAGGTTCAACGGAATGAGGGCCACAGCGCTGGAACCTACGACAGCTCGGCAATCAGCTGGGAAGCAGTTGGTAAACAGCTGGGAACGGCCTTAGGCCCCCAGCACTCCCCGCAGGATGTCAACGAGCGCGGCAGGCTGGTCGCCCTGGACGGAATGTCCGGAGTCGGCGACGACGTGTGTGCGTTGGAAACCGGGCGCGGCGTTCGCGAATGCCTCGGCGTCCTCGTCGTTGACGAAGAACGATTTCGCGCCGCGCACCAGCGTCGTCGGCATGGTGATGGCGGGCACGTCGTCCCACAGACCCTCGAAGCCGTCGGGCTTGCGGAACGAGTCGTAGCGCCATGTCCAGGTGCCGTCGTCGAGCCGCTTCGAGTTGTGAAAGACGCCGCGGCGCAACGACTTCCGATCACGATTCGGCGCCGCGGCCACCGTCACGTCGAGCATCGCGGCGAAGCTGGGAAACGTCCGGTCGCCCTGCACCAGAGCGACGGTGCCCATCTGCGCCTTGGTCATCTGCTCGTGGCGTTCTGGCGCCGACGGCGTGACGTCGACGAGTACCAGCTCCGGCACCAGAACCGGTTCGGAGGCGGCGAGCCGCAGCGCGGTCAGCCCGCCCAGCGACATGCCGACCACAAGCCGGGCATTCGGGGCCCACTCGCGCAGCACCGGACGCAGTGTTTCGGCGGCCAGGCGCGGACCGTAGTCGCCGTCCTCGCGCCAAGCCGATCGGCCGTGCCCCGGCAGGTCGACCGCCAACGCCGGCAGTCCGAGCCCGACGATCACGGTGTCCCACGTGTGGGCGTTCTGCCCGCCGCCGTGCAGGAACACCACCTGCGGCGGTTCGTCGCCCCACTTGAGTGCACTGATCGAGCCCACGTCGATGCGCCGCACCGACAGCAGCGGCCCGGTCACGCCGATCTGCTCGGCGTTCTCGTGCACCAGCCCGAACTCGTCGAGGCCGGACAGTTCGTCGTCGGAGACGTCGGCGTTGGTCACGCCGTCGAGGCTAATTCACTTAAGCCACTCACGTCTCTGGCCGCGCAACTGTGTGCTGACGTCAAACGTGAACTCGCATGTGCTATCACGTTCTGCGCCAACGCATCCCCGCGGGTCTTGTGGCGGATGTGGCCCGTGTGAACTAGCTGCCCTCGATGAACTCCTCGAGCTGCGTGCGGGCGATGTCGTCCGGCAGCTGCTTCGGCGGGCTCTTCATCAGGTACGCCGACGCGGCCACCACCGGGCCGCCGATGCCGCGGTCCTTGGCGATCTTCGCCACGCGCACGGCGTCGATGATGACGCCCGCCGAGTTCGGCGAGTCCCACACCTCGAGCTTGTACTCCAGATTCAGCGGCACGTCGCCGAAGGCGCGGCCCTCCAGGCGCACGTAGGCCCACTTGCGGTCGTCGAGCCAGCCGACGTGATCGGACGGGCCGATGTGCACATCCTTGGTGTTGAACTCACGCTGCAGGTTGGAGGTGACGGCCTGGGTCTTGGAGATCTTCTTCGACTCCAGCCGCGAACGCTCGAGCATGTTGAGGAAGTCCATGTTGCCGCCGACGTTGAGCTGCATGGTGCGGTCCAGCTGCACGCCGCGGTCCTCGAACAGCTTGGCCATCACGCGGTGGGTGATGGTGGCGCCGACTTGGCTCTTGATGTCGTCGCCGACGATCGGCACACCGGCATCCGTGAACTTCTTGGCCCACACCGGATCCGACGCGATGAACACCGGCAGCGCGTTGACGAACGCCACGCCGGCGTCGATGGCGCACTGCGCGTAGAACTTGTCGGCCTCCTCGGAGCCCACCGGCAGGTAGGACACCAGCACGTCGACGCTGTTCTCCTTGAGCACCTTGACTACGTCGACCGCCTCGACATCGGAGACCTCGATCGTCTCGGCGTAGTACTTGCCGATGCCGTCCAGGGTCGGACCGCGCTGCACCGTCACGTTGGTGGGCGGCACGTCGGCGATCTTGATGGTGTTGTTCTCCGACGCGAAGATCGCCTCGGACAGGTCGAAACCGACCTTCTTCGCGTCGACGTCAAAGGCGGCGACGAACTTAACGTCCCTGACGTGATACGGGCCGAGGCGCACATGCATCAGACCGGGCACCGTCGCGTGCTCGTCGGCGTCCTGGTAGTACTGCACACCCTGCACCAATGAGGACGCGCAGTTGCCCACGCCGACAATTGCGACCCGCACGTCGGTGTTTCCCGTCATGACGACTTCTTCCTCTCCGTACTTACTTTGGTAGTGCTCAGCTTGGTTATGGCTGCTCGGCGCGTCCCTGCGCCGTGCGTTCCGCGGCTATCAACTCGTTGAGCCACTTCACTTCGCGCTCGCTGGACTCCAACCCGAGCTGGTGTAGCTGCCGGGTGTAGCGGTCGATCGAGCTGCTGGCCCGCGCCACCGCTTCACGCAGGCCTTCACGACGTTCCTCCACCTGACGACGGCGACCCTCCAAGATCCGCATCCTGGCCTCGGCCGGGGTGCGGTTGAAGAACGCGAGGTGTACGCCGAAACCGTCGTCGGAGTAGTTCTGCGGGCCGGTGTCGGCCACCAGTTCTGCGAAGCGCTGCTTGCCGGCGTCGGTGAGCTGGTAGACGCGCCGTGCACGGCGCATCTTCGGGATCCCCTCGGGTGCGGCGTCCTCGACGATCAGGCCATCGGCCTGCATGCGCCGCAGCGCCGGGTAGAGCGAGCCGTAGGAGAACGCCCGAAAGGCGCCGAGCAAGCCGGTCAGCCGTTTACGCAGCTCGTAGCCGTGCATCGGCGATTCGAGCAGAAGACCGAGGATGGCGAGCTCCAGCATCGAATCACCTCCTTTGCTTCACCGCTACGACGGTTCGACACCTCGCGTCATAGTATCGCGCCGATATATTCGGTGCCAATAAAGGGTTGCGTACGGCTGACCGGCAGTGGACGTCAGCAGCCCCCGCTGGGGTAGTTGATCTGTTTCACCGAACCGTCCGCGCCCAGCTGGATGTACCCGCTACCGAAGTCGCTGGAGACATACACATCGATCGACACCGCGTCGGGCGTCGTCGGATCCCTGCTGGGATCGATGGTCAGGTACGTGCTCTTGACGTCCGCCTGCTTCATGCAGAGGGTCTCAGGTGCTCCGCGCATCACACCGACGACGGTCTTGATGTCGAATTTGCCTACGTCGACGAGTCGATCGTCGTCACTCTTCGCGCTCGTGGTCGGGTCGCCCCAGCCGCCGCGATAGGTGTACGAGAGTTGGCGGCGGTCGTCGTTGGGATCGGGCCGATCCAGCGACGCGTAGTCCGGGTACACGATGAGCCGGTAGCCGTTGGTGTCGCCGAACTTCTGCTTCATCTGCTCGACCAGTCCGGTGAGCCCGCCCAGCGAATGCAGTTGCTTAGGAGGCGTCAGCACCACAGGTGTGATCCCGTCGGACTTTGCGCCGGGGTCGGTGGTGAAGCTCAGAGGCGAGCTCGTGTTTCCGTAGAGACCCCAGCCGATCGCGATGCCGAGCACGACCAGCACGCCCGCCACCGCGGCGCGCATGCCCCAGCCGCTGCCTGCGCCCGGCTGGGCCCACAGCTTGCTTGCGGACTGGGCTCGCTTCTTGAGGTCGGGTTGGGCCCACAGCTTGCTAGGGGATTGCACGGGCGTGCTGCCGGTCTGCAAGTCCGACACCAACGACTGCAGATCGCCCAGCGTCTCGGCGTCGGTGGCGAGCGCCACCCTGGTCCGGTGCTCCTCCATGGACAGCTGTCCGTCGGCCAGCGCACTGTCGAGGATCTGGCACGTGTCAGTGCGGTCGCTGTCCTTCGCCCGGGTTGCCGGTGTATGCCGCGTCGCCACGACGATGATCGTAGAAGTTGGGTTGCTGTCGATGCAGACCAGATGACCTAGCTCGGAGCGTGGCGGCGTAGTCACGCCTCGGCGGTCGCGGGGCCGACGTACTCTGGTCACCGTGCGACTGCAGCGACAAGTGGTGGACTATGCGCTTCGGCGCCGGTCCCTGCTGGCCGAGGTGTACTCCGGCCGCACCGGCGTCTCGGAGGTGTGTGACGCCAATCCGTACCTGCTGCGGGCCGCGAAGTTCCACGGGAAGCCCAGTTCGGTGATGTGCCCGATCTGCCGCAAGGAACAGCTCACCCTGGTGTCGTGGGTGTTCGGTGACCACCTCGGCGCCGTGTCGGGTTCGGCCCGCACCGCCGAGGAGCTGGTCCTGCTGGCGACTCGCTACGACGAATTCTCCGTGCACGTGGTGGAGGTATGCCGCACCTGCAGTTGGAATCATTTGGTCAAGTCATATGTGCTCGGAGCGGTTCCGCCACCAAAGGGATCGCGCGGCTCACGGACGGCGCGCGGTCGGGCGCGCACGGCCAGTGAATAGCGAAGGGCGCCACGACCGGTCAGCCAGTGATGTCCGCACGGGACGCGCGGCTGATGGCGTGGGTTCGCCCCCATCCAACGTAGCCGGCGGCCCGCGCCCACAACCTCGTCAGGACGGCCCGGCAAGGCATCGCGGCGCCGGCGTCCCACCCGACGATCGACGGACCGCAGTGCTGCCGTCGGTACGTGCCACCACACCGCCGCATCTGCGTGACCCGATCGACGTCGTAAAGGCCGTACTGGACGGCACGCCGACGTCGCCGCCGAAGCAGCCACCCCCACCGCCGCCGCGGCCCCCACCGGGCGGCGGCGGGCCACGCGGAGGACCGCCACCGGCGTCGAAACCCGGCTTCCGCCAGCAGATCAACTGGATGTGGGTGCGCCGCGGGCTCTACGCAGCGGTGGCCGTGCTGATCGTGCTGCCCATCGTGACGTTCGCGATGGCGTACCTCATCGTCGACGTCCCCAAGCCGGGCGACATCCGCACCAACCAGGTGTCGACGATCCTCGCCAGCGACGGCAGTGAGCTCGCGAAACTCGTGCCGCCGGAAGGCAATCGCGTCGACGTCAACATCGACCAGATTCCGGTGCACGTGCGCAACGCGGTGATGGCCGCCGAGGATCGTGACTTCTATTCCAATCCCGGCTTCTCGTTCACCGGCTTCGCCAGGGCGGCCAAGAACAACCTTTTCGGCGGTGACCTCCAGGGCGGGTCGACGATCACCCAGCAGTATGTGAAGAACGCGTTGGTCGGCGACGCGCGTTCGGGTATCGGTGGTGTGGTCCGCAAAGCCAAGGAACTGGTCATCTCGACGAAGATGTCCAGCGAATGGTCGAAAGACCAAGTGCTGCAGTCGTACCTGAACATCATCTACTTCGGCCGCGGCGCGTACGGCATTTCGGCGGCGGCCAAGGCGTACTTCGACAAGCCGGTCGAACAGCTGACCGTCACCGAGGGTGCACTGCTCGCCGCCCTGATCCAACGGCCGTCCGGCCTGGATCCCGCCGTCAACCCCGAAAGTGCGGCCAAGCGGTGGAACTGGGTGCTTGACGGCATGGTCGACATCGGCGCGCTATCAAAGCAAGATCGCGCGGCTCAACAGTTCCCGGTGACGGTGCCACCGGAGCAGGCTCGCTCACAGAACCAGACCACGGGCCCGAACGGCTTGATCGAGCGGCAGGTGCAACAAGAACTCCTTGACCTGTTCAACATCGATGAGCAGACGCTGAACACCCAGGGTCTGCAGATCACCACGACGATCGACCCGAAGGCGCAGCAGGCCGCCGAGTCCGCGGCATCGGAGTACCTCGAGGGTCAGGACCCCGACATGCGCACCGCGATCGTGTCGATCGACCCGAAAACGGGTGCGGTGAAGGCGTATTACGGCGGCACGGACGCGCAGGGTTTTGATTTCGCGCAGGCCGGATTGCCGACGGGGTCGTCGTTCAAGGTGTTCGCGTTGGTGGCCGCACTGCAGCAGGGTATGGGCCTGGGCTACCAGGTGGACAGCTCACCCGTGACCGTCAACGGCATCAAGATCACCAACGTCGAGGGTGAGGGCTGCGGCACCTGCAACATCGCCGAGGCGTTGAAGCGCTCACTCAACACGAGTTACTACCGGTTGATGCTGAAGTTGAAGAACGGTCCTCAGGACGTCGCCGACGCCGCGCACAAGGCGGGCATTGCCGAAAGCTTCCCTGGTGTGGATCACACGCTGTCCGAGGACGGCAAGGGCGGACCACCCAACAACGGAATCGTGTTGGGCCAGTATCAGACCCGCGTGCTCGACATGGCGTCGGCGTACGCCACGCTCGCGGACTCGGGTGTGTATCACAAACCGCACTTCGTGCAGAAAGTGGTCAACTCGCGGGGCGAGGTGTTGTTCGAGGCCGGCCAGCAGGACAACAGCGGCGAACAGCGGATCGACAAGGCGGTGGCCGACAACGTCACCTCCGCGATGCAGCCGATCGCTGGATGGTCCAGGGGTCACAACCTCGCCGGTGGCCGGCCATCGGCGGCCAAGACTGGTACCAATCAGCTCGGCGACACTGACGCCAACCGCGATGCCTGGATGGTGGGGTACACCCCGTCGTTGTCGACGGCGGTCTGGGTGGGCACCACGGAGGGCACCAAGCCACTCGAGACCGCCTCGGGCGCTTCGGTTTACGGGTCGGGTCTGCCATCGGACATCTGGAAGTCGACGATGGACGGTGCGCTCAAGGGCAGCGAGGGCGAGTCGTTCCCGAAGCCGACCGAGATCGGCGGCTATGCGGGCGTGCCGCAGGCACCGCCCCCGCCGCCCACCATCACTGCGCCGCCCCCACCGTCGGAGACGGTCGTTCAGCCGACGATCGAAGTGGCGCCGGGCATTACGATCCCGATCGGCCCGCCGACCACTGTGCCCGTCGGGCCGCCGGCACCCGTCGGACCCGCGCCAGGGCCGCCTGTAGCACCGCCGCCTGGACCTCCCCCGCCCCCGTGACCGAGCGGGAACTTGTTTCGCCGGCTCAGCCGGCCGAAGACCGGCGGAGCTTCGACGCCCGCGATCTGCCCAGCCGCACCGATGCGATCGGCGCGGCGCTGTCCGGTGTCATCGGCGGGCCGGTCGGCAGGCACGCGTTGATCGGTCGTCAACCCATCCTCACCCCGCTGCGGGTGATGCTGGTCATCGCGCTTGTGTTCCTCGCTCTGGGCTACTCGACGAAGGCGGCATGCCTGCAGACCACCGGGACTGGCACCGCCGATCAGCGGGTCGGCAACTGGCAGAACCAGAGGGCCTACTACGAGCTCTGCTACTCCGACACTGTTCCGCTCTACACCGCAGAGTTGTTGAACCTGGGGAAGTTTCCGTACAAGTCCAGCTGGATCGAGACGGACAGCGACGGTAAGCCGAAGACCCAGTACGACGGCAACATCGCCGTGCGGTACATGGAGTATCCGGTGCTGACGGGGATCTATCAGTACGTGTCGATGGCGCTGGCGAAGACGTACACCGCGCTGACGAAGGTGGTGTCGGTGCCGATCATCGCCGAGGTGGTGATGTTTTTCAACATCGCCGCGTTCGGGTTGGTGCTGGCGTGGCTGACCACCGTGTGGGCCAGTGCGCGGCTGGCGGGGCCGCGGCGGGTCTGGGACGCGGCGATGGTTGCGGCGTCACCGATCCTGATCTTTCAGGCGTTCACGAATTTCGACGCCCTGGCAACGGCTTTCGCGACCGGGGCGTTGCTCGCTTGGGCACGTCGAAAACCCTGGCTTGCCGGCGCGCTGATCGGACTCGGCGTGGCGGCCAAGCTGTACCCGCTGTTGCTGTTCGTGCCAATGGTGCTTCTAGGCCTGCGTACTGGACGCCTTCGGGAGGTGGGCAAGGCGGCGATCGCCACGGTGCTGACCTGGCTGGTGGTGAACCTGCCGATCATGGTGTTGTTCCCGCGCGGATGGTCGGAGTTCTTCCGGCTCAACACGCGCCGCGGCGATGACATGGACTCGCTGTACAACGTGGTGAAGTCGTTCACTGGTTGGCGCGGCTTCGACCAGAACCTCGGCTTCTGGCAACCGCCGACGGTGCTGAACACGGTAACCGCCGTGCTGTTCGTATCCTGTTGTATCGGAATCGCTTACGTCGTGTTGACGGCCAAGCAACGGCCGCGGTTGGTGCAGGTGGCATTCCTGGTGGTGGCCGCGTTTCTGCTGACGAACAAGGTGTGGAGCCCGCAGTTCTCGCTATGGCTGGTGCCGCTGGCGGTGCTTGCACTGCCGCACCGCCGGATCCTGCTGGCGTGGATGACGATCGATGCACTGGTGTGGGTGCCGCGAATGATGTTCCTGTACGGCGAGCAGAACCGCGGGCTGCCCGAGCAGCCGTTCACCGTCACCGTCCTGCTGCGTGACATCGCGGTGATCGTGCTGTGCGCCCTGGTGATTCGACAGATCTACCGACCCGAGTTGGACCTGGTGCGGTGCCGTGGTCGGGTCGACGACCCGTCGGGCGGAGTGTTCGAGAGGGCGCCCGATGCTCCGCCGAACTGGTTGCCCGACTGGTTGCGTCCGCAGGCGGACCGGACCCGTGTGACACCGGCGCCTGATCAGTCGAATGCGCCGGAGGACGAACCGGACTTGGCGCGAAGTACGTAGTCGAGTGCCTCGAAGCCGACGAATCGCGATTTCGCAGATCAGCGCCCGTTCGTGTAGCCTGGGCCGGTTGCCGACGCAGGTAACCCTCCTGCCACGGAACGACCGTGGCCGCACTAGACCGTAGGAGGTGGTGAGGTTCTCATGCGTCCATACGAAATCATGGTCATTCTCGACCCCACTCTCGACGAGCGCACCGTAGCTCCGTCGCTGGAGACATTTCTCAACGTCATCCGCAAGGACGGCGGCAGTGTCGACAAGGTCGACATCTGGGGCAAGCGCCGGCTGGCGTACGAGATCGCCAAGCAGGCCGAGGGCATCTACGCCGTCGTCGATGTGAAGGCGGAGCCCGCGACGGTGTCCGAACTCGACCGTCAGCTCAACCTGAACGAGTCCGTGCTGCGGACCAAGGTGCTGCGGACCGACAAGCACTAAAGGGTGCCGGTCGTCGGAGCTGCTGCGTAGGCTCGCCTGCGACCAAGCTTCGCGCACACCGCCAACGCCCAGGAGGAACTCGTGGCTGGTGACACCACCATTACCGTCGTCGGAAACCTGACCGCCGACCCCGAACTGCGCTTCACCCCGTCGGGTGCGGCCGTCGCGAACTTCACGGTCGCGTCGACGCCGCGCATTTACGACCGCCAGAGCGGGGAGTGGAAGGACGGAGAGGCGCTGTTCTTGCGGTGCAATATCTGGCGTGAGGCCGCCGAGAACGTGGCCGAAAGCCTGACCCGCGGCTCGCGAGTGATCGTGCAGGGCCGGCTCAAGCAGCGTTCGTTCGAGACCCGTGAGGGCGAGAAGCGCACCGTGGTGGAGGTCGAGGTTGACGAGATCGGCCCGTCATTGCGGTATGCGACCGCCAAGGTGAACAAGGCGAGCCGCAGCGGCGGCGGTGGCGGCGGATTCGGCGGCAGCGGCGGCGGTTCCCGTGGCGGTGGCGGCGGCTCGGAGGCCAAGCAGGACGACCCGTGGGGCAGCGCCCCGGCGTCGGGCTCGTTCGCTGGAAGCGATGACGAACCGCCCTTCTGACAACAACTTTTGATCAGCAATTTCAGAAAGAGATAGACATATGGCCAAGGCCACCAAGCGGCGCCCGGCGCCCGAGAAGCCAATCAAAACGCGCAAGTGCGTGTTCTGCTCTAAGAAGGGGCAGGCGATCGACTACAAGGACACCGCGCTGCTGCGCACCTACATCAGCGAGCGCGGCAAGATCCGTGCGCGTCGCGTGACCGGAAACTGCGTGCAGCACCAGCGTGACATCGCGATCGCGGTGAAGAACGCCCGCGAGGTTGCGCTGCTGCCGTTCAGCTCGTCGACGCGGTAAGGAAGGGACGAGAGATGAAACTGATTCTTACTGCTGAGGTCGACCACCTGGGTTCGTCCGGCGACATCGTGGAGGTCAAGGACGGCTACGGCCGCAACTTCCTGCTGCCGCGTGGACTCGCGATCGTCGCGTCGCGTGGCGCGGAGCGCCAGGCCGAGGAGATTCGCCGGGCCCGCGAAGTGAAGGCCGTGCAGGGCCTCGAGCACGCCAAGGAACTCAAGACCACGCTCGAGGGTCTCACCGGGGTCCAGCTGTCGGTGAAGGCGTCGGCGGACACCGGAAAGCTCTTCGGTTCGGTGACGGCCGCGGACGTGGTCGCGGCGATCAAGAAGGCCGGCGGGCCGAATCTGGACAAGCGGACGGTCCAACTGCCCAAGGCGCATATCAAGTCGGTCGGCGCCCACCCGATCGCGGTCCGGCTACATCCGGACGTAGACGCTGCGGTGTCCCTGAACGTCGTCGCGGGCTAGTTACTCGCGCGTAAATTCGGCCGGGTGAGGACCATGATCAGTCTTCACCCGGCCGTTGCTGTAGACACTGGCGAACTTTGCCTCCCATTCGGGTGGCAGCGAACCTAACGAGCTGTTAACCTGTTCGGCCCTTGCCTGAAACACAACACGCCCGAGATCGCAACCCGGGCCGACACGCCGAGGCAATTGTCATCCACAGATATCCACGTAGGTTGTGGTGCGCTTATCTGCGGGGATGCACTGAACAAAGTCGTTAGTCCACAGGTTCTCCCCAGCGACTCAACATGGCTGCCCACGGATATCCACATCCCATCCACAAGTTCATGAACAGGGGGCCTTGGTAGGGCTCCCAGCAACGTCTAGCGTTGGCCGTCGCAAGGCAGACTTGCGGTTCGCGAGGTGGCAGATGTCGGTCGGCTGACTTACGCTCAGGTGAGCGGTAGACGAACATACGTTCGACTCATGAGGGGAGGTGGGACGCTTCGTGGCTGTCGTGGATGACCTCGGCCATTCGGGTATGGACGTTCCGTCACCCAGTGAAGACTTCGGTCGTCAGCCACCTCAAGACGCCGCCGCCGAGCAGGCGGTCCTCGGGGGCATGCTGCTGAGCAAGGACGCCATCGCCGACGTGTTGGAGCGGCTGCGCCCCGGCGACTTCTACCGGCCTGCGCATCAGAACGTCTACGACGCGATCCTCGACCTGTACGGCCGCGGCGAGCCGGCCGACGCGGTGACGGTGGCCGCCGAGTTGGACCGCCGGGGCCTGCTGCGCAGGATCGGCGGAGCGCCGTATCTGCACACGCTGATCTCTACCGTGCCCACCGCCGCCAACGCGGGCTTTTACGCGGGCATAGTTGCGGAGAAGGCGCTGTTACGCCGGCTGGTCGAGGCGGGCACCCGGGTGGTGCAGTACGGCTACGCGGGCGCCGAGGGCGCGGATGTCACGGAGATCGTCGACCGCGCGCAGGCGGAGATCTACGACGTCACCGAGGGCCGCACATCCGAAGACTTCGTGGCGCTCGAGGATCTGCTGCAACCGACGATGGACGAGATCGACGCGATCGCGTCCCAGGGGGGTCTCGCGCGCGGCGTGCCGACGGGGTTCGTCGAACTCGACGAGGTGACCAACGGCCTGCATCCGGGCCAGATGATCATCATCGCGGCGCGACCCGGTGTCGGGAAGGCGCTGGCGCTCAATACGCCGCTGCCGACTCCGGCGGGCTGGACCACCATGGGTGACGTTGCGGTCGGGGATTGCCTGCTGGGTGCCGATGGTGAGCCGACGCGGGTGGTCGCGGCGACGGACATCATGCTTGGCAGGCCGTGCTACGAGGTCGAGTTCTCTGATGGGACAGTCGTCGTCGCCGATGGGTCGCATCGATGGCCGACTGGCTACGGGATTCGCACCACCGCGGAGCTCCGGTGCGGCATGGACACCATTGCGGCGGCGGGGTCTATGGGCGGCTACGCCGGCCGTGGCGCGACGACGTTGATGGCGCCGGTGCTGCAGATCGACGCGGTGCGTCGAGTGCGCACCGTTCCTGTGAGATGTGTTCAGGTGGACAACGGCGCGCACCTCTATCTGGCGGGCCGCGGAATGGTGCCGACGCACAACTCGACATTGGGCCTCGACTTCATGCGGTCGTGCTCGATCAAGCATCAGCTGGCGAGCGTCATTTTCAGCCTGGAGATGAGCAAGTCCGAGATCGTGATGCGGCTGCTGTCGGCGGAGGCCAAGATCAAGCTCTCGGATATGCGGTCGGGTCGGATGAGCGACGACGACTGGACGCGGCTGGCCCGGCGAATGAGCGAAATCAGCGAAGCGCCTTTGTATATCGACGATTCGCCGAACCTCACGATGATGGAGATCCGCGCGAAGGCACGGCGGCTTTCTCAGAAGGCGGGCCTGAGGCTCATCGTTGTCGACTACATGCAGCTGATGACATCGGGCAAGAAGTACGAGTCACGGCAGCAGGAAGTGTCGGACTTCTCGCGAAGCCTGAAGCTGATGGCGAAGGAACTCGACGTTCCGGTTGTTGCGATCAGCCAGCTGAACCGCGGTCCCGAACAGCGCACCGATAAGAAGCCGATGATCTCCGACCTTCGTGAGTCGGGCTGCCTGACCGCGAACACGCGAATCCTGCGGGCGGACAACGGCGCTGAGGTGACGTTCGGTGAGCTGATGCGGACGGGCGAGCGGCCGTTGGTGTGGTCGCTGGACGAGCGCAAGCGGATGGTTGCGCGGCCGATAACCAACGTGTTCCCTAGCGGCCACAAAGAAGTCTTCAAGATGCGGTTGGCGTCAGGCCGCGAAGTGGAGGCCACCGCTAACCATCCGTTCATGACGTTCGATGGCTGGACGCCGTTGGGCGAGTTGAAGGTTGGCGACCGCCTCGGGGTGCCGCGGCGAGTACCTGAACCCGTTCATACGGAGCGGATGGACGACTCCGAGATCATCTTGCTCGCGCACATGATCGGTGACGGATCGTGTGTGAAACGCCAGCCGATTCGATACGCGAGCATCGACGAACAGAACCTGGCGGCGGTGACGACGGCCGCGCAGTACTTCGGGGTGACCGCGGTGCGCGATGACTACGCCGCGGCGCGAGTTACAACCCTCAGACTGCCCGCCCCGTATCGACTGACTCATGGCAAGCGGAATCCCATTGCGGCATGGCTCGATGGGCTTGGTCTGTTCGGCAAGCGGAGCTACGAAAAGTTCGTTCCGCAAGAGGTTTTCGCGCTGCCCAACGATCAGATCGCCTTGCTCCTAAGGCATCTATGGGCAACGGACGGCTCAGTGCGGTGGGACGCGAAGGTACGGCAGGGACGCGTCTACTACGCCTCGACAAGCCGGCGTCTGGTCGACGACATCATGCAACTGTTGCTGCGGTTCGGGATCAACTGCCGGATCTATCGCGCACGCAAAGCGGGCTACCGCGAATCATGGCAGTTGCACATCTTCGGTGCAGAGAACCAACGAAAGTTCTTACAACGAGTCGATGTCAAAGGAGAGAAGTTCTTCGCGGCGCGCGAAGCCCTCGCCCAACTCGAGCGAGTCACGGCGAGGGCCAATTCAGACACAGTGCCGGTAGAAGTCTGGAATGAAATTAAGCATCATATGTCCGAACGAGAATGGACAGACCAGGATTTCGCGCTAGCGACGAATACGAGGTTCGACGGCGAGAGGATGTGGACCCACGCTCCAGGCCGTAAGAGGCTACATCGGATCGCGAGGGTATTCGATGACTGTAACTTGCATGATCTGACGACTAACGATGTGTTCTGGGACAAGATCGTAGAGATCACAAGTATTGGCGAGCATGATGTCTACGACGGAACCGTAAGCGGCACACACAATTTCGTCGCTAACTTAGTCAGTCTACATAACTCGTTAGAGCAAGATGCCGATATGGTCATACTTTTGCACCGGCCCGATGCGTTCGAGCGTGACGACCCACGCGGCGGTGAAGCTGACCTGATTCTGGGCAAGCACCGGAATGGGCCGACGAAGACCATCACCGTTGCGCATCAGCTGCATCTGTCGCGCTTCACCAACATGGCCAAGGCGTAGGCTCTGCTGCTAATGATGACTGATGATCTGAAGAGCAAGAAGAGCAGAAGCTTGTAGGATCCCACGCCGCGTGGCGAAATCCCACGGCTGATGGCGAACGGTGGCGAATTCGCCATCGGCCGTGGGACACGCCGAGTCCAAATTGGGGAAACTGGTAGCTGTCGGTGACACGATCGAGTTGTCCGGTGGCATAGTGAGCTGGCCGGTGGGGCGCGCCTCAACCTGATGGAAAGCGGTGGTGGTTTGGTCAAAAGGACCAGCGGACACAGACTTTCACGTCTTCGACGGGCGCGGCCACTCTCACATAATCGACAGCGGCTGGAAAGACGTTGCCGACTGTCGCGTTAAATTGGTTTGCGGCCAAAGGGTTTTAACATTGACGGGCCAACAAGAGCCTGCGCGCCTTGATGACCGCACTGCTCGAGGCATCGACTACACCACCAACCAGGCCAGCTACGACCTGGCCCCGCTGCGCCTCAACGGGCTCATCGATCGAGTCCCCGGCAAGAACCGCAACCGACTCACCAGCGACGGGCTGCGGTTCGCGATCGTCTGCACCAAACTGCACGACGACCGGCTGCTGCGCCCCCTGCTCGCCGCCGACCAGCCACCCGCCCCGCCACCAATACGAAAAGCATTACGCACCATCGACGCTCACATCGCAGAACGCATCGACAACGCCAGACTGCCGCTCAACGCAGCCTGAAAACTCACGACAAGTCTCAACGCCCTAGGGACCAAGGGTCCCTACGCCGCCGCCGGGACTGCGCCCGGCAGCGGTGGCCCTTCGGGCAGCACAAAATCACGGCCTGCCTCGTGGCTTGGACCGCCATGCCCGAGTCCCTGCGTCTGTTTCGCTGGTGGTCTCGCCCTATGGTCTCTTGCCGAGACGAGGTATCTGCGTTAACCACCACCGTTGCGGCACAATCAGTTCCGCGAGACGCGAACGCCCTTTGGCCCGGTTCGGACGAGGATCTGCGTTGGCGACCTGGTGCATCTTTAGCCTGCCACTTTGCTCGCTCCATCACCAACAAATTGTCGAAAGTCGATCCTCAAGTGGAAAGTCGATCCTCAAGTGGCTAGACCGGAGTTGCGTTCGCAGGTGGTCGGCACCATCGACTTCTCCGACGACGTGGACGCGAGCGCCGTCGCGAAGATCCTGCGGGCCAATGGCATCGTCGACACCGAGCCGTACCGCAAACTCGGCCGCAACCCACTCCGGGTGGCGATGTTCCCGGCCGTCGAGCCCGATGACGTCAGCGCGCTCACCCAATGCGTCGATTGGGTTGTGGAACGGCTGTGAGCGCGGCGGTGTGTCAGCACCGTTTCCGCTGGTCGCTGCGCTAGAGTGCGCACCTGACGGGCTCGGCGCTGCGGCCCGGAGGAGGTCGGCATGCGGGAACTGAAAGTTGGTGGGCTCGACGTCGACGGCAAACGCATCATCTGCGAAACCAACGGCCCCGCGGAGACCTTTGTTCTGCGCGCCGACGAGCGCCTGAGTGCGGCGGTGTGCGGTGATCAGGCCCGCGCGGGTCAACCCAAATCGAGATCGAGGTCACAAGCATGCTCACTCCCAAGGAGATTCAGTCCCGGATCCGTGCAGGGGCGTCGGTGCAACAGGTCGCCGAAGCCACAGGCGTCGACGTGTCGCGGGTCAAACGATTCGCTCATCCAGTGTTGCTCGAGCGATGCTGCGCCGCCGAGCTGGCAACCGCGGCGCACCCGGTGCTCGCCGACGGGCCCGCGGTGATGACGCTGCTGGAAACCGTGACGACGGCGCTGGTGGCCCGGGGGCTCGACCACGACACCACGACCTGGGACGCGTGGAAGAACGAAGACGGCCGGTGGACGGTGCAGCTGGCGTGGCAGGCGGGCCGCTCGGACAACCGCGCACACTTCCGGTTCACGCCCGGCGCTCACGGCGGCACCGTGACCCCGCTCGACGAAGCCGCGACCGAGCTCATCGACCCGAACTTCGACCGCCCGCTGCGCCCGGTCGCGGCCCTAGCCCAGCTAGATTTCGACGAGGCGCAACCCGCCGAGGGCAAGGACGAGCCACCGGCACAGCCGGCCCGCACGCGTCGCGGCGAGCCGCCCGTGTCGGCATGGGAAGACGTGCTGCTGGGCGTGCGCTCGGGAGGCCAGCGCTAACGCGTCGCGCGATCTAGCGGGTCAGCACCGCCTTGGACTTCGACGAGATGGATTTCGTGGTCGCTGGACCCGGTGCGCGTGACGGCATCCGTAAGTGCTTCGGTTCCTCGAGTGCGGGTCGGGAACGGGAAGTGATCGAATACATGGCTTTATCCCAAGACGAGCACTTCGACCGCCTCGGGTTGCGATTCGGCGGCCTGTTAAGGCCAGCGTCAAGTGTTGCTGTGCCCCGCCTTTCACAGATGACAACAACTGGCCAAATCAGCGGGGTGACTTTGCTGCTCGTCGGTTCGTTCGCGCCACCACACAGTGGGCCTGACTTGGCTCACGTTTCGTGTTCTGGCGTGGCTGCGGATAATTGACCTGCTGTTTTGCGTTCGGATTCGCCGGAATTTGAACACTAAAGCGGCTCTTCGATCTTGAGCGGCCAATCGCAGGTGAAGTCTGATCGACTTCCGGTCTGCTGGAATTGCATGCCGGCGTCGGAAATGGTAGGCGCCCGCAGTCAGGACATGGAGCTTGCCCTCGACAGGCAGGCGAGGAACACGTGCTCGATCGGAGACGATGCCGCCGGCACCCGACAATTCTAGGACAACCGAAAACCGTTGCACACCACCGAGATACACGCGCTGCGCCGGGGCGTCTCCCGCTCGACGATCAGGATTGTCCGGTTCGTTTGTCGGCCTGCACCGACCGGGCGTTTTCTGGTGCCCTACCGCGCTCCCGGCATGAAGGTTAGCGTTGCTACCTATGGGTGCGGTGGAGTCAGGGGACGGTGCAGTCGAGTCGACGACGGTGGTGATCGCCGGGGGCGGCCCGGCGGGGATGATGGCCGGGCTGCTGCTGGCGCGGGCGGGGATCGCGGTGACGGTGCTGGAGAAGCACGCCGATTTCCTGCGGGATTTCCGCGGGGACACGGTGCATGCGTCGACGGTGGCGCTGCTGGACGAGCTCGGCTTGGGCGCGGAGTTTCGCGAACTGCCGCAAAGCAGGTTGACCGGTGTGTTGCTGCCCGGCACGGATTCGCAGCGGGTGCCTGTCGATATCTTCGCGGCGTTGCCGGCGCCGTACAACTATGTGGCGATGGTGCCGCAGTGGGATCTGTTGAACCTGCTCGCAGGGGCGGCCGGGCGGGAGCCGGCGTTCAGGCTGCGCATGCGCACCGAGGCGACCGGCCTCGTCGTCGCCCACGGCCGGGTGACCGGTGTGCGCTACCGCGGTCCCGACGGTGCCGGTGAGATCCACGCCGACCTGACGCTGGCCTGCGACGGCCGGGCCTCGGCGCTGCGCAGCGCCAGCGGCTTGCCCGCCCGGGAATACCGGGTGCCGTTCGACATGTGGTGGTTCCGGCTGCCGCGACATCCCGGCGAGGGCGGCGACGTCGCGGGCATTGCGCCGGCGTTCGGCCGCGGCGAGGCCCTGTTTTCGTTGACCCGCGAGGACTACTACCAGCTCGCCTACTTGATCCCCAAGGGATCCGACGCACGCCGCCGCGCCGAAGGCGTCGAAGCGTTTCGCGCCCGAGTCGCCGCGTTGCGCCCGGACCTGGCCGACCGCGTCGAGGCGATCGCTTCCATGGACGATGTGTTCGTCCTCGACGTCCGGTTGGACCGGCTGCGGCGCTGGTACACCGACGGGCTGCTGTGCCTCGGCGACGCCGCCCACGCCATGTCCCCGGTCGGCGGGGTCGGGATCAACCTCGCCATCCAAGACGCTGTCGCCGCCGCGCGCCTGCTCGCGGCGCCGCTGCGCGAACACCGGCTGACCACCGCCGACCTGGCCCGCGTGCAGCAGCGCCGGCAGCGACCGGCTGTGATCCTGCAGACGATGCAGCGAACGATGCATCTCGGCATCGGCGCGCTGGTGTCGGGCCGAATCAGGGTGCGCCCGCCCTGGGGCCTGCTGCGCCTGGCGTCGCGTGCGCCGCAATGGATGGTGCGGATACCCGCGCGCCTGATCGCCGTCGGCCCCCGCCCCGAGCATGCGCCCGCCTTCGCCCGACGCTGAATCCCACGGGCAGATCATCCCGTCGGTCAGGCCACGGGCCGCGGCTTGCTCGACGCTGGCCGCCTCGACACACCGGCTGCCGGAATCGTGGGGCGAGCGAACTCGCAAGCGCCGGACCATCATTCCCACACCGACCGGGGCCGCGCCCACGGGTCAAACGAAGCCCTCACCAAAATCGGCAGCCACATTGAACACTAAATTGAGCCAAGTCGGGTTTCACAAATGACAACAACTGGCCAAATCAGCGGGGTGACTTTGCTGCTCGTCGGTTCGTTCGCGCCACCACACAGTGGGCACATGGCCGTCGTCAGCGCGGCGGCGAATCTTGTCTCAGGCCGAGGTGAACGTCTCGTCCCAGTACGGTCGGCACTAGATGAGTAATTCCAAGGGGTTAGTGGTCGTAGGCGGTTAGCGATCGCAGCGTGGGCTGGCCGAGTTGGTCGTTGTGCCAGATCGCGGCGGTGAGGGCGAGGATGCGTTGCAGTACTCGCGAT
>Ga0310900_10000149_pt1 | contig 19685 bp, 13 predicted proteins | sample C24D1metaG_FD_203879 | JGI IMG/M metagenome (GOLD analysis project Ga0310900, IMG submission 203879) | Lab incubated soil microbial communities from West Virginia University Organic Research Farm, Morgantown, WV, United States - C24D1 | ecosystem: Environmental > Terrestrial > Soil >...
GCAGGGTGAAGGTCTATTCGCTGACAAAAGCGGGCGCGAAACAACTGCACGTCGAAGTCACAAACTGGGAGCAGGCAGCGGCGCTCGTCGCGCGTATCCTCGGGGCCAAGGCATGATGACGCGAAGGCGGCTCGCCCGCGTCAAGGCCCTCTTCGGCGCCAACCGTCTCGAGCGCGAACTCGACGATGAAGTGCGCGCGCATCTCGAGCTTGCTGAGCACGATGCTCGCCGGCGCGGGCTCGATCCTGTCGAGGCCCGCCGCGAGGCACTTCGCCAATTCGGCGGCATCGACCAAATGAAGGAAGTCCACCGAGACGATCGCAGCGCTCGGTGGCTCGAAAACCTGATCAAGGACGCGCGGTACGGCCTGGCATCGCTGCGGCGGGAACCGCTGTTCGCGATCATCGCCGTCGCGGTGCTCGCACTCGGCATCGGCGCCAATACGGCGATCTTCAGCCTCGTCGACGCAGTGTTGCTGAAACCGCTTCCCTTCCCCAACCCCGAGCGGATTGTCCGCATGTGGGAAAAGCCGCCCACCGGGACCAATTCGACCACGGCCCTCAACTTCACCGAGTTGAGGCGCCGGCTGCGCACGTTTGAAGCGTTCTCGGCCGAAGTCGATGTCAACGCGACGGCGGAGATCGGCGGCGAACCGGTGCGGCTGCAGGGCCGCAGAGTTTCCGCCAACCACTTTGCCGTGTTCGGGATCGCGCCGATGCTGGGGCGCACGTTTCGCGAGGAAGAAGATCGGCCCGGCGCGGAGAACGTGCTCGTGATCAGCCACGCGGCGTGGCAACAGCGCTTCGGCGGCGATCCCGCCATTCTCGGCCGCGAAGTTCGTCTCGATGGCGTGCCGTTCCGCGTGATCGGCGTGATGCCTCCGGGCGCGCTCGATCGCGATCGCCGGCGCGCACGCATGGCCTTCGTCAGCTTCTGGAAGCCGCTGGCTCTGACCGCCGAACAGCTCGAAGCCGGTTCGCATTTTCTGAGTCCCATCGGCCGGCTGAAGCCGGGCGTCTCGATCGCCGACGCCGAGCTCGACATGCTCGCGGCCCGAGCGGCAATTCAAGACCTGATACCGCAGTGGAAACAGGACTGGGGTGTGATCGTCGAGCCGTTCGATGCGGCGCTCATCGACGGCACCTTGCGGCGATCTCTCTACGTCGCCCTCGGCGCCGTCGTGTTGGTCCTGCTGATCGCGTGCGCCAATCTCGCCAACTTGCTCCTCGCCCGTGGCGCCGCGCGCCAGAAGGAAATCGCCTTGCGGGCCGCACTCGGCGCGACCCGCGGCCGCTTGATCGCGCAGCTCCTTACCGAGAGCGTCGTGCTCGGCCTGCTCGGCGGCATCGCCGGCGTCGGACTCGCCGCGGTGATGATCCAGGCGGCCATCCCGTTGCTGCCGGGAACGATTCCATTCACCGCCACCGTGGAGCTCAACCTGCGAGTGCTCGTATTCGCTTCGGCGATTGCGCTCGCCGTGTCGGCCGTTGTCGGCCTGCTGCCTGCGCTGCGACTCTCGTCGGCGTCGGCCGCCGACGCGCTCAACAGCAGCTCGCGAGGGTCCTCGGGGCGTCACGACGGAATTCGCCGCCTGATTGTCGGCGCCGAAGTAGCGGTGTCGCTCGTGTTGATCTGCGGATCGGTGCTGCTGTTCAAGAGCCTGATGCGCCTGCAGATGGTGGACACCGGCGTGCGCGCTCCGAATGTCGTCACGGCGTCGATCGACATCGCGCGCGACAAGTATCCGACCGCTAGTCAGGTCATCGGCTTTTACGATCGCCTGGTCGACGAAGTGCAGGCGATTCCCGGTGTCGAATCCGCCTCCATCGCCGGCGATGTTCCGCTCGAAGGCACCGGCGGAGAGAATCTGCGAACGCCCGCGACGGGCGACGAGCGGCTCCTGGTACGCTTCAAGCGCGCCGATCCAGGCTATTTCCAGACGATGGGTCTCGAGATCGTCAGGGGACGAGGCTTCAGCAGGGCCGATCGAATCGGATCGGCCTACGTGACGCTGATCAACGAGGCGCTCGCCAAGGATCTCAACGTCAGGTTCGGCATGACGGATCCCGTCGGGCAGGCCGTGGACCTCCCCGCGATCGGCTACGGCTCCTCCACTTCGCGCACGCTGATGACGATCGTCGGCATCGTGAAGAACGAGCGCGTCCAGAGTGATCTGCGCGCGGACGTCCTCGGCATCGCGTATGTGCCGATCGCGCAGGCGCCCATCCTCTGGAACAAGCTGTCCGTGCGCACGCGCGCCGGCAGCGCGTCGCTCGTTCCCTCGATTCGTGAAGCGTTGCGCCGCGTCGATTCGCGGGTCGCGCTCGCCGATGTGCGCACCGTGGAGGAGCTGCGCGAGCTCAGCCTGTCGGGCATGAAGGAGCCCGCCTGGTTAATAGGCATCTTCGCGGCACTGTCGGCATTGCTCGCGGCTCTCGGGCTGTACGGCGTCGTCTCGCACGCGGTATCGCAACAAAGGCGCGAGATCGGCATTCGCATGGCGCTCGGCGCCGAGTCGCGCGACGTGGTGAAGCAGATTCTCCAGCACGTGTCGGCAACGATCGTCGTGGGCCTCGGCTGTGGACTGATCGGCGCCTTTCTCCTGACCCGCACCACTCGCAGCCTGCTGTTTGAAGTCTCCGCGCTCGATCCTGCGGCGTTTGCGATTGCGGCCATCAGCATGGCGGCGATCGGCCTCCTGGCGGCGGCCATCCCCGCCAGACGCGCTACCCGCGTCGATCCGACCACTGCCCTGCGATCGGAATAATCTGTAGACGCTTGAAGACAACTCGTACGGGGGCCGGCGTGGTATTTTTCCGCGCATGAACAACGTCCGCACGAGACTCCTTTCCGCTGCTGCGTTCGCAGCGATCGTTCTTCTGGCCGCCGGCCGTCCGTCTGCCGAGCAAGCGAAGCCCGCCGCCAATGCGCCGACGTTCAAGGTCGATCCGGCCTGGCCGCAGGAAATGCCCAACCATTGGATCATGGGCGCGGTCACCGGGGTCTTCGTCGACGCGAAACAGCACGTCTGGGTCACGCATCTTCCGGAGACGCTGACCGAAGAAGAGCTTTACGAAGAGCCGTGGAATGTCGTCGCTCCTGCTGCGCCTGGTGGCGGCCGCGGCGGTGCGGCTGCGCCCGCCGCTCCCAAAGAGAAGCCTGGGCAGATAGGCACCTGCTGTAAGGCCGCGCCCCCGGTGCTGGAATTCGATCAGCTGGGCAAACTCGTGCAGGGCTGGGGCCAGGGCTCCTACGACGACATGAGCAACTGGCCGCGCGAACCGCACGGCATCTTCGTCGATCACCAGGACCACGTCTGGATCGGCAGCTACAACCGTCATCGCGTGATGAAGTTCTCGCGCGACGGCAAGCTGCTGCTGACGCTCGGCGAGTACGAGAAGACCGGCGGCAGCGCCGACACGCACTTACTCGGCGGACCGTCGGGCATCTGGGTCGATCCCAAATCCAACGAAGTCTTCATCTCCGACGGCTATCGCAATCGCCGCGTCATCGTGTTCGACATCAATGGCAAGTACCTCCGTCATTGGGGCGCGTATGGAAACGTTCCCGACGACACCGACAAATTCGACCCCAAGACGATGATGAGCGGCGCGCTGCCGAAGCAGTTCTCGACGCCGCACGGCATCACCGGATCGAACGACGGCAAGATCTACGTCGCCGATCGCCGCGGCAACCGCGTCCAGGTGTTCGATCACCAGGGCAAGTTCCTCGCCGAAAAAGTGATCGCGCCGGCGACGCTGTCATCGGGATCGGCGTTCGTCCCCGTGTTGTCGCCGGATGCGCAGCAGACGTGGCTCTACGTCGCCGACGGCACCAATCACAAGGTGTGGATCCTGCGCCGATCGGATCTGGAGATCGTCGGTGAATTCGGCCGCGGCGGGCGCCAGCTTGGGCAGTTCCTGCGCCCGCACGGCATGAGCATCGACAACCAGGGCAACTTGTACGTCGGCGAGGCTTCGACGGGTCGCCGGGTTCAGCGATTCCTGTTGCAAAAGAAATAACGAATGACGAATAACGAATTACAAAACACAAAAGAGTGAGCCACACATGAAGAAGCTCGTTCTCGCGTTGGCGCTGTTGCTTGGCGCCGCGGCGCCGGCGTTCGCGACCTGGTCGGTGATTGCGATCGATGCAAAGACCGGGCAGGTCATCATCGCGTCGTCAACCTGCGTCCGGCAGGAAGGCTTTCCCGCGCGCAAGCCGAATGGCGCGCGTGACCTGATGGACGTGCAGGCGGTGATCGTGCCCGGCGTCGGCGTCGCCGCCTGCCAGGCCGGCGTCGACAACACGCGCGAAAATCAGATGCTGGTCTATGACGAAATCAAGAAAGGCACTCCGCCGGCCGACATCATCGAAATGCTGAAGAAGGATCCGAACGTCGAGCGCCGGCAGTTCGGCATCGTCTCGATCCCGAACGGCAAGACGATCACGCCGCAGAACAACCGCGCCGGCTTCAACGGCAGCGGCAACTCACGATCGTCGCTCTATTTTGGCGGTCAGTATGGCGACTTCTACTACCAGGTCCAGGGCAATACGCTCCTCGGCGACCAGGTCGTGTTTCAGGCGGCGCTCGCCTTCACGCGCGCGAAGGGCACGCTCGCCGATCACGTGATGGCCGCGATGGAAGCCGCCGACGCCAACGGCGGCGATCATCGCTGCAACTGCGGCAATAACCCGCTCGACTTCGTGCCGTGCGACAACAAGACGTCGCATGTTGCCTACATCGCGATTGCCAACAAGGACGATCAGATCGGCGTCACGCACAACGACGGCAAGTACTTCGCCTACATCGCGGTTGGCGACAACGACATCAAGAAGGGTGAAAGCGCGAATCCGGTGAAGACGCTGCGGATGCGCTACGACACGTGGGTGAAGGCGGGCGCCAAGCGGACGGATCCGCCTGGGCCGACGCTGTACAAACCCTAGTAGAGCTATTGCCCCCTGCGCTGAGGGGGATTCTTCAACAACTTGTACTGATTGATCGCCGCGTTGATCTTGTATTCGATGCCCATGCGGCCGATCTCGGCGGTGGCCTTCATCGGGTCGCCGGACACGCCCGAATCCTTCGGGCCGCCCCACGGCTTGATCATGTCCTTGCGCACACCCGTCGGCTTCACGTGCAGCATCTGCGACGTGTCGCTGATGCCGGCGTGGCTGCCGATGATGTCGTCGGTGTAGCCGAACGCCGCTTCCATCCACGCGCGATAGTGCTCGCGGCCGCCTTCGTAATAGTCCGTGAGCGCATAGACCTTCGGGCCTCCGCTCTTCCATTCCTCGTTCAGCTTGGCGGCCACATCGCGCATGCCCTGCTGATTGCCGCCGCTGTCGCCAATGAAGAGGATCTCGGTCGCCCCGTGCGCCTTCAGGCTGCGCGCGGCGGCATCGAGCAGCATGTCGTACGCCGGTGACGGCAGTGAGATGGCGCCGGGGTTCTGGCGATCGGGATCGCCCTCGGGCACGTACTGGATGATCGGCGCGACGAGCGCGTTCTTCAGCCGGCGCGCCATCAGATTGGCCGCGTGCGCGACAATGAAGTTATGTTTGCCCATGACCATGTGGTAGCCGTTCTTCTCGGTGCCGCCGGTCGGGACGATGAAGACAGTCTTGCCCCCTTTCATCGCATCGCGCGTTTCTTCCCAGGTCAGTTCGTCGATGAAGACGGTGTCGGGCGCCTTGGTCGGCGTCATCGACGCCGGTGCGGTATTCATCGTCGGCTCGAGTGACGCGGTCTGTTGACGCTGACCGCCGCCCTGGCCGCCACGTCCGCCGCCACCACCCTGCGGTGCCTGCGCGGCGGCGACCGGAGGCTCGCTGCCGGCGTTCATGCGCTTGATCTGCGCGAGCGCGAGATCGAGTTTGATCTGCAGGAGCGTCTTGCCGACTTCGGGGGTCGCCTTGCCCTGGTTGTTGCCGCTGACGCCATTGTTCGGATAGTCGTTGCCGGTCAGGCGATCGCGGCGGATGTGTTTCGGCGCGACGAACAGCAGCTCGGAAGTGTCGAGGATGTTGGCGTGGTTCCCGACTTCGTTGTCGCCAACCTTCAGGAACTTGGCGGCCCAGGTGTTCTGCTCGGCGTGCGCCTTGGTGTAATAGTCGTCGACCCAGTAGGCGGTCGCGGCGCCGTTCCAGAGCGTGTTCAGCTTCTCGGCTGCGGTGCGCATGCCGGTGCGATTGCCGCCCGACTCGCCGATGAACCAGATCTTCTTGAAGCCGCCGGCCTTGAGGCTCTTGCCGGCGTTCACGAGGAGATCAACGAAGCGCTCTTCGGGCAGGGTGATCGTTCCGGGCTTGGCCATGTGGCCGCCGATATTTTCCCAGCTGCCTTCGGGCACGTAGGTCACGACCGGAGCGACAAGTGTCTTGCCCATGCCGCGCGCGATCTTGTCGGCGCTCCATTCCATGACGAACTTGTGCTCGCCGTCGATCATGTGCGGGCCCTTCTGTTCGGTGCCCGCGGTGCCGACGATCACGTTGGTCGTGCCGGACGCGATCAGATCGCGGACCTCCGCCCAGGTGAGATCCTCGATGAACACGGAGTCGGGTGGCTTGCCTGACGGCGCCGTCGCCGGCGCGTCGGCCGGACGCTGTGCGGAAAGCGCCACCAGAATGGTCGCGCAGAGACAAATCGTTGCAAACAGTACGCGCTTCTTCATGCGCGGCATCATAACGGAACCGCGAAAAAGGAACCTGCTACATTTTTCGGTATCAAGAAAATGTAGCAGGTTCCTTTTTCGCTGGGCGGTTCCTTTTTCGGTGAAAATGGCCAGTGATGCTGCGCATCTCCCTGCTCATCCTTGCCCTCACTCTCGCCGCCTGCGCATCGTCGGACCCGCCGAAACCCGCGCAGCAGCCGACGGCGGCAGAATCGCGCCCGGCATCGGCTTCGCCGATGCCGTCGCAGCGTCAGCAGTGGCTCGACATGTTCGCGCGCGGATATTTCCCCGGGCGCAGCGGACAGGTGTTCGTCGTGCCGAAAGAGGGCTGGTTCGTCACGTCGCGTGATCCGCTCTACAACTTCATGCACGGATCGCCGTGGGAATACGACGTCCACATCCCGATCTTGTTTTACGGCGCCTCGTTCGTGAAGGGCGGATCGTTTACGGCGCCGGCGAAGCAACAGGACGTCGCACCAACCGTTGGCGCGCTGATTGGCGCTTCGCCCCTGCCGACATACACAGGGCGCGCGCTGACTGAAGCGATCGCGCCAGGCAACACACGGCCGCGCATCGTCACCGTGTTCGTGCTCGATGCGATGCGCGCCGATTACTTCGACAAGCATGCTTCGATCATGCCGACGCTGACGCGCATGAAAAAAGAAGGCGCATGGTTTTCGGAGGCGCGGACGGTGGTGCTGCCGACCGTCACCGGCGTCGGCCACGCCAATATCGGCACCGGCAGCGAGCCGCGCTTCCACGGCATCGTCGTCAACAACCTCTTCAACCGCGCCACGGGCAAGTCACAGGAGGCCTACGACCAGCTCGATACCAAGGAGCTGATGGCGCTGACGCTCGCCGACAACTGGAACCTGACGACGGACGGCAAGGCGATCATCATCGGCCAGGGCGGCGCAATCAGGGCGACCGCAGGGCTCGTCGGCCGCGGTTCATGCCTGATCAGCGGAAAGAAGATCCTCGCGGCCAGCTACGGCGGGGCAGATGGCGGATGGGAAACCAATCCTGCCTGCTACACGATGCCGGAGGCGCTGAAGCGATTCGTCGGCCGCAAGGTGTGGGAAGAGGCCGGCGGCATGTGGATGGGCCACGACATCGCAAGCGTGACGAAATTCCGCGCCTCGGCGCTGTTTCAGCGCTACGAAGCCGAAGCGCTGCGAGCCGTCGTCGACGAATCACAGGTCGGCGCAGACGACGTGACCGACCTCATCTTCGTGAATATGAAAGGCCCCGACTACACGTCGCACGCCTACGGCCCCGACTCGAAAGAACAAGCGGCCACGCTCGCGGAACTCGACAAGCAAATGGCCGCCTACCTGGCGTTGATGGACAAGAAGGCCGGGCCGGGACGAAGCGTCATCGCCATCACCGCCGATCACGGGCAGCCCGTCGAACCCCCGCCGGGCGGGCGTGTCTATCTCGACGAAGTCATCGCGCAGTTGAACAAGAAGTTCGATGCCGAAGGCAAGTTCATCAACTACTACAACGATGCGGCGAACAACCAGCTGCACCTCGATACAGCTAGACTGCAGCAGCTCGGATTCTCGTTGAAAGATGTCGCGGTGTTTCTCGAGGGGCTCGAGGTGTTCGAGGCGGCCTTCACCGAAGATGAGGTGAGAGCCGCCCAGGCAAGGTTGCCGAAATAGGCGGGCGGACCAAAGTCCGCCCCTACATCGGTCCCGGCTTGAGGTTCGTGTAGAAGTAGCGCGCGATCAGCTTGTAGACATGCGGCGTCGTTCCAGGGCCCTCGGAGATGCTGTGGGTCCGGTTCGGATAGATCATCGAATCGAACGGCTTGCCGAGCTCGATCAGCCGATTAATCAACCGCTCCGTCCCCTGGGCATGGACGTTGTCGTCTCCCGATCCGTGCACGATCAGCAGCTTGCCCTGGAGTCCCTCGGCAAAGTTGATCGCCGAACCGACCTTGTAGCCGGCCTCGTTTTCCTGCGGCACGCCCATGTAGCGCTCTTGATAGATCGTGTCGTACAGCTTCTGGTCAGGCACCGGCGCCACCGACACGCCGACCTTGTAAACGTCGGGAAAGCGGAACATCGCATTCAGCGTGTTGGTGCCGCCGCCGCTCCATCCCCACACACCGACGCGATCCTTGTCCAGGAACGGATGCGTCTCGATGAGCGCCTTGACCGCCGCCGCCTGATCCTTCGACGACAGGTCACCAACGGTGCCGTAGATGATTTTCCGCCACGCCGTGCCTCTGGGCGCGGGAGTGCCGCGGTTGTCGATGCTGATGATGATGTAGCCGGCTTCGGCCAGCGCGCGATGGAACAGCAACTGCGAGCCACCCCACGAATCATTGACTGTCTGCCCCGCCGGCTCGCCGTAGACGTGCGTAATGAATGGATATTTCTTCGTCGCGTCGAACGTGGACGGCTTCAGCATGTAGCCATCGAGCTGAACGCCTTCGCCGATGTCGATACGAAAAAATTCCGCCGGCGGATTCAGCAGCGGCTTCACTTTGGCGATCACGGCCGCCGGATCGGTAAGCGCGCGAATCGATTTGTGGCTCGGCAACTCGATCACTTCCGTCAGCGACGGCTTCTCGAATTGCGAGTAGGTATGGAACGCGAGCTTGCCGTTCGGGGAGACGTCGTAGCGATGCGTGCCCGGCTGGTCGTCCGGCGTGACTCGTTCGGGCGCGCCGCTGCCATCGAGCTTCGATCGATACAGATAGCGCTGCCCGGCGTTGGCCGGCGAGGCGCGGAAATACACGTAGCCCGCCTTCTCGTCAAAGCCGGCAATGTCGGTGACATCAGCGTCGAACTTCGTGATCAACTGACCCGTGCCGCCTTCGCGCGGAACACGATAGACATGCTGGAAGCCGTCACGCTCGCTCAGCCACAGGAAGGTACGGCCGCCATCGACCCAGGGCACTTCCTCGACGACTTCCACCCACGACGTTGACTCATCGCGGAACACGCGCTTGACGGCGCCGCTCTTGATATCGGCGGTCAGGAAGTCGTTACGATTCTGCTGCCGATTGAGCTGCTGGATCGAGACGGTATTCGAATCGATCCAGCCGATCCGCGCCAGATAAGTGTTGCGCGGGTCGCCCTCGGTCTTGATCCAGGTCGTGGGGCCGCCTTCGGCGCTGACAACGCCAACACGCACCGCGGAATTGATCGTCCCCGCCTTCGGATACGGAATCTTCGTGATCACCGGGTAGAGTGAATCGGTGTTGTTGATCAACGAGAAGATGCCGACGCCGGCGCTGTCGAACTGGTAATACGCCACGGATTTTCCGTCAGGACTGAAGCGGAAGGCGTCGCGCAGCCCGAACTCTTCTTCGTACACCCAATCGGTGGTGCCGTTGATGATCGTTTCCGATCCGTCGTTCGTGAGCTGCGTCACCTTGCCGTCGTCGAGGCGCTCGACGTAAACATTGTTGCCGCGCACGTAGCCAACGCGCGTCGCATCCGGCGAGAATTTCGCGAACATCAATGACGCGGGCGGCTGCGAGGCGCCAACCTGCTTGAGAGCGCCGTCTTTCAAGGTCAGCACCCAGTAGTCGCCGCGCGTGTTCTGCCGCCACACCTTCTTCGTGTTGGTGAAAATCAGCAGCTTCGATCCATCGTCCGACCAGACGTAGTCATCGATCGGAAGCGCGCGCTCGGACCGCGCGGGAATCAACCGGGTGTTGGCGATCAGGATGCTGCGCGCACCGGTGGCCGCATCGTAGCGGACGATGTCGCTGCCGCCGGCCTGGCCGGTCCCTCGCTCAACCGTCGTATACGCCGTGCCGTCCTCGAGCCATCGCGCCGGACCAAACCGCGGCAGCGAATACTCGCTCTGTGCGTAGATGCGATCGATCTGCGCTTCGAGCGCCTTCCAGCGTTCGTCCTGTTGGGCGCCGAGCACGGCGGTCAGTAACGCCGCGCACACGACGGCCGTCGCCGCGATCCTTGCGCTCCGAAGCCTTGGCGAAGGAGCGCTTCGATAAGAAGTCATAGGGCCATTATGTAATAGAGTTTCCTCGGCATGTCCTTGACCGCCGGCAGCAGCGTCGGCCGCTACCAGATCCAGAACCTGCTGGGCAGCGGCGGCATGGGCGAGGTTTATAGAGCCGTCGATCCGACGCTGGGCCGCCCGGTGGCGCTGAAAGTATTGCGCGCCGAGCTCTCCGGCGATCCGGAGCGCATGAGCCGCTTCGTCCATGAAGCACGCGCCGCTTCGGCCCTCAATCACCCGAACATCCTGACGATTCATGAAGTTGGCGATCACGCCGGGTCGCGATTCCTCGTTTCGGAGCTCGTCGAGGGCGAGACGCTGCGTGAGCGGGTCGCGCGCGGCCCGCTGACACTGCGCGAGATCCTCGACATCACGATACAGACGGCGTCGGCGCTTTCGGCCGCACATGCCGCGTCGATCGTGCATCGCGACATCAAGCCGGACAACCTGATGCTCCGGCCCGACGGCTACGTGAAGGTGCTCGACTTCGGTGTCGCCACCTTCGCGCGGCGCCGCGCTACCTCCGTTGATGCGGAGGTGACAATCGCGCCGTCGATCGAGACGAGCGCCGGCACGATCGTCGGCACGATCGCCTACATGTCGCCGGAGCAGGCTCGCGGTCTTCCAGTCGATGGACGTTCGGACTGCTATAGCCTCGGCGTGGTGCTCTACGAGCTCGTCACCGGCCGCGCGCCGTTCACCGCGCCGACGACGACCGATCTACTGGTCGCGATCCTCGAACGCGAGGCGCCGCCGGTCCGATCGGTAGCGCGCGGACTGCCGCTGCAGCTCGAATGGATCATTGAGAAGGCGCTCGAGAAGGACCCGAATCTCCGTTATCAGAGCATTGCGGATTTGCGCGTCGATCTGCAGCGGCTGAAGACCGCGCTCGAGGCGGGACGGCTGACCGCCGCGGCAAGCGATGCCGGACCGGATCCGAATGTCGTCATCGAGCGCGCGCTCACCGACGACAGTCCGGAAGTGGCGGCGATGAGCCGCGTGTCGCGGCTCACACTGGTGATTGGCGCCGCCGCCGCGGTGGTTCTCGGTGTCGCCATGTCGATCTATCACCTCGCGCGCCCCGGCGCGGAGCTGCCGCTGCAACTCCCGCGGGGCGGCGTGCTCATCAAGGCGCGCGACACCGTCGAGAACTTCGGTTATTCGAATCTGGGATCGCGGACGGACACGTCGTTTATCGACGCCGTCGACATCGAGGAGATCACGTCAATGGCCGGCCTGCCGGCGGCTCGTGACGCGATTCGCGAAGGTACACCCGTCGCCTACTGGCGCGCAGGCATCACGCACACCGCGTCGCCGTCGGGCTCGCTGGAACCGAAGGCCGGCGATTATACGGTCCGCCTCGATCCGAAGGGCCAGATCGTCGCCTTCGCAACCGGCTATGGCACCGACGAGGGAATCGCGCACGCGGAGCGCGCGAAAGCGATTGCGATCGGCCTCGACGCCATCAAGAAAGCCTACGGAGTCGATGCGTCCGGGTACGAAGTGGAAGTGATCCAGCGCTCGTTTCCGGCCGGGAAGACCGAATTGACCTGGCGAAGCCAGGCGATGAGGTACGCCCACGTTGAACAGATCCGCGTGAACCTCCAGGGCGACAAGTTGATTCTGATCGAACGATCGCTGCAGCGCCCGCGCGGTTACGATCCGCCGGCGGTCCCGATGGCGATGCGGATCTTCAAGGGCGCCGGCCCGGCGGTGCTCGCCGGCGTGGTCGTGATCGGCTGGGGATTCGGCCTCTATTACCTGTTCAAGATGAAGAACTGGGACGCGTTGACGCGGCCGCTGCCGCTGGCGCTGTGCGCGGTGGTCGTGTTGCAAGTGGGGCTCAGCACGATCGGCAGCGCCGGAGTCTTTCAGAGCCTGCTCGGCATCGTCGCTGTTTCGGTTTTACTCATCGGCACCGTTTTACCCGCGCTGAGCGGCGTCCTGTCGTGGATCGGCCGTCAGAGTCCTGAGCGCATGTGGGCTGCCGAACAGCTGGCGCGCCGCCGTCTGACGGTGCCGAGCGTCTCGGCGTCGCTCGTCGACGGCGTCAGCGGCGGCGCGGCGATGGCCGCGGTCGTGGTCCTTGCCGATTGGGCCGCGCTGCAGGTCCCCGGCTTCGAGCCCTCGATCTCGCGCGAGCTCAACGTCGTCGATGCGAGCTTCGGCTCGATGATCGGCGAAACGCTGAGCGCCTCCGCGTTCATCGTCCTCGGCGTCGCATTTGTCGTCGACGCGTTCGATCGATACCGGGTCAACCCGATCGTGTCGACGATCGTCGTGTCACTGGCTGCGGGCACAATCGCCGGAGCGGAGCAGGAAGCGATTCTGCCCGCGCTCGTACTGGTGGCGGGAATGGCTCTGGCGGCCGCGATCGTCGTGACGTTATACCGGCGCCGCGGCTTTCTCTCGGCATGGATTGCGGGGATGGCGTCAGGCTGGCTGACGACGGCGATGGCGCTGCGCTCGCTCGAGGATCAGGATCTGGCGCGCGCGAGCAACGTGCTCGTGTCGCTGGTGGTGGGAATTCTCGCGGCCGGCGTGTGGGGCGCCGGCCGCAAGCTGCTGCAAAAAACGCCGTCGCTACATCCGGGCTCCGAGCTCGGTGTCGATCGCGGTTAGGAATTCATCCGTCGTCAGATACGGATGATCAGGACGGATCAGGATCGCCAGGTCCTTCGTCATGCGTCCTGACTCCACCACGTCGACGCAGACCTTCTCGAGCTGTTCCGCAAACGCGATGACGTCGGGGGTAGCGTCGAACCTGCCGCGATACTGCAGGCCGCGCGTCCACGCGTAGATCGATGCGATCGGGTTGGTCGAAGTCGGCTTGCCCTGTTGATGCAGGCGATAGTGGCGCGTCACCGTGCCGTGCGCCGCTTCCGCTTCGACGGACTTGCCATCGGGCGACATCAGCACCGAGGTCATCAGGCCGAGCGACCCGTAGCCCTGCGCGACGGTGTCCGACTGGACGTCTCCGTCGTAGTTCTTGCACGCCCACAGGTAGCCGCCACTCCATTTCAGGTTCGAGGCGACCATGTCATCGATCAGCCGATGCTCGTAAGTCAGGCCCTGCGACTCGAACTGCTGCTTGAATTCGCTGTCGTAGACCCGCTGGAAGGTGTTCTTGAAGGTGCCGTCGTAGATCTTGAGAATCGTGTTCTTCGAGGACAGGTAGACCGGGTAGTTCCTTCCGAGCGCGTAGGTGAAGCAGGCGCGGGCAAAGCCTTCGATCGACGAATCGAGGTTGAACATGCCCATCGCGATGCCGCTGCCCTTGGTCTTGATGACTTCTCTCGAGATCGGCTGACCACCGCCGTCCGGCGTCCAGCTGATCGTGATGGTGCCGGCGCCCGGGAACGTGAAGTCCTGCGCGCGGTACTGATCGCCAAATCCGTGTCGAGCGACGACCACCGGCTTGTCCCAGTGCGGCACGAGGCGCGGCACGTTCTTGCAGATGATCGGCTCGCGGAAGATCGTGCCGTCGAGAATGTTGCGGATCGTCCCGTTCGGAGACTTCCACATCTGCTTCAGGTGGAATTCCTGGACGCGCGCTTCGTCAGGCGTGATGGTCGCGCACTTGACGGCGACGCCGTACTGCCGGGTCGCGTTCGCCGAATCGATCGTGATCTGATCGCTCGTCTGGTCTCGCGATTCGACGCCAAGGTCGAAGTACTTCAGGTCGATGTCGAGATACGGAAGGATGAGTTGTTCGCGGATGCGCTGCCAGATGATGCGCGTCATCTCGTCGCCGTCCATTTCGACGACGGGATTCTTGACCTTGATCTTCGCCACTAGACTGACTCCTGATTGCTATCGGTATCGATGTGATTACAACATCACATGATATCTCAGGGCTTGCGGGCTACGGGCTTGGGTCTTGCGGGCCTGAGAAATCGGTGGATCGTCTTCTTAATCGCGTGGCTTCCAGTCCGGCAGGCGATCGTTGCCGTCGCCGGTCGTCACCCGCCGCATGGGTGTGGCGCGGCTCGGGTCGAGGATCGCGAGATCCCAGTTCTCGCCTTGATGATGTTCGGGACTAACGGAAACGGCGAGCAGGCGATTATCCGGAGACCAGTCGGGATAGTAGTGCCACCGCGCCGGCTCGCCGGGAATCGGCTCGGGGTCGGTGCCGAAGGATGAGATCTTCTGAATCGTTGACGGATCTTCATTGAGGAGCGACACGTGCGCGATCGACTGGCCGTCCGGGGACCAACTCGGCCAGCAGCCCGGCGCCGTGACGTCGAACGGCCACGTTTGCCGGGTTGCCAACTCCATCACGTGCACCTGGTTGGCAGTTCCGCCGTCGTACGGGAATGTCGTCGCCACGAACGCCACCCACGCTCCATCCGGAGAAACGTTCGGCATGAACGCATACCCGTTGAAGAACGTGGTCAGGCGCTCGACCGAACCGTCGGCAAGCCAGTAGCGGTACAGATCGTAGCGGCCCACACCGCGGTCGCGATCCGACGCAAACACGACACTCCCGCCGTCCGGCAGCCACGATGGATCGTGGTCGTTGCCGGCGTGATTGGTGAGCCGCCGCACGTTGCGGCCATCCGCGTCCATCACGTAGAGGTTGTAGCTGCCGCCGCGATTCGACTTGAATGCGATCCGCTGCCCATCGGGTGACCAGCGCGGCTGCTCGTCGTTCCAGTCGCCGTCGCGAGTCAGGGTGGCGACGCGACCCGTGGCGAGATCGATGGTGTAGATCTTCGCGCGTCCGTTGGGATTCGACGCGGTACGAACGTCCGATTCAAAAGCGAGCGTGCCCGACAAGTCGCGCGGAAATGGCGACACCGCCGCCGGCTGCGCCTCGGCGGCTGATGCCGCACACCACAGCAGAGCTATCGCGAGGAGCGATCGGCGAACGGCGAATTGCATGTGTTTCGATACTAGCAAACGACGCGGCGACTAGCGACTCGCGGCGCGCCGTTTGAGTTGCGCGGCCCTGCCCGGTTTCGCCTTGTCCGGTTGCAGCGGAATGTATTTCTCGGCCCAGCTGGCAATCGAATCGACCGCCTCGGCGAGGGCCGTGCCCTTCTTCGACAACGAGTATTCGACGCGCACCGGCGTTTCGGGCACGACGGTTCGTTCGACGAGGCCTTCCGCTTCGAGCTCCTGCAGGCGCTCGCTGAGCATGCGATCGGTGATGCCGGGAATACCGTCGCGGAGGGTGGCGAAACGGCAGGTCTGCTTCAGCAGCATGAAGATGATGGCCCCGTTCCAGCGCCGGCCGATCAGCTCGCTGGCGTAATGGAACCGCGTGCACAGTTGCGGCGCGCTTTTGGCGACATCTTTCATAGGGGTGACACCTTCAGGATAGCACGGCATCCTAGTAACTAATTGACATATAGTCACTATATTTTGTATAGTGAATGAGAATTAAGAAGGAGACTGAACGTCATGGATGCTGGACTCTTGCTTGCTCGGGTGGTGTTGGGACTGCTGATGGCTGCGCATGGCTCCCAGAAGCTGTTTGGCTGGTTCGGCGGCTACGGCCTGGCCGGAACCGGCGGGTTCTTCGAATCGCTGGGCTTCCGCCCCGGCCGGTTCTTCGCGGCGGCGGCGGGATTCACGGAAACCGCCGGGGGTCTGCTGCTGGCGCTCGGCCTGCTGGGCCCGCTCGGACCGGCGATGATCATCTCGGTGATGGTCGTCGCGATCGCTGCGGTGCACTGGCAGCACGGCGTGTTCGCGCAGAACAACGGTATTGAATTGCCGCTGGTCTACAGCACGGCCGCGGCGGCGATAGCGCTCGTGGGCAACGGCGCCTTCTCGCTCGACGCGGCACTCGGCCTGTCCTGGCCGGCCGAGGTGGTCTGGATTGCGCTCGGCCTCGGGATCCTGGGCGGATTCGCGAATCTTGCAATTCGAAAGACCGCCCCGAGGGAAGCGCACGTCTAAAGGACAATGAGGTCATGGGTCCTGGGGCCTGGGTCTTGAACATTCCCGGGACCCACGACCCAAGACCCAAGACCACATGCTCCGAAGTCTTCTGACCGCTCTCGTCATTTCGGCGACGCTCGTCGCTCAAGGTTCTCCTCTGCCACAGGCGGTTGCACCATTCGCTACGGGCTTGAGCGGGACGCTCGTGTTCATGAGCGACCGCCGCGCGCCCGATAATCCCGACGGGCGCAATCACATTTTCACGCTCGACCTGCAAAGCGGCCGCGTCACCCAGCTCACCTCGGGCCGCAATCATCACGATCAGCATCCCAAGTGGTCGCCGGACGGCCGGCGCATCTCGTTTGTCTCCTCGCGTGGCGGCAACTTCGATCTTTACGTGATGAATGCCGACGGCACGAACGTGACGCGGCTCACCGATCATCCGGCCAACGACTTCGATCCGATCTGGATGCCGGACGGCCAGAGCCTGGTCTTCAGCTCGGAGCGCGACAGCCGCAGCGATCTGTATCGCGTGTGGCTGAAGGATCGCCGCGTCGATCGGCTCACCCAGCACTTCGTCGGCCGAGCGATCATGCCCAATGTCTCGCCCGACGGGACACGCGTCGCGTTCGCCGCACAGACGCTGCAGCGCCTGCAGTTCTGGGAGTTTCAGATCCACGTGCTCGATCTCGCGACCGGCCAGACGCGGGCGCTCGACAACACCGGCGGCGCGTGCTGGCCGAGCTGGTCGCCGGATGGCAAGCGGATCGCCAACGTGCTGCTGGCGAAGGAGCCATCGACGATTCAGATCCGCAATGCCGACGGCGGCGGCGCCCGCGAGGTCGCGACCGATCCCAAACTCTGGACCTACTACCCTGACTGGTCTTCGGACGCGAAATGGATCGCGCTCTCGGTTAGCCCGCAGCATCACGAAGGCGAAGATTGGGATCTCGCAATCGTTCCCGCCGACGGCTCCGCGCCGCTACGCAAGCTGACGACGGGCCCCGGGAACGACCGCTTGCCCGACTGGAAACCGTAAAAGGAACCTGCCACATTTTTTCGCGTTGCGTAAACTTGCAAATGTAACGGGGACTGACCCTCAGGGGGCGGTTTCGATACAATCTCTGCGATGCAGAGCCGGGCGCTCATTGTAATTCTTGCCATCTTGGCCGTCAGCAGCTGCACCCAATCCCAGGCCGTTCCAGCGATCGACAAACTGACACCGTGCACAGGCTACGACACGCCGGTGGACTCCTATTGCGGCACGCTCAAGGTCTACGAGAATCGTGCGACCAGGCAAGGGCGCCAGATCGATCTGAACATCGTCGTGCTGCCGGCGCTCCGCGCTGATTCGCAGCCCGACCCGCTCTTCTTCCTCGCCGGCGGCCCCGGCCAGGGCGCCGCCAAGCTCGCCAAGGTCGTGCGCACGATTTTCCAGCGCGTGCAGAATGATCGCGACATCGTCCTCGTCGATCAGCGCGGCACCGGCAGGTCGAATCCGCTCGACTGCAATAACGACGACGATTCGATGCAGTCGTTGATGGAGACCGACCAGCAGACGATCGATCGCCTCAAAGCCTGCCAGGCGAAATACGACGCCGACCTGACGCTGTACACGACGCCAATCGCGATGGACGATCTCGACGACGTCCGGGCGTTCCTCGGCTACGACAAGATCAACGTCTACGGCGGGTCGTACGGCACCCGCGCTGCACTCGTCTACATGCGTCAGCACGGCGATCGCGTGAGGTCGGCGATCCTCGACGGCGTGGCGCCGCCAACCATGCGGCTGCCGCTCTACTTTCCTCGCGATACGCAGCGGGCGTTCGAGCTGCTCGCGAAAGATTGCGCCAGCGACGATGGCTGCAACAAGGCGTATCCGAACCTGCTCGAGCGCATGCGCGCGCTGATCGATCGCCTCGAGACACACCCACCGACGGTGACAGTCAGGCATCCGCGCACTGGCGAGGCGGCAGACATCAAGATCGATGCGCGGCTGCTGGCCAACGTGATCGTCACCGCGCTCTATTCCCCGATCATGACGACGCTGGTGCCTGCCATCGTCGTCGCCGCGGAGAAGAACGACTTTCAGAGCATGCTCGCACTCACGGGCATGGGCGGCGCCAGCGACGAACCGAACATGAGCATCGGCATGCAGCTCTCAGTCATTTGCGCGGAGGACGCGCCGAAGAACACGCCGGACGATTTGCAGAAAGGGTCGGAATCGACCTTGTTCGGCAAGTACGTGATGTCGATTCAACAGCAGGCGTGCGCGTTCTGGCCGCGCGGCACGATCGATGAGTCCTTTTACGAGCCGGTGAGGTCGGCGATCCCGACGCTGGTGCTGTCAGGCGAAGACGATCCGGTCACGCCGCCGACATGGGGCGAACAAGCCGCGTCCACCCTGTCGAATGCGAGGCACGTGATCATCCCGGGCACCGGCCACACCGCCGGCGGCACCGGTTGCGGTCAACGCATCATGCGCGAGTTCATTGAAAAGGGATCGCCGGCCGCCCTCGATACGTCGTGCATCGACAAGGTGAAGCGCCCGGCCTTCTTCCTGTCGCCGGCCGGCCCTGATCCGAATCGAACGGGTGGTCCACCGTCGCCTTCGGCCTCCGCGAGACGGGTTGCGAAATGATCCGCGTCGAGAACCTCCACAAGCGATTCGGCGAGGTCCGCGCCGTCGATGGCGTCAGCTTCGGCGCCGCCGACGGGCAGGTCACGGGGCTCCTCGGACCCAACGGCGCGGGCAAGACGACGACGCTGCGGATGCTGTACACGTTGATGCTGCCCGACGAGGGACAGATTCTCGTTGACAGCATCGACGCCGTCGCCGATCCCCAGGGTGCGCGTTTCGCGCTTGGCGTGCTGCCCGATCAATCGGGCCTCTATCCCCGCCTCACGGCGCGCGAGCACATCGAATACTTCGGCGAGCTGCAGGGCGTGACCGGCGCGGACCTGCGCAGCCGCACTGATCACCTGTTGAAGATGCTCGACATGACCGCGATTGCCGAGCGGCGCGTCGCCGGCTTCTCCCACGGCGAGCGCACCAAGACGGCGCTGGCCCGCGCGATCGTCCACAATCCGAAGAACGTGCTGCTCGACGAGCCGACCAATGGCCTCGACGTCATGAGC
>Ga0310900_10000152_pt1 | contig 19588 bp, 14 predicted proteins | sample C24D1metaG_FD_203879 | JGI IMG/M metagenome (GOLD analysis project Ga0310900, IMG submission 203879) | Lab incubated soil microbial communities from West Virginia University Organic Research Farm, Morgantown, WV, United States - C24D1 | ecosystem: Environmental > Terrestrial > Soil >...
GGTCGCCGACGTCGAGAAGGCGTTCGCGCCCCTCGGGCTGCCGATGGGACCGTTCCAGCTCATCGACCTCGTCGGCTGGAAGGTCGCCGCGCACGTGCAGGACACGATGGTGCACGCCTTCCCCGACCGCTTCTACGCGAACGAGAACTTCCACGCGCTCGCGGAACTGCCCGAGGTCGTCGAGAAGGACAAGGGCGGCCGCGTGACCGGCTGGACCAAGGCCGCGGAGAAGACGCTCAGGCCCGCGGTGGGCTCGTCGCCGGCTCCCGCCGCCGAGATCCTCCGCCGCGTGCAGGACGGCCTCGCGCAGGAGATCAAGCTCATGCTCGACGAGGGCGTGGTCCCCGAGGTCGAGGACATCGACCTCTGCCTCATCCTCGGCGCGGGCTGGCCGTTCATCGACGGCGGGGCGTCGCCCTACCTCGACCGCGAGGGCGCGTCCGACCGTGCGTTCGGCGACACCTTCCACCACCCGGTGATCAAGGGCATCGCGAGCTGACGTCCCCTCCGCAGGCGACCCCGGGCGTGTGCCCGGGGTCGCCTGCGTCGTGGGAGGATTCCGATCCTCAGTGCGCCACCGGCTGCGCGGCGCGCACGCGCAGATCCCGTGCGAGGCCGTCGCGCTGCTCGATCACCAGGCGGCGCAGCGCGGCCGGGGCATCCTGATTCTGTGTCAGCCACGCATCAACCTGGTCGAGAGACTCCGCGGCGGGGAAGAGCCCGACCACGAGTCGGCGCGCGATCTCGATGCTGCGGGCGGCCCACGTCGGGCGGATCCGGGCGAAGTACTCGTCGTCCAAGTCGGCGATGAGGTCACGGCGGTCGCCTGCGCGCACGCCGGCGATCGTCGCCGCGAGGTGGTCGTTGGTCAGGCTCTCGTCGTCCCAGGCCGCGTACCAGGCCGCCGCGCGCACGGCTGCGTCCGGCCGGGCGGTCAGCACGGTCCGGTGCGCGAGGTGCCCCTGTGCCGACGGATCGCTTGTGAGTTCGGCGTTCGCATCCTCGGCCGACGCGTGCCCCGTGGCCGCAAGTGCGATGAGCCACGCCCAGCGCAGGTCGGGGTCGAGGGCAAGCCCCGCAGGCGCTGCCGCGGTGCCCGACAGCATGCTCCGGATCTCCCCTGCGCGGTTCGCGGACCGCGCTGCGGCGCCGCCGAGGGCACGGGCCCAGGCCAGCTGGGCGTCCGTGCCGGGGTCGGCGGCCCACAGCGCCGCCCAGCACGTGTCGAGCCAGGCCTCGGCGAGCGGAGTGCGCGCGTCCGATGCCGCGTAGCGTCCGATCGCGACGGCGGCGTGGGCGATCGCGTCCGTGGTCAGCGCGATGTTCGTCTCGCGGGTGGCGTGATCGCCCGCGATCTCGACGAATCGTGAGACAGGCAGGTTCCCGTCTCGGGCGGAGTTCCACAGGGCCGCCCAGATCACCGCACGGGCGACGGGATCCTCGATCGACGACAGGTGCGCCGCGACAGCGTCGGTCGACGGCGCGTCGAGTCTCACTTTCGCGTAGGTGCGATCGTCGACGTTGGCGAGGACGAGATCGATCCCCGCGGCCGTCGTGCCCTCCAGGGGTGTGCGAGCCTCGACGGCGTCGATCTGCAGCGTGCCCCGCCTCTCGAGACGCCCATCGCCGACGGCGAAGAATCCGCAGGTCAGCCGGTGCGGGCGCGGATCGGTCTGCGTCAGCACCAGGGACCCGGCGTCGCCGCGCTCGATCGCGATCTCCGACACGCCGCTGGTCCGCAGCCACGCGCGGCTCCACGTCGTCAGATCGCGTCCGGACTCCGCCTCGAGCGCAGACAGCAGGTCGGGCAGCGTGGTGTTGCCGAAGGCGTGGTCCGCGAAGTAGCGCTGCGCGCCTCGGAAGAAGGCGTCCTCCCCCACGAAGGCCACGAGCTGCTTGAGCACCGACGCGCCCTTTGCGTACGTGATGCCGTCGAAGTTGAGCTTGGCGGCCTCGAGGTCGGTGATGTCGGCGACGATCGGATGCGTCGTCGGCAGCTGGTCCTGCACGTACGCCCAGCCCTTGCGGCGGCTGGCGAAGGTCACCCAGGCGTCCGGAAAGCCACCGGCGACCGCGGCGGCGTGGGCGCCCATGAAATCCGCGAAGGACTCCTTCAGCCACAGGTCGTCCCACCAGCGCATGGTCACCAGGTCGCCGAACCACATGTGCGCCATCTCGTGCAGGATCGTGTTGGCACGGCCCTCGTGCTGCGCCGCCGTCGAGGCACCACGGAAGACGTAGCTCTCGGTGAAGGTCACCAGGCCCGGGTTCTCCATGGCGCCGAGGTTGTACTCGGGCACGAAGATCTGGTCGTACTTGCCCCACGGGTACGGGTAGTCGAACGCGTGCTCGAAGAACTCCAGGCCGCGCCGGGTGATGTCCAGGATCTCGTCGGCGTCGAGGTGCGGTGCCAGCGAGGCCCGGCAGAGGACGCCGAGCGACACGGCGCGGTCGTGGCTGCGCCACTCGCCGTCGACCCGGTGATAGGGCCCCGCGGCGACGGCCGTGATGTAGCTCGACAGCGGCAAGGTCTCGGCGAACGCGACGCGCACACCGCCGGGGACGTCCTCGCGCGCCGTCTCCGCGCCGTTCGAGAGGATCTGCCATCCCGACGGCGCGTTCACCGTGAACCTCCACCGCGCCTTCATGTCGGGCTGCTCGAAGACGGGGTACACGCGCCGCGCGTCGGCGGGCTCGTACTGCGTGTACAGGTAGACCTCGCCGTCGACGGGGTCGCGGAAGCGGTGAAGTCCTTCACCCGACGTGCTGTACCGGCCGCGTCCCCCGACGGTCACGACATTGTGCGCAGCGAGGCCGTCGATGCGGATGCGGGCGCCGTCCCACTGCACGTCGCGCGCCACGCCGTTGACCGTCACGCTGTCGACGGACTCGCCGAGGAAGTCGAGCCACGTCGCGTCGGCGGTGGCCTCGAAGGTCAGCGTGGCGGTCGTCGGGAAGGTCTGCGTCGCCAGATCCTGCGCGTCACGCACGTCCAGGTCGACCTCGACGGTGTCCAGGCGGATGGTGGAGGATCGGGCCGCGGTCTCGTCGCGGGTGAGGTTCGCGGAGGTCATTCCCCCATGCTTCCACGTCGGCGCGGTCCCCCTCGGCCGGTCCGGGGCGGTGCGTCGTCAGGAGGCAGGGCCTCGCTCTAGCCGCGCTCCTCGCGGCTGCGGGCGAGGTCCGGCAGCGTCGGGATCTCGGAGGTCTGCGCCCCACGCGCGACCGGGATGCGGGTGCCCAGCACCTGCGCGACGACATCCTGAGCGATCTTCGCCGGGGTGAGCCCCGCGTCCTCGAGGATCTGCTCGCGACTCGCGTGGTCGATGAACTCGTCGGGCACGCCCAGCTCGTCGACCGCGGTGTCGACGCCCGCCTCGCGCAGCACCTGGCGCACGCGCGTGCCGATGCCGCCCACCCGGATGCCGTCTTCGATGGTGATGACGAGACGATGGGATGCTGCGAGCTCGATGATCGACGGCTGCACCGGGACCACCCAGCGCGGGTCGACGACGGTGGCGCCGATGCCCTGCGCGCGCAGACGCTCGGCGACGTCGACCGCGATGTGCGCCATCGGGCCGATGCCGACGAGCAGCACGTCCTGTGCGTCGGAGCGCACCAGCACGTCCACACCGTCCTCCAGGCGCTCGAGGGCCGGGAGCTCGGGGCTCACTCCGCCCTTCGGGAAGCGGATGACGGTGGGGGCGTCCTCGACGGCGACCGCCTCGTGCAGCTCCTCGCGCAGCCGCGCCTCGTCGCGGGGAACGGCGATGCGGATGTGCGGCACGATCTGCAGCATCGCGAGGTCCCAGATGCCGTGGTGGCTCGGGCCGTCGGGGCCCGTGACGCCGGCACGGTCCAGCACGAAGGTGACGCCCGCGCGGTGGAGCGCGACATCCATCAGCACCTGGTCGAATGCGCGGTTCATGAACGTCGCGTAGATGGCGACGACCGGGTGCAGACCCCCGAACGCCAGACCTGCGGCCGATGCGACGGCGTGCTGCTCGGCGATGCCGACGTCGTAGACACGGTCGGGGAAGCGCTGCGCGAACGGGAGGAGGCCCGTGGGGCGCAGCATGGCCGCGGTCATCGCGATGACGTCGTCGCGCTGGTCGCCCACGTGCACGAGCTCGTCGGCGAAGACGTCGGTCCAGGCGGTGCCGCCGGCCGAGCCGAGGGACTCCCCCGTGATCGGGTCGATCTTGCCGACGGCGTGGAACTGATCGGCCTCGTCCTCGAGGGCCGGCGCGTAGCCGCGGCCCTTCTCGGTGATGGCGTGGACGATGACGGGGGCGCCGTACTCCTTGGCGAGCTCGAGGGTCTCGATGAGGGTCGGCAGGTCGTGCCCGTCCACGGGGCCGAGGTACTTGATGTCGAGGTTCGAATAGAGCGCGGCGTTGTTCGTGAACCGCGACAGGAACCCGTGCGTGCCGCCGCGCACCCCTCGGTACACGGCGCGTGCCGCGGGACCGAGCTTGCGGAACACGGTGTCGGAGCCGCGATGGAGGTTGCGATACGCATCGGCCGTGCGGACGCGGTTGAGGTAGCGCGCCATGCCGCCGATGGTCGGGGCGTAGGAACGTCCGTTGTCGTTGACGACGATGACGAGGTTGCGGTCGTTGTCGTCGGAGATGTTGTTGAGCGCCTCCCACGTCATGCCGCCGGTGAGCGCGCCGTCGCCGACGACGGCGACCACGTGCCGGTCCTTGCGGCCGGTGCGCGTCAGCGCGCGGGAGACACCGTCCGCCCAGCTCAGCGAGCTGGAGGCGTGGGACGACTCGACCACGTCGTGCGGACTCTCGGAGCGCTGCGGGTAGCCGGCGAGGCCTTCGCGCGCGCGGAGCTTCGTGAAGTCCTGGCGACCGGTGAGCAGCTTGTGCACGTAGGACTGGTGGCCCGTGTCGAAGATCATGGGATCGTTCGGCGAGTCGAACACGCGATGCAGCGCGATCGTGAGCTCGACGACCCCGAGGTTGGGGCCCAGGTGACCGCCTGTGCGTGCGACGTTCTCGACGAGGAAGCCGCGGATCTCATCCGCGAGCTGCTCGAGCTGATCGAGGCTCAGCGCGTCGAGGTCGCGGGGTCCGGTGATGGACGACAACAGCGACATCCCCGCTCCTTTCCGGCCCCGGAAGGGCCCTGCAAGTCTACCCGGGGCATGAAGGGGGACCGGATGCCGCAGCATCCGGTCCCCCGTGAATCAGCTGTCAGACCAGCGAACGCAGCACGTACTGCAGGATGCCGCCGTTGCGGTAGTAGTCGGCCTCACCGGGCGTGTCGATGCGGACGACCGCGTCGAACTCGACCGTCTGCTTGCCCTCGGGCGAGAACTCGCTGGGCTCGGCCGTGACCTTGACGGTCTTCGGCGTGACGCCTTCGTTCAGCTGCTCGAGACCCGAGATCGAGACGATCTCGGTGCCGTCCAGGCCCAGCGACTTCCAGCTCTCGCCTGCCGGGAACTGCAGCGGCACGACGCCCATGCCGATGAGGTTGGAGCGGTGGATGCGCTCGAAGCTCTCGGTGATGACCGCCTTCACGCCCAGCAGGCTCGTGCCCTTGGCCGCCCAGTCGCGCGACGAGCCGGAGCCGTACTCCTTGCCGCCGAAGATCACGAGCGGCGTACCCTGCGCCTGGTAGTTCTGGCTCGCGTCGTAGATGAAGGACTGGGGTCCGCCCGCCTGCGTGAAGTCGCGGGTGAAGCCGCCCTCGATCTCGGCGCCGTCGTTGACCTCGCGGACCAGCTGGTTCTTCAGGCGGATGTTCGCGAACGTACCCCGGATCATGATCTCGTGGTTGCCACGGCGCGAGCCGTACGAGTTGAAGTCCTTGCGGTCGACGCCGTGCGCCGCGAGATACTGCCCGGCGGGGCTGTCGGCCTTGATGTTGCCGGCGGGGCTGATGTGGTCGGTCGTGACGGAGTCCAGGAGCGTCGCCATCACGCGCGCGCCCACGATGTCGGTGACCGGGGTCAGCTCCATCGTCATGCCGTCGAAGTACGGGGGCTTGCGCACGTACGTCGACGCGTCGTCCCACTCGAACACGTCCCCGGTCGGGGTCGGCAGCGTGCGCCACCGCTCGTCGCCCTCGAAGACACTCGCGTACTGGTGCGTGAACATGTCCTTGTTGATGGACGAGTCGATCGTCGCCTGCACCTCGGCCGAATCCGGCCAGATGTCGCGCAGGAACACGTCGTTGCCGTCCTGATCCCTGCCCAGTGCGTCGGTCTCGAAGTCGAAGTTCATCGATCCGGCGAGCGAGTACGCGATCACGAGCGGCGGGCTCGCGAGGTAGTTCATCTTCACGTCGGGGTTGATGCGCCCCTCGAAGTTGCGGTTGCCCGACAGCACGGCCGTGACGGCGAGGTCGTTCTCGTTGATCGCGGCGGAGACCTCCTCGATCAGGGGGCCGGAGTTGCCGATGCACGTGGTGCAGCCGTAGCCGACGGTGAAGAAGCCCAGGTCCTCGAGGTCCTTGGTGAGACCGGCCTTCTCGTAGTAGTCGGTGACGACCTTCGAGCCGGGCGCCAGCGTGGTCTTGACCCACGGCTTGGCCTTGAGGCCCTTCTTCACGGCGTTGCGCGCGAGCAGGCCCGCGGCGAGCATGACGGACGGGTTGGACGTGTTGGTGCACGACGTGATCGCGGCGATGGTCACCGCACCGTGGTCGAGCACGAACTTCTCGCCGCCCTGCAGCGTCACCGGGGTGGGCTTGGACGCCGTCGCCGGAGCGTGGCTGTGGTGGTGGTGCTCGTGCGTGCTGTACTCGTCCTCGGGCGAGTTTCCGGGCGGGTCGGACGCCGGGAACGACTCGGAGCCCTCGAGGTCGACGAGGTCGTGGTCGACCTCGGCGTAGTTGGTGAGGTCGCTCTCGAACTGCTGCTTGGCCTGCGACAGCACGATGCGGTCCTGCGGGCGCTTGGGGCCGGCGATCGAGGGCACGACCGTCGCGAGGTCGAGCTCCATGTACTCGCTGAAGACGGGCTCGCGCGATGCGTCATGCCAGAGGGTCTGCTCCTTGGCGTACGCCTCGACGAGTGCCAGCTGCTGCTCGTCGCGACCGGTGAGGCGGAGGTAATCGATGGTGACGGCATCGATCGGGAACATCGCGGCAGTGGAGCCGAACTCGGGGCTCATGTTGCCGATGGTGGCGCGATTGGCCAGCGGGACAGATGCCACGCCTTCGCCGTAGAACTCGACGAACTTGCCGACGACGCCGTGCTTGCGCAGCATGTCGGTGATCGTCAGCACGACGTCGGTGGCGGTCACGCCGGTCGGGATCGCGCCGGAGAGCTTGAAGCCGACGACCTTGGGGATGAGCATCGACACGGGCTGGCCGAGCATGGCCGCCTCGGCCTCGATGCCGCCGACGCCCCAGCCGAGCACGCCGAGGCCGTTGACCATCGTCGTGTGCGAGTCGGTGCCGACGCACGTGTCGGGGTAGGCGCGCAGCACACCGCCGACGGTGCGGTCGTAGATGACCTTCGCGAGGTGCTCGATGTTCACCTGGTGCACGATGCCGGTGCCCGGCGGAACGACCTTGAAGTCGTCGAAAGCGGTCTGGCCCCAGCGGAGGAACTGGTAACGCTCGCCGTTGCGCTCGTACTCGATCTCGACGTTGCGCTCGAGGGCGTTCTCGGTGCCGAAGAGGTCGGCGATGACGGAGTGGTCGATGACCATCTCGGCGGGCGAGAGCGGGTTGATCTTCGTGGGGTCACCGCCCAGCGCCTCCATCGCCTCGCGCATGGTGGCGAGGTCCACGATGCACGGCACGCCGGTGAAGTCCTGCATGACGACACGGGCCGGCGAGAACTGGATCTCGGTGTCGGGCTCGGCCGCGGCATCCCACGACCCGAGTGCCTCGATCTGAGCCTTGGTGACGTTCGCGCCGTCCTCGGTGCGCAGGAGGTTCTCGAGCAGCACCTTCAGGCTGAACGGGAGCTTCTCGTAACCGGGGACGGTGTCGATGCGGAAGATCTCGTAGTCGGTGCTGCCGACCGTCAGGGTGCTCTTCGCACCGAAGCTGTCAACCGTGGACACGTCTGTCTCCTTCGTCGGCGGCGGGATCGTGCCGGAGTCCGGCATCCCCATCTTCCCCCGCTCCGAAGTCCTCGGCTAGTGAGGTCGACCTAAACGGCTCGGGGGAAATTTATCTTGATGTCGAGATAAATGTATCACTTCGGCGCGCGCGGGTAGAGCGCGCGCACGGCGAGCCAGGTGACCGCGACCAAGGGCGCGAACAGCGGCAGGCCCATGATCAGCTTGATCGTGCCGAGCGCGGTGACGTCGCCCGCGAAGTACAGCGGGAGCTGCACGATCAGGCGGAGCGCGAACAGTCCTGCCCACGCGATCGACAGCCAGAAGAAGACGCGCCGCTTGCGCTTGTCGGCGCGCCATGCGGTGCCCTCCCCCATGAGGAAGCCGACGGCCAGGCCGATGAGCGGCCACCCGATGAGCGCCGACACGAGGAACGCCGTGCCGTAAAGGGTGTTGGTGAGGAAGCCCGGGATGAAGCTGTCCTCTCCCCTGCCGGTCCACAGTGACAGGCCCGCCGCCGCGGCTGCCGCGATCAGGCCGCCGATCGCGGCGGCCGCAGACTGCCGCTGGATGAGGCGCACGATCGTGAAGACCGCGGCGAGACCGACCGACAGGGCGAGGCTCAGGAGGAGGTTGCCCGACTTCGTGTCGGCGTCATAGGTGACCGTCCAGGCGACGAGGAACACGACGCCGGGAAGCACGGACTCGAGGATGCCGCGCCAGCCGCCCATGGCGGCCCACACGACGTGCCCGGTGGTCTTTCCCTCAGCCGGGTCGAGGCCGGCCCGACGCGCGGCCCCGCCCAGGGCGGCGCCGAGCATCTCGGACGCCGAGGGTGCGGCATCCGATGTCCCCTCGGAGGGGCGAGCTGCACCGTTCGCGGGCGACTCCGACGCGTCGTCGGGGCGAGAGGTGTCGCTCACGCCGAGCCCGGCGTCGCCGGCATCTTCAGCGGGATGAGGTCGCGCGGCGGCATCGGCGAGCCGCCGCGGACCACGACGATCGACCGGAACAGGTCTTCGACGGCGGCCGCGGCCTCGACGTCGGCCGTCGCCGCACCGCCGATCACGCCGCGCAGGAACCAGCGCGGGCCGTCGACGCCGATGAAGCGCGCGAGGCGCTTGCCCGCCGTGCCGTCGGGGCCGGCGATCACGGGCACCTCGGCGAGCAGCTCCGGGCCCAGCGGTCCCTCGCGCTCTTCGACGCGGCCGCCCTGCTGGCGGATCTGCTGGCGGATCTGCTCGCGCGTCTCCTCCCACAGGCCCGCCGACCGCGGCGCCGCGAACGGCTGCACCTGGAGGGTCGAGTCGGCGTAGTCGAGGCCCACGGCGACGATGCGCTTGGTCTGCTCCTCGACTTCGAGGCGCAGGTTCAGGCCCTCACGAGGGAGGATCTTGATCCCGCCGAGATCGATGTAGGGGCGGACCGGGTTGGCCTCGGACTCGTCGAACGGGCCGGTCGTGGCGCGGTCGTCGGGTGCGAGCTTGCGCGGGCCGTCGACGGGTGAGGGGTCGGTCATGCGAGGACTCCGTCCTTCTGGTAGCCCGTGGAGCCGAAGCCGCCCTCGCCGCGCACGCTGTCGGGCAGGGCCTCCACGGGGATGAAAACGGCGCGCGGCACCGGCATCACGATGATCTGAGCGATGCGGTCGCCCACGGCGATGTCGTGTGCGTGCGCCCGATCGGTGTTCAGCAGGATCACTTTGATCTCGCCGCGGTAGCCGGCGTCGATCGTGCCGGGCGCGTTGACGACCGTGATGCCGTGCTTGGCCGCCAGGCCGCTGCGCGGGACCACGAACGCGACATGCCCCTCGGGCAGTGCGATCCGCACGCCGGTGCCGACGAGGGCACGCTCGCCGGGCTCGAGGCGAACCGCCTCGGCAGCGACGAGGTCGGCTCCGGCGTCCCCAGGGTGCGCGTACACCGGGACGTCGGGGGCGATAATGGGGACGTCCACCGTTTCAGTCACCCAACGAGGGTAATGCAGAACTCAACGCCTCACGCCGGTGCCCGAACCGACCGTGCCGACGCTTATCGCGAGCGGCTCGGCCCATCGCTGTGGATCCTGGTCGCGGCGGGAATGGCGGCGCCGATGGCGGCGCTCGTCGTCACGCCGATCGACACGACCATCGCCCTCATCGTGGGCGCCGGTGTCGGCATCCTGCTCATCGCGCTGCTGATCCTGGCGGCACCCGTCGTCGAGGTCCGCGACGGCGAGCTGCGGGCAGGGCGCGCGCACATCGGCGTCGAGTTCCTCGGCGACGGCGAGGTTCATCTCGGGGAGGACGCGCGCCATGCGCGCGGTGCGGGTCTCGACCCGCGGTCGTGGCATCTCATCCGGGGCGGGATCGACGGAGTCGTCGTTCTCCCGGTGACGGATGCCGATGATCCGACGACCGCGTGGGTCATCTCCTCGCGGACGCCGGACCGGCTGGCCGCCGCAGTGCGGCGGGCTCAGATCACGCGGCGCACTCAGTACAGATAGGGCCGTCTGCGGTCTCGTGATCGAGCTGCGAGCGGTGCTTCACGAGGAAGCAGTTCGAACAGGTGAACTCGTCCTCCTGTGCAGGGAGAACGACGACGTCGAGCTCGAGGTCCGACAGGTCGGCACCCGGCAGCTCGAAGCCCGACGGGTTGTCGGCGTCCTCCACGTCGACCGAGCCCGAGAGCTTGTCGGGAACGCGCTCCTTGAGCGCCTCGATCGACTCGCTGTCGTCCTCGGTCTTGCGGGGGGCGTCGTAATCGGTGGCCATGCGTGAAGATCTCAACTTCCGGGTATTCGCGGTTGCGCTCGCCCTTGCGGGCGGCGATAGTTTGCACGACCATTCCCCTTTTCGCAAATGCGATCGGGCGCCGTACTGACCGTGCGTCCGCGTGAAACTCGCGCCACGCGCGGGATATTCCCGGTCGTCGTGGCGCGCTATGACACCATGGGGCGGACAGGCGGGCTCTGAAGCCGTGAGTCCGCCGGGAAAGCGCAGCCAAGAGCCGGCTCGAGAAGCAGGGAGCGTCCGCATGGAACAGCTCAAAGTCATCGGAACCGAGGACGACAAGCTCATCCTGGCGACGGAGTCCGGCGAGAGATTCACGCTCGACGTCGACGACGTCCTCCGCGGCGAGCTGCGCAAGGCGCGCCGCGAGCGCGAGTCCGACGTGCAGACCCCACGCCCCAGCCCCCGCGAGATCCAGGCACACATCCGGTCGGGGCTGTCCGCGCGGGAGGTCGCGGAGCTCCTCGGTGCCCGCGTCGAGGACATCGTGCGCTTCGAGGGCCCCGTGCTCGCCGAGCGTGAGCACATCGTCGGTCAGGCACTGGCGGTTCCGGTGCTGCTCGGCGGCGATTTCGAAGGCGACGGGCAGACGACGTTCGGCTCCGCGGTGCGCGCCAAGCTCGCCGAGGCCGGCGCGATCGGCGAACGCTGGACCAGCTGGAAGGAGCCGACTGGCTGGACCGTGAAGCTGGAGTTCACCTCGAACGACATCGGCCACGACGCCCGCTGGGGCTTCGACCCGCGCCGCAGCACGCTGTCGCCGCTGAACGCCGACGCCATCCAGTTGTCCCGCCAGGGGTCGCTCCCCGAAGGGCTCATCCCCCGGCTCCGCGCCCTCGACGCGGCCCCCCCGAAGGACGACTCCCGCTTCGACAGCGGAGCGTTCGGCCCGCGCCGCCTCCCTGACGCCGACATCGAGTCGCCCGAGATCCCGTCCCCCGCAGCCCCTGCCGTGCAGGAGGCCGCCATCAAGCGCGCCACCGAGCCCGCCGTCGTGACCTCGGCCGAGACCGCCGACCTGCTCGAGGCGCTGCGTCGACGGCGCGGCCAGCGCGAGCCGCTTCCGGGGGCCGAAGAGGTCGCTTCGGCGCCCCGCTCGCCCGCCCCGGTCGCGCTGTTCGACGCGCTCGAGCCGGGCTACGACGAGTCCGCGTCCGAAGACGAGACGACGGCGTCCGATTATCAGGCCCCCACTCCGGCTGCGGTCGCCGAGGCCGGCCGACGCAAGGGGCGCACGTCGATGCCGTCGTGGGACGAGATCGTCTTCGGCGCCCGCTCCGACGACTGAAGCCGGGATTCAGGCCCCGGCGAACGCGCCGAGCCGGATGAGCGGAACAACCCGCTCTTCGTCGGTGAGGGAGCCGTGCTGACCGATCATCTTCTGCGGTGCCTTGTCGGCGAGGCGGTCGTCGTAGTACGCGATTCCTGCGCGCGCCGCGACGATCACGTCGCCGATCCGGGCATGCACCTCCGGGTCGACCCGGCCCACCAGACCTGACGCCTCCAGTTCGGCGCGTGAGAACACCCACGAACGGGATGCCTCGGCCTCGCGCCATCGCGTGAGCACGGCATCGGCCTCACCGGGCTCCGTGTAGAGGTGGAGCATGCGGGGCTCGCCGCCGATGAGGCGGACGCCGTCGAGCAGCTCGTCCCCTTCTCCGAGGAGGAGATGCCGATGCCGGGGCACGTCGATCATGCCGTGGTCGGACGTCACCACCACCCCGGTGCCGCGATCGAGGGATGTCGAGAGCGTCCGGGCCGCGGCATCCACCCGCTCCAGCACCGCGACCCATTCGTCGGACTCCCAGCCGCGCTTGTGGCCGATCGCGTCGAGATCCGGGGCATAGAGGTAGATGAGGGACCCCGGATGCTGCGCCGCGAGGTCGGCGGCGAGGCTCACGCGCTCATCGAGGTCGTCGGCGCCGTGGAACTCGGCGTTGCCGAGGGTCGCCGCGGTGAAGCCGGTGCCGGCGTACTCGTTGCGCGAGACGGCGAAGAACGGCCGGCCGAGCGTGGCGGACAGCGGGGCGGCGCGCTGGAACTCGAGCGGAAGGCCGTCGGTGTCCCAGCCGCGGAGCAGATTCACCACGTCGTCGGTGCCGGGAATGCGCGCGCGGTACCCGACGATGCCGTGCTCCCCCGGCAGCGCCCCGGTGAGCAGACTGGTCAGCGCTGCGGCGGTGGTCGAAGGGAAGACCGAGCGCGCGACGTCCTTCTTCGCGCGAGCCTCACTGAGGAAGCGGGCGTGGCCGGCGCGGGCCGAGAGGTTGTGGACGCCGAGGCCGTCGAGCACCCACACGATCGCACTCCGCGCGGGGGCGAACCACTCCGAGCCGCCGTCCAGCGCCGCCGACATCTCGGTCACGACACGGGTGAGGCTCCGGGCGCGCGGCGGGTCCACGGGTAGGCTGAGGGTCATCGGGGCCAGTCTCGCACACGCGGCCGCGCCCCCTCGCTCTCCGCCGTCACCCGAGGCTTCTTCGACACATGCCCGCTTCCCGCACCGATTCCTCCCCCGCCGACCACGGACGCATCGAGGACGTCGACGTCTCTTCGGAGATGCAGACGTCGTTCCTCGAGTACGCGTACTCGGTCATCTATTCGCGTGCGCTGCCCGACGCCCGCGACGGGCTCAAGCCGGTGCAGCGACGCATCCTGTTCCAGATGGCCGACATGGGGCTCAGGCCCGACCGCGGCCACGTGAAGAGCGCCCGCGTCGTCGGCGAGGTGATGGGAAAGCTGCATCCGCACGGCGACGCCCCGATCTACGACGCGCTCGTCCGACTGGCCCAGCCCTTCTCCCTGCGCGTGCCCCTCGTCGACGGGCACGGCAACTTCGGCTCGCTCGACGACGGCCCCGCTGCGCCCCGGTACACCGAGGCCCGCCTCGCCCCGCCGGCGCTCGCGCTCACCGAGAACCTCGACGAAGACGTCGTCGACTTCATCCCGAACTACGACGGCCAGTTCCAGCAGCCCGAGGTGCTGCCGGCTGCCTTCCCCAACCTGCTCGTCAACGGCACCACCGGCATCGCGGTCGGCATGGCCACCAACATGGCGCCGCACAACCTCATCGAGGTCGTGGGCGCCGCGACCCACCTGCTCGAGAACCCCGAGGCGACGGTCGAAGAGCTCATGGAGTTCGTGCCGGGCCCCGACCTCCCCGGCGGCGGCATCATCGTCGGCCTCGACGGCATCAAGGACGCCTACACGAACGGCCGCGGCAGTTTCCGCACGCGGGCGAAGGTCTCGATCGAGTCGCTCGGCCCGCGCCGCACCGGCCTCATCGTCACGGAGCTGCCCTACCTCGTCGGCCCCGAGCGCGTCATCGAGAAGATCAAGGACGCCGTCAACGCGAAGAAGCTCCAGGGCATCGCCGACGTCGTCGATCTGACCGACCGCCACCACGGCCTGCGTCTGGTCATCGGCATCAAGACCGGCTTCGACCCCCAGGCGGTGCTCGACCACCTCTACCGCCTGACGCCGCTCGAGGACTCGTTCAGCATCAACAACGTCGCCCTCGTCGAGGGGCAGCCGCAGACGCTCGGGCTGCGCGAGCTCCTGCGCGTCTACCTCGACCACCGCATCAGTGTCGTCACGCGCCGGAGCCGGTACCGCCTCGAGCGGCGCAAGGAGCGCCTGCACCTCGTCGAGGGCCTCCTCATCGCGATCCTCGACATCGACGAGGTCATCCAGGTCATCCGCACGTCCGACGACAGCGAGCAGGCGCGCACGCGCCTCATGAGCGTCTTCGACCTGTCCGAGCCGCAGTCCGAGTACATCCTCGAGCTGCGACTGCGTCGCCTCACGAAGTTCTCGCGCATCGAGCTCGAGACCGAGCGCGACAACCTGAAGAAGGAGATCGCCCAGCTCGAGGAGCTTCTCGGCAGCGACGTGCTGCTGCGCGCGCAGGTGTCGCACGAATTGGATGCCGCCGCCGAGGCGTTCGGCACGCCTCGGCGCACGCTTCTGCTCAACGGTGGTCCGGTGCAGCCGCGCTCGCGCGCCGCGGCGGCGGTCGCCGACCTGCAGATCGCGGACGCGCCGTGCCGTGTCTTCCTCTCCGCCACGGGACGCATGGTGCGTGCCGAGGTCGCGGCCGACGCCCCGGGCGGCGGCATCGTCGCACCGGCACGGCGCTCGAAGCATGACGCCATCCGCTCATCCGTGGACACCACCACACGCGGCGACATCGGGGCCGTGACGAACCTCGGCCGCCTGGTGCGGTTCTCCCCCGTCGACCTGCCGTCGGTGCCCGGCAACTCGGTGCAGCTCGCGGCCGGCACCCGCGGCGACCAGTACCTGGGTCTCAGCGGCGGCGAGCACATCGTCGCGCTCGTGCCGCTCGTCGAGGGCCCGCCGATCGCGATCGGCACGGCGCAGGGCATCGTGAAGCGCGTCGCCGCGAGCGAGATCGCGAACAAGCACGACATCGAGGTCATCGCCCTCAAGGACGGGGACCGCGTCGTCGGCGCCGCGCCCGCGTCCGACGGCGCCGAGCTCGTGTTCGTGGCGAGCGACGCCCAGCTGCTCCGCTTCGACGCGTCCTCGGTGCGCCCGCAGGGTCGCTCGGCCGGCGGCATGGCCGGCATCCGTCTCACCGACGGCGCGCAGGTCATCTCGTTCGATGTCGTCGGGCCCTCCGAGTTCGACGCCGTCGTGGTCACGATCGCCGGCTCGACCACGGCGCTCGCGGGCACCGACGCCGGCAGCGCCAAGGTGTCGCTGTTCAGCGAGTTCCCCGCCAAGGGGCGTGCGACCGGCGGCGTGCGCGCCCAGCGCTTCCTGAAGGGCGAGGACGCGCTGACGATCGCCTGGGTCGGCACCGATCCCCGTGCCATCGGCTCGGACGGCGCGACCCGCGCTCTTCCGGAGTCCGGCGCGAAGCGCGACGCATCGGGCACCGCGCTCGACGGCGTCATCGGCGCGGTCGGCACCAGCATCCGCTGAGCCCCCCTGCACACGAGAGGCGCACCGGCTCAGCCGGTGCGCCTCTCGTTGCAGCGGGATCAGATCACGCGTCGATGCGCTCGCGCCCCAGCCGGTCGCTCGAGTCGATGATGAACTCCTTGCGCGGCGCCACGTCGTTGCCCATGAGCAGTTCGAAGACGGATGCCGCAGCCTCGGCATCCTGCATCCGCACGCGTCGGAGCGTCCGGCCGTTTCGATCCATGGTCGTGGTCGCGAGCTGGTCGGCGTCCATCTCGCCCAGACCCTTGTAGCGCTGGACGGGCTCCTGCCAGCGCTTGCCGGCCTTCGTGAGCTTCGTGAGGAGGCCGTGCAGCTCGGCCTCGGAGTACGTGTAGATCGTCTCGTTGGGCTTTGAGCCGGGGTTCATCACGACCACGCGGTGCAGCGGCGGGACGGCGGCGTAGACGCGGCCCTCGTCGATGAGCGGTCGCATGTACCGGAAGAACAGGGTCAGCAGGAGCGTGCGGATGTGTGCGCCATCGACGTCGGCGTCGCTCATCAGGATGATCTTGCCGTAGCGGGCGGTGTCGAGGTCGAACGATCGGCCCGAGCCGGCGCCGATCACCTGGATGATCGCAGCGCACTCGGCGTTGGACAGCATGTCGCTGATCGACGCCTTCTGGACGTTGAGGATCTTGCCGCGGATCGGCAGCAGCGCCTGGAACTCGCTGTTGCGTGCGAGCTTCGCGGTGCCCAGGGCCGAGTCGCCCTCGACGATGAACAGTTCCGACTCGGCGACGTCGTTCGACCGGCAGTCGGCGAGCTTCGCCGGCAGCGACGAAGACTCGAGTGCGTTCTTACGGCGCTGCGTCTCTTTGTGGGTGCGCGCGGAGATGCGCGCCTTCATCTCGGAGACGACCTTGTCGAGCAGCAGCGAGGTCTGCGCCTTGTCGTCGCGCTTCGGCGACGTGAACCGCGCGGTGAGCTCGCGCGTGACGACGTTCGACACGATCTGGCGGACCGCCGGCGTGCCGAGGACCTCCTTGGTCTGACCCTCGAACTGCGGCTCGGCGACACGCACGGTCAGCACGGCGGTGAGCCCGGCGAGGATGTCGTCCTTCTCGAGCTTGTCGCCTCCGACCTTCAGGCGACGCGCGTTCTGCGCCACCTGATCGCGCAGCACCTTCATGAGGCCCTGCTCGAACCCCTGCTGGTGCGTGCCGCCCTTGGGCGTGGCGATGATGTTGACGAACGAGCGCGACACCGTCTCGTAGCCGGTGCCCCACCTGACGGCGACGTCGACGTGGCACTCGCGCTCGACCTCGGTCGGCACCATCGCGCCCGAGGGCTGCAGCACCGGGACGGTCTCGGTGAACCTGCCCTCACCGGTGAGGCGCCACGTGTCGGTGACGCCGGAGTCGGGGGCGAGGTAGTCGGCGAACTCGGAGATGCCGCCGTCGAACCGGTAGCTCGTCTCGACAGGTTCGCCGGCCTCGGTGCCGGGTCGCTCGTCGCGGATGACGATCTCGAGGCCCGGGACCAGGAAGGCGGTCTGGCGCGCACGCTGCTCGAGCTCCTGCAGGTTGAACGCGGCGTCCTTGGTGAAGATCTGACGATCCGCCCAATAGCGGATGCGCGTGCCGGTCACGCCCTTCGCGGCGCGGCCCGCGACCCGCAGCTCGCTGCGCTCCTCGAACGGGGTGAAGCCCGAGTCGGGGCTGCCGTTCGAGAAGACACCGGGCTCGCCCCGGTGGAACGACATCGCCCACGTCTTGCCGCCGCGGTCGACCTCGACGTCGAGGCGCTCCGAGAGCGCGTTGACGACCGATGCCCCGACACCGTGCAGACCGCCCGATGCGGCGTACGAGCCGCCGCCGAACTTGCCGCCCGCGTGGAGCTTGGTGAAGACGACCTCGACGCCGGTCAGCCCCGTGCGCGGCTCGATGTCGACCGGGATGCCACGGGCGCGGTCGCGCACCTCGACGCTGCCGTCGGCGTGGAGAACGATGTCGATGCGCGAGCCGTGGCCGGCGAGCGCCTCGTCGACGGAGTTGTCGATGATCTCCCACAGGCAGTGCATGAGGCCGCGCGAGTCGGTCGAGCCGATGTACATGCCGGGGCGCTTGCGGACCGCTTCGAGCCCTTCGAGCACCTGGAGATGATGGGCTGAGTACTCGGCGGTCACAATCTCCCATCGTAATCGGGGCGCCCGACAGCCCCGCACAGACACGCTTCAGCGCCGGCATGCGTACGCGCTCAGCGAAATGTCGTCTCTTCGCGGCATTCTCGAAACATCGGCGTGGTTGTATTTCATGACCGGGAAAGAGTTCTACCAGTACGAGGAGGCACCGAGATGAACACGCTATCGACACCGACCGAGACCGGCGCCGTCCTCGAGCACCGCCTCACGGCGATGGATCGCTGCGATTCGTGTGGCGCACAGGCCTACATCGCAGCCGAGGTCAACGGCAGCGAACTGCTCTTCTGCGCCCACCACGGCCGCAAGTACGAAGAGAAGCTCCGCGCCATCGCGACCTCGTGGCACGACGAGACCGCTCGCCTGGCCGAGTAGGCGCCCGTTCGGCAGACTCGCACCCGTCGCTTCAGCGGCGGGTGTATCTGCGTTCCACGAGGGGCGACACGCGCAGGGCGATCTCTTCACCGATCGTGCCGATGATCTCCGCGAGATCCGTCGCCGTGCTCTCCCCGGCTGCGCCGGGCCCGTAGACCGTGACGACGTCGCCGACGACCGCGTCCGGCCACGCGGCGACCAGGGAGTCCGTGGCGCCGACGGCCACGAGTGAGCGGGTGCCCGCCGGTGTGCCGACGGTCGCGCGCCGCTGGAGCGATGACGGCAGACCGTCCAGCGCACCCAGATCGATCCGGACGAACTCCTCGCCGACCTCGACGACGTCCGCGTCGAGCCGGCCGATCGGGCGGAGGCCCAGGTGATCGGCAGAGGGTCCCCCGGCGGAGCGGATGCCGTAGCAGAACGCCCCCACGCGGACCATGTCGTAGCGGAACTCGGGGCGAGCGAAGGACGCGGCGCTCGCGGCGAGGTGACGCATGGCCGGGCGCAGACCGGCAGCCGTGGCCTGGTCGAGCGCCCACTCGTAGACGGCGCGGGCGTCGTCGTCCTCGGAATCGGAAGCCTCGGCGATGTGGCTCCAGACCCCCGCGACCTCGATCAGGCCCTCCGCCTCGAGGACTGCTGCGCGCGACACGAACGCCGGCCACTGCTCCGGCCGCACGCCGTTGCGATGCAGTCCGGTGTCGATCTTGAGATGCACACGCACCGACGCGCGGGCGGCGCGGGCGGCTTCCGCGAGCTCCTCCAGCAGTTCGGCGTCGCCGATCCCGAGGTCGATGCGCGCCGCGACGGCGGCGTCGAGGTCACCGCGCGAAGCGGCGATCCACGCGAAGATGCGGGCATCGTCGCCGACGGCGTCTCGCACCGCGCAGCCCGTCCGCACGTCGAAGGCGCCGAACCAGCTCACGCCCGCGGCGGCTGCCGCCAGCACGACGGGCTCCAGCCCGTGGCCGTAGGCGTCGTCCTTGACCACGAGCATCAGCTCAGCGGGTGACACCGTCGCGCGCACGTGCGCGATATTCGCGACCAGGGCATCGAGGTCGACGTGGAGTCGCGCGGTCATGAGGTCTCCTCGCGGCCGGCGCGCAGCCCGACCATGGTGACGAGCTCGCCGGCGGTGAGCCCTGCCGCGCGCACCCACTCGACGAGCGACGGCTCGCCCTCCGCAGGGTCGCCGAGGAACAGGACCTCGTCGCCGCGCCGGACCGCGGCATCCGTGATGTCCACCACGCACACGTCCATGGCGACGCGTCCGACGACGGGATGCCTCTCCCCCGCGACCGCGAC
>Ga0310900_10000156_pt1 | contig 19520 bp, 17 predicted proteins | sample C24D1metaG_FD_203879 | JGI IMG/M metagenome (GOLD analysis project Ga0310900, IMG submission 203879) | Lab incubated soil microbial communities from West Virginia University Organic Research Farm, Morgantown, WV, United States - C24D1 | ecosystem: Environmental > Terrestrial > Soil >...
AAGACGTTGTCAATGGTGAAGACCTGAAGAATTATGTACCCCCGACTAGCGAAAAATAAATCACCATTTATTTTATTACCCTTTTTTCAAAATAAGTTAATAAGCATACCAAAGTGAATAAAAATGATGCCTACGAAGGGTTATGCAACTATCGGGCTGAAACCATCTATACTAAACAAACTACAGAATTCCACAGATGAATATTACCCAGGAATGTTTCTTCCAAGTGCCCTAATAATCATGATGAATGAAATCAAACGTGGTCATTACTCGGTTGAAATGCATAATCTGAAAGTAGATTTTTCAGGAGTTTACACTTCGTTGACAATTAGGATGGATGTAAAAACATGGCTAAAAGAAAACTATGAAATTCATAAAGAGGACTACATGAGAAGGTATAAATTAAAAAATTTTACACAATTTGCAGGAATTTTTATGATAAATGTATTTGAATCCAAAGCTAAAACTAATAAATTCATTATAAGATTGAAAGAAGCAGATTTTCTGTGGCTTGAAGAAGAATATGAAAAACGCAAAGAAGATTACAAGAAGCAATTTGGAACAATTGATTTTGATAAGTTTGCCGATTTGTTCATTAAAGAATTATTTGAAAAACTAAATCAGGCCAAAAAAATTTTAACTATGGATTGATATTCAGTAATCCTGAATATGCTATTAAAATAAAATAATATTACTTCAACGGATTTTTTCTTATTTCTCGAGCATATTTTAAGGTCTTTTGCTCACGTTCTTGTATATCACGTTCAATTTCTGGTTGAAATTTATTCTTCACTAACCAAGTCACAAGTCCACAAATCCCTATGATTATCCCAATGGTCAAAGATTCGACTAACATAGTTAATTCTTTTTTAAGAAATCCAGCTAAATATATATATTTTGTAATAAACTTTCAATATTTCTTATTCTATTTGTACATATTCTACATATATTCTAACAAGATTTATAAAACTTACAATTATTGTCACCTAGTGATACAATATTTTGATCAAATTGTATTGGAGTAAAAAATTTAGGACCGTCAAATGAATGAATGAATGAGGTTTGCTGGTTCTTATTGTTTCACCGACTTCTAAGAACACCCAATTACCAAAACAAAACGATGAGAAAATTAATGAATACCAGAGAATGAGTTATAATGTGAAACTTGCAAACGTTGAGATTTCTGATATACTTCGTAAGATTTCATTTCTCCTGGAGTTGGATAATGATATTGATAACAATAAGACTAATCTAAATTTCAAAAATAGAGCATATATTAAAGCAGCTGATCAAATTGATAACCTTCCGCTAAGTATTACATCCCTTTATGAGGAAAGAGGAATTAATGGATTATTACAAATTCCCTCCATTGGTAAAGCAATATCCTCAAAAATAGAAGAATATATTAAAACAGGCAAGATCGAATATTACGAAATATTAAAATCGAAATACCCCATAAAGGTAGACGATTTTGTAGGCTTAGAAGGAATTGGTCCCAAAACTTTGAGAGTAATAATCGACAAGTTACCCGTGAGAAGTCTCAGTGATTTAGAAAAAGCTGCTAGAGAAGGAAAGTTAAACGGGATCTCAGGAATTTCTAAAAAAAAAGAAGAAAGAATACTAAAGAGAATTGAATTACACAACATAGGCAAAAAAAGGCATCTACTTGGAGATATTTATCCATTGGTAAAGCAAATTGAAAAATACTTAACAAATTTGGAAAACGTTTCAATTGTAACAGCAGTAGGATCCTTTAGAAGAATGAGGGAAACCATAGGTGATATTGATTTTTTGGTAGTTTCAGACAATCCAGATAAAGTAATTAACTCTTTCGTAAATATGCCCGAAGTTAAAGAAATTTTAAGCAAAGGTGATACCAAAGCATTCATTAAACTTAATAATGGATTAGATTCCGATTTACTGGTCGTTCCTAAAGAAAGTTATGGAGCAGCATTACAATATTTTACTGGAAGTAAGGAACACGGAATAGCATTGCGAAGATTAGCACAGTCCAATGCACTTCGCTTAAATGAATGGGGATTATTTGATAATAAATCCAATCAAAAAATATCAGGTGAATCAGAAGAACAGTTGTACAATAAATTAGGGTTGGAATGGATCCCTCCAGAATTGAGGGAAAATAGAGGAGAAATAGAGATTGCAAAGAAAGGGTCAAAAGAATGGCAGGAAAAAATGAAAGGATTGCTAAAGTATGGCGATATAAAAGGAGACTTGCAAGTACATTCAAACAGTACGGACGGGAAAATGTCAATAGAAGAAATGGCTTATTTTGCAAGGACTAATTTTGATCTTGATTATATCGCCATCACTGATCACACAAAAAGCCTAAGAATTGCTAGAGGATTAGATGAGCAACAGTTACTCGACCAAGCACATAAGATTCAAGAATTTAATGATTCAATAAAGAGCGGTACTTTCTTTGTGGATCTAAATAAACATGATGAAGAAAAACAGGTGAATAGAAAAACAAGCAATAATGAAAAGAAGAGAATAAAAGGTGACAGGAATTTGGGTGACTTTAGAATACTTTCTTCAGCAGAAGTAAATATCCTTAGCGACGGTTCATTAGATATTCCCAACAACATTTTGGATAAATTAGACATAGTAGGTGCTGCAATTCACACTAATTTTTCTCAACCAATAGATGTACAAACAAATAGGTTAATTAAAGCGGCCCAAAATCCAAGTGTAGATATCGTCTTTCATCCAACAGGTAGAATAATTAATAAAAGAGATGGTTATCCCGTGGATATTCCGAAATTAATGACAATTGCAAAAGAAACTAACACAATTCTGGAAATTGATTCGCACTATAACAGGTTAGATTTACGTGATGAATACATAAGAATGGCAATACAGAATGATGTTAAATTAGTCGTTGATTCAGATGCTCATCACCCCCTGCATTATGCATTTTTGGAATTTGGAATAGGACAAGCAAGAAGAGGATGGGCAGGAAGAAATGATATCCTGAATACATTGCCTGTGTCAGAATTGCTCAAAAAATTGAAATAATAAATTACTCTCAAATTACATCAAGATAGACTTTTCGTAATTCTAAACAAATTTCCCGATCTATCAATTCTAGTTCCATCATTGTAGGATGTAAATTCAAATAAGATCATTAACAAATAGATTCAATCTGGAATGTATGGAAGGAACACCGAGGAGATAAAAAAACACATAACAGAAGGTTGGAAACAGATCTTAGGATCGAATTTTGATAACCTTTCAGAAAAAATCTCAGGTGAATCTCCACCCTCCGTATTCGTTAGTAGCTACTCATATCCAAAAGTAAAAGTAGGACCCCTATTTTCACCATTGCAAACCGATTCATCAATACTGGATCGTCCCGAAAAATGGGCAGGAAAGTCCATTGAAGAAATAGTAAGATACAAGCTATCTCTAATTAGGGGCACACATTCAATGCATGTAAAAACAAATTTGAATGCTGATCGTTATATGCAATCCCTTCAGGAATTAACTATGGCAACTAGATCTACTGAAATAGAAGTTGCATTTGAGAGAAAACCCAAATTGAATTTAGAAGAAATCTCATCAAGGGCGACATCGGATTCTGACACGGTCCAATTCGGGCTGGCATCAGAATTAGAGAGTATAAAGCTACCGTCAGATATTTCTAGTGACAAGAAAATTGAAAAGGCATTTTATGATTTTGATTTTAGAGCAAAGGAAGCAATCAACTATTTATACGAAGAAGGAATTGAGATAAGTAGAATTAGTAAAATCCTAAGTTTAGGAATGATTGGAATTAAAAAAAACAGAAAACTCGTACCGACCAAATGGAGCATCTCTGCAATTGATCAAACAATTTCATTAAACTTAATAAAAAAAACTGAAACCTTTCAGTCACTCGATCAGATTAGGATCTACAAGTACGTTCATTTTGGGAATTATTATTCCATAGTCCTGATTCCAGATGAATTATGGAGTTTTGAAATGCATGAAGCATGGATAGATAATAAAGGAGATGCGAAGATAGAAACAGATACCGAGGATCCAAGTGGTCTGAAGAACTATCCAAAAATAGGGGGATCTTATTTTGCTGCGAGGTTAGCTGTCATTGAATTCCTACATTATCAAAAAAGAAATGCATCAGTAATAGTCCTTAGAGAAATACATCCAGAATACAATCTCCCTGTCGGAGTCTGGCAGATAAGAGAGGGAATAAGAGAGGCTTTGAGAATGAACTACAACAAATTTGAAACACTGGACATGGCGCTATCTTTCGCTTGTAATAACTTAACCATATCAAAAAATGAATGGATTGGAAATAGCAGTATAATTAAAGCAAGAAAGAGTCATAGCAGAATATCCGATTATTTCGGTACATCCTAACATGAATATAGAACATGGAATAAGGCACTTTTATACCCATGAGATATTCGCCAGTCCTTTCGGCTTTATTTTACAACCAGAAGTACGGATAATAGAGATTAGAAATTATAGTTTGCAATGTAAAAATAAGACTTGCCTTGTATTGTGACCGCTGATAGCGCATCCGTAGGTATTTAATAAATATACTCAAGATCTGATAATATTCTAATATGGCTATAATATTACAATGTGAAAAATGTAGACAAATTAGTAAGAAGACTTATTGTGGAGAGTGTAAAAAGTCGATTGACTACTTTGAAGTTTTTGAATACAACGACGAGACAATCGTTACTGAGTCTAGAGAACCAATAGAAAGAATAAAGGCATATACATGGAATGATGTTTTGAATTTTGTCAGGAATAAATATTTTGAAGAAAATAGCGAGCTAAATATTAACTGTGAGAAGGATTTTGCTTATATAGAAAAAAAAGCGCTCCAAAATACTTCTAACATGAATTCTATGATCGATAAGTCAGGATATAGAATATTTCTAAACAAAGATATTCCAACAATTCTAGATAACTCATCAAGACCTGGAAAACTTATCACAGATATTACTTGAGGACTGGAAGATCCAAAATTGTTTAAAGCGTGATTTAAGGATAGAATGTTTCTAGATTTATAATTGATAATAGTCAATAAAAACTCTCACCTATTATCATAAAAAAATTCGAGTTTGAGAGAAACAACTCGAAACTCCAATGATCATGAATTTAGCTGCGGAGTTTTATGATGGGAATTATGAATACTAAAACCAATGTTCCGCCAAATAACCATGCCAAAGAATAACCAAATGATTTTACCACTATAGAGAATACAAAGGGAACCCAAAAAGCCCCAAGTAAAGATAACCCATTAACAAAACTAACAGCTAGAATTTCATATTTAGGTAAACCAAGTTTCTCCAAGGCTATTCTCCTTGCCAATGCATATGGAATTACAAATCCTCCTGATATAAAAATTCCAATTATTAATATCGAAGGTATCAAAAGATAAATATTAAGCAATGAAAGACAAATTATATTTGCTGAAATAACTATACCACATATGAGCAACAATAATATATCATTATTGAAATTATTTTTTCGAGTTAATTTATCATAAATTCTACCAATAAAAGGAGCAAAAATAACATTCACAATCATCGTTGACCCCCCAATCAGACCCGCAATTGAAGATGCAATATCAAGTTCGACTTTAAGAAACAGAATGATGAAAGTAGAGACTAAATTCCAAGCAATTTGAAATCCAAGCAATGATAATCCCACATAAATCATATGTTTATTCAACATGATAGATTTGAGGTCATCAAAATTAATCGTGAATTTAGCCTTTTGATCGCGGTTTTCTCTGTTCAGGTTAAAGAATCTAAAAAAAATGAAAACTTTTTCCTTAAAAGAATGGCTAGATAAATTACTGGTACGGTCATAATATTTTATCTGTAGAGCATATAGCAAGAACAATCCACTGAGTATTCCCAAAGTTCCACTTATTACTAGACTTGTTCTCCAACCAAGAGCCTCCGCAATGATGATCCAGCCGAATATTCCAATAATTCCACCCAACGAATGAGCGGAATTTAAAATCCCTACACCTAGCCCACTTGATCCTTTCCCCAAATATTTTGAAATCAGAATGACACTAGGACCAAAGAAAAATGCCATCCCTACTCCTACCAGAAATCTTAGAATTACCATTTGATATAGCTCTGAACTCAACCCTGAAAGAAGTGAAGATATAGACAACAACATTGTTCCAAAAAATATCATAAATTTTGCATCGTATTTTGCCGACAGTATTCCAGCTGGAATCTGAAAAAGGCCAATCCCTATTAGAAATCCAGAAGTTACCAATCCCAGCATTGAAACATCCTGTCTAAAATCATCTAAAATGAGATAAAAAATAGAAGAAATATTAAACCAATTTACGGCGTATATGGTCCTAGCAAGTATTATTGAGGCGACAGGAAGAGAAAATACTTGCTTTAGTGAAGACATACATTAGTAGACCATGGATTGACATATTATTACTGTTCGGATCAACAATTGATCAAAACCGGAAAATTTTCAATCCGAGATTCAAAAGTAAGACAAAATTTGGTAACTAAAATTGTTTTAAGAGAGAACACAGTCAATTTATCTTATTAATCATTTCTTACATTCTGAAATTCCAAGTATAGCGTATTCGTCAGGTTCACTAATTTTAGTCTCAAACCCTTAATCATCATCCACCCAGTCATGTCATATATATAAATTTTCTACAGAATGAAAGCGAATAACCAATTATGCGGATAACTTCTTGTATTCCTATTTATGCAGGAATATATCATTCAATTCTGATATTATAATAGGGTGTACAGACGAAGTTCAGAAGATAGGTTGTATTAGGGAAAAAAGCAAAGAATCCAGTTCGAAATATTTTTAATAGAATCACCATTTGATCAACTGTTAAGTTATTTCCTACGTATGTTAAAGTACATATAAGATCCAAATTAAAATATTAGTATGGAATGTCCCACATGCCAGAGCCAATTTCATTCTAACATGCGTAATACGCTGGTTGGAAAAAATAAAAGAAATGCTAGTATTTTTGTCTATTTTCAAATATGTCCGGAATGTGATGAACCTATTATCGGTATCAAAGAAGCCACTAGAGGAGAAGTATATATGAACCCCAACAATACTGAGGATTTATCCCTATTGAGAAAAGAACAGAGAAGGTGAACGCATCGACATTAAATACAAGAAGTACTAGAGTTTACCACTCACCCTAAGTAGAGATATAAATGAAATAGTGTTCAATTCCATGGATAGCAAAAATAGTAAAGATGAGAAAGAAATTGATTAAGAAATAATATTCTTAGACATCATAGTAAAACATGAATTGATTTATAACTGATTCATCGTTACCTATTTCCACAATTTCCTTAGTTTTAAGATCAGTATACGTACTGATTAAATCATGGTGAAAACAAAGGTTTAGATAATTTGAATCACTTTTCAACGAAGATAACGCTTCCTCCAAACTTCCAGGCAGAACACCTATTCCAAGATCCTTCCTCCTTGAGTCGGACATTTTGTAAATGTCTTCACTAATTGGGTTCCCTGGTTCAATTTTTCTATTTATTCCGTCCAATCCTGCTGCAACTATGGCAGAGAAAGCAAGATATGGATTTGCGGAAGGATCAGGGGCCCGGTACTCAATTCTTTTTGAGTTGGAACTCTTTTTCTCGTTGACTGGGAGTCTAACTACGGCAGATCTATTCCCCCTAGCCCATGCAATATAAACCGGTGCCTCAAATCCAGGTATAATTCTTTTATAAGAATTTACAGTCGGAGTCACTATTGCAGATAATGATCTCGCATGATCTAAAATACCGCCTATGAAGTATCGCCCAGTTTGGCTCAATTCGGCGTAATTATCAGACTCGTCATAGAATAAGTTCTCATTCTTACCTGTTGATTTTGACCATAAACTTATGCTTACGTGCATACCTGATCCATTATCACTATTTTCATTGTTCAGTGGATCAAAAATTGGTTTTGGCATAAAATTTGCGATCTTGTTGTATTTTTTTGCTACATTTCTTACTACATCTTTATAAATCTGAACGTTGTCGGCGGATTGAGTCAAGTAATCATGCATAAAATTGATTTCAATTTGGCCACTACTAGCTACTTCGTGATTCATATTTGTGACGTTGATATCATAATATTGTTTCAATATATTAGCAACCTCAAACCTAAACTCAATCAAAGAGTCTTGAAAAGTAGGAACATCATACCCAGATTTTTTACGTATAGGATATTTCCCAATTCCATATTGTTCTGAAGATAGGATTGAAACATCTTTTGCACGATTCTGACCGTTTATATTATTACTTGCATGACTATTCTTTTCCATATCAAATATTATTTGATCAAATACAAAGCATTCAACTTCAGCACCTATTTGACATGCAATCTGACTCACTGCAAGGTGATCCTCTAAAGTTTGTGAAACGCTTCGTGGATCTTTTCGAGATCTACCCTGATCAAATCCATTATAAACATCAGCAATAACAGTCATTATTTCATAGCTTGACAAAGGTATTTTCCTTAATGTTTTCCTATCAGGAAACAGCATCATATCAGACTCATCTATAGTTGAAAAACCATTTACTGAAGAACCATCCAACCCTATCCCCTTTCTAAAAACATCCTGAATCAATTCTTTATCGATTTGAATGTATTTTGCGAGAAACTTGCCTATAAGATCAGTATATCTTATCTGCATAAAGTCTCGATCGGCAGATTCAGCGGTAATTCTCCCAGTCATAGTAGCATCATTCAAAAAACTTCTTCCTCAACAACCATAATACTTTATAGGATAAATAATTTTATGACGTCTATTCGCAGCAGAAATTAGAACAAATTAAGTCTCATTGATTATTGTTAGTAGAATATAATGGTGTTAATTAACTTGGAGGTCTACCAAAATCAAATTAAAGGAAACTTGCAAGAAAAACAACATTCCATGGGAGCTACGAAGACAAATTATCCGATGGATAACAAATACCAAATCAAATCACCACCAGTAGTTGCTCTTTGGTTTGAAATCAATTTTCTTGTATAAATTAGACTTGCTGAAACAGATTGTCATTTCTCCTTACAAAACCGCTGACAAAAGAATAGTCATTTCAATTATCTAGATGTTTATCTATTAGAATCTATGGAAAAATACGTTCTCCTGTATACTTATCAATGATAAAAATTGCTTTAGTAGGACAAGTTTTGGCTGCATCAAGTATAGTTTCGAAATCTTCGGCTGTTTCTGAAATTACTATTGCTTTTGGATTTATTCGTCTGTTCTTCTCAACTACAAAAACCTTGGGAGCGAGCGTTTCACAACTACCGAATGCTAAGCAGAGTGATGGCTCGACAATTATGCGATATCTACTTTCTAAGAAAGTATTATCTTTTTCTACCGATGCATCTTCATTTTCAGGATTTAATCTATTTTCAAAATTTGTGTCGACTTTATTATGGTAGCTTTCAGTCTCACTGTTCAAGTCATCTGAAACAGTATAGACTTCCCAATTATCTTGATTAGAAGATGAGTTACCTTCACGATTTTGGTCAGAACGGGCCAATTTTCTCTGAATCTCTCCAACAAGAGATTCATCATATTGTTGCCTTTTTCCTGGATCGGATAGAATTTCAAATGCGATATTAATATTCTTCATTATATCATCAGATACTGTTGAATTCCTGTCGGGATGGTATCTCCTTGCAAGTCGTCTAAACGCACTTTTTATCTCCCGCTGATTGGCATATCTTGATATCTCCAGGACCTCGTAATAATTAGCACCCTCCAACCAGTTTTTCTAAGTAATATATCTTTTCAATTTTATATATACATACTTGATTGTTTTTGCAGATTCTAGTCACTATTATCAACAGGTTAGATGAGAATTTGACATAGAAAGGAACATTGGGATAGAATCGATGTAGTCTTATTCATGAAGATAGCAAACAACTATCGATCGTGATATGTTCTTTCCTATAACATGGTAACAATAATTTATCTGATTTTTCTGATTACAATCAATTCATCATTATTGACCAGGAGCATTAAACTGCTATAACAGCCAACCACAGAAATTAAGATAGTGGGTTAGAATTTTTCATAGAATAAAAGTGAAGGAATTGTTTTAGGCTTAAATCCTATATGTGCGACCTTTGTTTTAGAATTTGCCATTTGATACCCATCGTATCTAATTTCTTTCGTAGGCAGACAAATTCAATTTTCTTGGTCCTGAGTATGTCATTGTAAGCAATGAGATATCGCAGTATTGGAAACAGATTTTGAAAAATATGAGATCTGCGCCAAGGAGCAGGCTACAATTGCCACGAACATGCTTAAACGCGCTTTGTGAAAGTCTATCTTCATATTTCTTTGCGAAGGACTATTTATTTCTCCATGTTATGAACGAATAATTCAGATTGGATATTCTACAATTTAGGTTGTAAATACAGGTGTCATTATCAAGATTGGATTACGAATAGATTAAGAGGCAATATTAAACAAGTTCATATAATATTCAATCTAATTCTTAATCTCCCTGAAACAAAAGATTATTCAATACCAATTACTCATATATACGTGAAATCGAAGTATGGCAAAATACGGAAACTCTGGCAGGCCCAGAAGGGGCGTATTATCACGCGTCGTAGGGCGTGTAATGATAGGTTTTGTCATCCCCTTTGTTTTGAAGAGGATTCAGCGTCGAGTTATAAAGGAACAAATGTCAAGATGTAACCGCTGCAATAGAAAAATGGATATGATTAAAAAGAATGAATACTATTGTAAATACTGTAAGATCATTAGGATCGATGATGGGGACTTATAACTAGTAGGTGCGGACATATTTTTGTGTATTATTTATTACAAGAGTATCATATTGAATCCTGAGTTAGGTGGATCTAGCTTTTTAAATCGCTTTAATCAGTTTTCGAAAAGATGAGACGACATTATCATATATGTAAGTAAAAGGATTGGATAATATAACAACGAAAAATAAGATATAAGAACAAGAGTCGTCTTTGTTTCTACGACACCGGTTTTGTTGTTCGAGATTTTAGATCATGATTTACGTTAAACATCGTTATTATATCGTGGAAGTTTTCATTTGGTGAAAATCTACAGAGTGTGATCCAGCTTCCACGAAGGCGCATTTTGATTTCGCATATGCCATCTAAAGGAGGTGAAACAGATTCCACATCAAACCGACGTCTTAATTTTTCTTCTAATTTGGTCCTTATCGGTTCATCAGCCATTATCAAAATTTTTTGCATGTTTATATCTCAGAAAACGTCAACGATAGAATAAATTACATATCGACATAAAAGAATCCTTGTCCGAATATTTTTGAAATGATGAAACGAAATGATGTTTGATTCTAAGTATGGAAGGCAATTATGCAATATGAATCAATTCTCTATAAATAATTTCCTAAGATGAACAAAGAAGTAGAGCGTATATTGTCAGTCAATTCTTAAAGAATCAATCATAGAGTTAATATCCATGATATTTTGCGACTTTTCAGTTTCCCCAACTGTATAGCCTACAACAAACGCATTGGAATCATTAACAAACAAAATTTGTGTTTGTAAGTACGGATCGCTTGTAGAAGTAACATTATATTTTAACCCGCTCATATTACCAAGTGAAATCGGAAGGTTATCTGACAATTTGATTGTAGAATCCGTGAGCAATGAATTTCTCGTTAAATCGGTATACTTTTCAATAGGTACAGGGAAAGGAAGTAATTCTGACAATATCAGGAATGAAGATCCATCTAGAGATTCTGGAAGTAGTAAAACTATAGGTTCAACAAGTTTAGGATCTTGATTCAACCCATTATCCATGCCACCGTCATTTCCAAGCATCGCATCAGCGTATTCTTTACTTGTTACTTTCCAATCTGATGGATACTGAAAAGTAATCCCTGTACTCGGATCTTGAAAGGTGGTTTTTGTCACATTTGTTTGTCCTAAGACTACCGGAAAAATGAAAAGAAAAGAGATAAAAAACAAGAATAAAGGAAGTATAACGATTTTTGTGAACAATACAAGTTACCTAAAGACAGCTATCACTTATTCTTTTCCATACCTAATGATGGAGCATCTCAATGAGGCATTTCACCTTTACTTTAAGATCGAAGTAAAAGAAACTAATTTTGTAAAAACACTAATTTGAGGTTCTCACCTTTTCGATCGTAAAGGCTTTAAAAATTCATGCTCATAATACAAACACGCAAATTTCTCGAATTCTGACATTAGGAGAGGTGGATTGTAAATATAACAACCAAAATCCGAAGGGCCATGGATTACCTTTTTCAACATGTACAAGTATTGCCATGATATATATTCAGATGAGATAAAAATTGCAATACTAATAGGTATAATATGTTAGAACGTCCCGCTAAACGAGGCAAAAGGATAGGGACAGTCAATTAAGATTACCTTTGGAGACTGCACAGACCCAAAACCCTCAAATAAAAAGGATATTAGAGCTAAGACAAAATTTACTTGTCAAATCTTTGGTTTTCTGTGATGAGTAACTTTCGTAGGTAGAACAAGTGGCAATATGTCATCGTTTTCAATCCACACAATACAGGATATCCAAGATCCGATGACAAGATATCAACAATGTACTAAAATTACGTTTAAATCGCACTATGTTTTTACAAAACCATGGCTTCTAAAGCTGACGATATAAATAAGTCATCCAAGACCGCTACCCTAAAGGTAGCTGAAGCAGAACAACGAGATGTTGGACGAAAAATAGCCCGCGTAGATCCCGATATTGCCGAAGCATTAAATATTGTTAGCGGTGATGCGTTAGAATTATCATCAATTGGTAGGAAGACTACCGTTCTAAGTTGGCCAGCAAAAGAGAGTGACAGAGGCAAAGGTTTGATCCGTATGGACGGGTTTATCCGAAATAGGTTGGATGTCGGTATTAATGACTTAGTTGAAATCAAAGTTGTAGAATCAAAAATAGCAAAAGATATAACATTTGCTCCTACTGAACCCCTGCGAATAATGGGTGCAGAAGAATATCTCACTGAATATCTAAATGGAACTTTGATGACTAAAGGCGATACAGTCCCCATAAGTGTAATGGGTAGAAGAATAGATTTGGTTGTAATCTCTACCCACCCATCAGGTCCAGTCATAATTAATGATACGACTGAGATAGTGGTTTCGGAAGAGTCTTCAAAGGCAGTTCAGATTTCCCAAGAGGGTACGGCTGCATCAATTACATATGAGGATATAGGTGGATTGGGAGATGCAGTAGCGAGGGTTAGAGAAATGATAGAGCTCCCTCTAAGACATCCAGAATTGTTTAAGAGATTAGGTGTAGAAGCACCAAAGGGAGTGCTATTACACGGTCCACCTGGAACAGGGAAAACATTATTGGCAAAAGCCGTAGCAAACGAAACAAATTCCAATTTCTTTACAATTGGAGGACCAGAAATAATGAGCAAGTATCATGGTGAATCTGAAGAAAGACTTCGTAATGTATTTCAAGAGGCGGAAAAGAATGCACCTTCTATAATATTTATAGACGAAATTGACTCAATAGCGCCAAAACGGGAGGAAGTTACCGGTGAAGTTGAAAGAAGGATTGTGGCTCAACTGTTATCTTTAATGGATGGGATGAAATCAAGAGGGAAAGTAGTGGTAATAGCTGCTACAAATCGAGTAGATGCCATTGATCCTGCGTTAAGAAGACCAGGCCGTTTTGATAGGGAAATCGAAATTGGAGTTCCCAACAGGGATGGGCGGTTGGAGGTATTACAAATACACACAAGAGGAATGCCTCTAGATAAGGATGTTGATTTACAAAGGCTAGCTGATATTTCTCATGGTTTTGTGGGAGCTGATTTGCAGGCACTTGCTAGGGAGGCAGCCATCCGCGCCCTGCGTAGAGTTCTACCCGATATAAATCTCTCCAGCGAAAGCATACCCATTGATACTTTAAGAAAGATTATAGTTAGAATGCAGGATTTTATGGATGTAATTAAGGAAACAGAACCCTCAGCCATGAGAGAAGTGTTTGTAGAAGTACCGGACATAAAATGGGAGGACATAGGTGGACTATCCCCCATAAAACAAGAGCTTCAGGAAGCTGTTGAATGGCCACTAAAATATTTGGGAATTTTTACCTATGCTGATGCTACCCCTCCAAAAGGAATTTTGTTATACGGTCCACCAGGCACAGGTAAAACATTAATGGCAAAGGCAGCAGCAAATGAAAGTGAAGCAAATTTCATAAGTATTAAGGGGCCAGAATTGCTTAGCAAGTGGGTAGGAGAATCAGAAAAAGGAGTAAGAGAGATATTCAGGAAAGCTAGACAAGCTGCTCCATGTATAATTTTCTTTGATGAACTGGATGCTATAGCTCCAACTAGAGGCGGAGATCATGGAGATTCCCATGTAACTGAAAGGGTAATCAGTCAATTTCTGACCGAGATGGATGGCCTCGAAATACTAACGAACGTAGTAGTAATTGGAGCTACCAATAGACCTGACATAATAGACCCAGCATTATTGAGGCCAGGGAGATTTGATAGAATACTTTACGTACCACCACCTGATCGGGAATCAAGAATTCAAATTATCAAGATTCATACAAAAAAGAAGCCGTTAGGTGAAGATTTCAATATTGAAGATTTAGCTGATAAAACGGATGGATATACAGGCGCTGATATAGCCTCATTATCATCTGCAGCAGTCATGTTGGCATTAAGAGAACATATAACCAAATATCCAGATTCCAAGGAGGCGGAGAAACAAGCAAAGGATTTAAAAATAAATATGAAGCATTTCGATGATGCCATGAAAAAAATAAGACCATTATCAAAGCAGGAAGTAGACATGTATAAGAACGTGGCAAACAAATTTGGAAAAGTGGAGTTATAGTCCACAGGATTTTATAAAGGAACACTATCCTTATTTGTAGTACCGATATTGCCAGGCTGAATAAACTCTAATCTTAGTCGGAAAACAAAGGTAACAATGATTACTAATCGTTCCTTGATTACAGTCATTCTGAGTTCAATTCCCATGACTAACAACAGAGTCATATGAATTTATTAAGAACTAGTTCAAATTCGAGACCCTAATTGTTGTAATATGTACTTTTATGAGTATTAATATCGGCGCATGGATGACTCCATATCTAGCAATTTCTGAACTCTCTTTTCGATCGGTGGATGAGTTGAAAAGAGTTGCGTAAGAGTGTCACCTGAAATTGCAGGGATTATGAAAAATGCATTGTAGCCTTCTATGTGTTTTAACTCCTTTGATGGCACTTTATGCATAGTTCCACTAATTTTCAATAATGCATTAGCCAAGCTGGCAGGCTTTCGGGTCATTTGGGCAGCTCCCCTATCAGCAGAATATTCTCTGTATCGAGAGATGGCCCTGATTATCAGAAAACTTACTATCCAAGTTACTAATGAAACAACAATTATGATTACGATAGAGCTTCCATTATTTCGATCCCTTCCGGCACCATATATTCCTCCAAAAAATCCGAATTGCATCATTTGCCATGCTATGGTTGAAAACAAACTAGCGAGTGTTATTACCATTACATCCCGATTTTTTATGTGTGTTAATTCGTGCGCTAAAACTCCTTCTAATTCATCTTGATCTAATATTTCTAACAATCCAGTAGTAACAGCAACAACAGAACTGCGACGACCTTTGCCTGTAGCAAACGCATTTGGAATTCGGTTGTTCACCACAGCAATCTTGGGCTTGGACATATTATTATTTGATGTTATATTTTCCACAATAGAGTGCAAGCTTCCATATTGTTCCTTGGTAACTATTTTAGCTCCAGTACTCCATAAAACTATTCTATCTGAAAAAAACCACTGGCCCAAAATAAAAACTGCCGAAATTATCATTATTGGAAAAAAGCCCAGGCCAAAATACGCCAAAACTGTGATAAAAATAATGTACAAAAAGGCCAATATACTTAAGCAAATAATTATTCTTATCGTTATACCAGTATCCCTTTTCCTCCAAGAACTCTCCATTTTCTTATCCATATTTGGATGATTTGCTATTTAATCATGATATTTTTTATTCCGTTGTTCACCCCACTAGAAAATGAAAAAATACAGTGTTTGAAATTCTAGTACTTTGTAGTTAAATGAAAACCCTTCATATAACTCAAAATAACAAACTAGCTTGTGATTGTTGATAAACTGATCTTGATATGTGTAGTTCTTCTCTAGAAAACCTAGGATTCTCCTTGGCGATGTTAGGAAGTTGTTAATAACCCTTATCTCTCTAGATTACTCTGGATATGGAAATTCAAGGAAACGTGCAGTCTCTTTGCCAACCTGTGTCCCAAAAAAATGACTTACAAGGTATAAAGATAACCTTATGCCTGAAGCAACCCCTGCAGAAGTAAATATAGTTCCATCGATTGTAAAAATCACATCTGTTTGTATTTGTGCCTTTGGTGCAGAGTCACGTAGAAAATTAAATGTTCTCCAATGAGTAGTAGCTTTTTTTCCGTCCAAAAGTCCCGCTTTTCCAATTAGACTCGATCCCGTACATACTGATGCGGTCAATGTGGATATTGTAGATAGTTTTGATATCTTTTGGAGCAATACAAGGTTATTTACCTCTCTTCGTGTACCCCATCCACCCGGTATGACGAATAAATCTAATTTTGGACAATCATCAAAAGTAAAATCTGGAGTTAGTTTTAATCCTCCTATTGCTATGACAGGTGTTTTTGATTCCGATAACAGCACAACTCGAAATGGTGATGAGGTTTCATATCTTTTGTTTTCATCAAGACGCGTCATCGAAAAAACTTCAAATGGACCAGCAACATCTAAAACCTCTACGTCGTCAAATATCAAAATCCCTACAGTCTTTATGTCAGAAATTTTTTTTTCCGTTGTAGATAACATATCTAAATATATTATAATGTCACCTTTATTTTTCATTATAGAATTAAAGATTTCAATGAATTAACAGATTTTAGACACATGATTATTAAAAATAATCTAGGACATGAAGTTCTATTTAGCCTGGCATATACTATTATGCCAAGCAATTGCTAGAATTTTGTATTCTTAATGATATAGGATCGGTTTCAACCAGACAAATGATTATTTATTTATACAATACATACGGACTAGTACCATGAAAGTCCAAGCCTTTGCTGCAACTAGATCGGGATCAAAATTAAAGCCTTTTGAATATGAGCTAGGACCACTCAAACCTGATGAAGTCGATATAGATATTGAATATTGTGGGATCTGTCATAGCGATTTACACATGCTCAAGAATGAATGGGGGATCACAAAATATCCATTTGTCCCAGGACATGAAATCGTTGGAAAAATTTCAGCCGTTGGAAAAATGGTAACTCATCTAAAAAAAGGTCAACGAGTTGGAGTCGGATGGAGATCTCGTTCATGTCAGACATGTGAACAATGTTTGAGTGGTTATCATAACCGATGTTTAATTGGAGAAGATGTAATTGTGGGTAGACATGGCGGATTTGGAAACAAGGTTCGCTGTCAAGCCTTATGGGCTTTTCCACTCCCAGATAACCTAGATATCAAAACAGCAGGTCCACTCTTTTGTGGCGGTATCACAGTATTTAACCCCATAGTTCAAAATGGGATCAAGGCTACAGATCACGTTGCTGTGGTAGGAATAGGAGGGCTTGGTCATATGGCGCTCCTTTTTCTCAATGCATGGGGATGTGAAGTTACGGCTTTCTCTACTAATCCTAAAAAAGAGCAAGAAGCTAGGAATTTTGGGGCACATCATTTCATAAATTCAAATAATGTTGATAATTTAAATTCATTGGCAAATAAATTTAAGATGATTCTTGTAACTGCAAATGTTGAATTAAATTGGGACGCCTATATCAATACTCTTGCCCCAGGAGGAAAATTGCATATAGTTGGAGCCGTCCCCCAGGTAAAGGCTACGATGTCTCCATTGATTTCTCATGAAAGATCGATAGGAGCTTCTCCTACGGGGGGCCCTGCGGTTATCTTGAGTATGCTCGAATTTTGCACACGACATCAGATAGGGCCACTTGTTGAGGAATATCCATTGTCTAAAGTTAATGAAGCCCTTGAGCATCTAGATGCGGGAAAAGCAAGATATCGTATAGTTCTAAGGAATGATCTTGCCTAGTCAATGGGGGAACAAATCTCATTTTTATCTTCGGTATTGTTATTCTATTCCAATCAAAGTTTAACCCACTCTAATACATTATAGTCAATTTATTAAAATAATAATGTATGCGAAACAGCAAGTCCTACAATTTGTTATAATTCATCTGAGTCTTAGGCGAAATTTCCATGAATTGGCTTAAGCAAAATTCAATAGGAACAGATTATTTGCTTGTATGTTAACCATAATTTCTTGATAATAATGTAAATTATGAAGTTATTAATTGTCTGTTGATGGTAAAGTAAGCGTAAACTTTGATCCTTCAATCTTGTTATTTCCATCGTAACAATTTTCAGCCCATATCTTTCCCTCATGTGTCTCGATTATTTTTTTAGAAATGTACAAACCCAATCCGGTTCCTTTGCGTGATTTTGATACGAACTTGGTGAATAAATTAGGTAAAATTTCAGGATCTATCCCGCGCCCTGAATCACTAATGGTTAATAGAATCTCATGGGTCGACCTGTTCTCATTTAATCGCAGAGTAATTGTCCCCCTATCTGTAAATTCAACCGCATTTTCTAAGATGTTCGCAATAACCTGAATTATTCGTGTTCTATCCGCAAATACATGTCCAAAATTTCTCCTGTTTTCAGAATTAGTATGATTGCAATCAATGGGTCTGGGCTCGTACCGGATTTCTAATTGATTTTTATTTAAAAGATGTATATTATTATTGTATTCTCTTACAATTTCTTCTACAAGTTTCTCTAAACTAAAATATTCTTTATTTAGTATCAACAATTCATTTTCTAATTGGGTAACATTCAATACTTTATCAATTAACCTTGCAAGCCTCTTTGTACTCTGATTTATAGTTACTATAAACTTGCTATAGTTTTCGATATTTCCTGTGGTATTGATCAAGATATCAGAGTATCCTAACAATGATTGCACCGGATTTCTAAGTTCATGTGCAGCAATATTAATAAATTCTTTTTGTAGTCTGTCCTGTAACTTTAATTTATCGTATAGTTCAGCTTGATTCCAGAGAGCTTCAAATATGGATGCATATGATTTAGAAATCCGGCGACTATTCGAATAGGATGAAAGTCCAATAGACTCGATCATATCAATCGAAGGAATGTTCTTTGATTCGATTATCAAAGATTTATTCTTATCAACAATTAAGAATCCTATCTCACTAAATAACTTGCTGTTTAGAATTTTCAATTTGAAATTTTCTATACCTTTGAATTTAAATTCCAGTGGGATCTCATCAGAGTTAGAACTACTAGGAATCTTCCCATTAAATTTGTCAAATATTGTCAAAATCTGGTGTTGTATTTCATTATCAGTTTCCTCTACGATAAGGATTCTGATAT
>Ga0310900_10000161_pt1 | contig 19326 bp, 22 predicted proteins | sample C24D1metaG_FD_203879 | JGI IMG/M metagenome (GOLD analysis project Ga0310900, IMG submission 203879) | Lab incubated soil microbial communities from West Virginia University Organic Research Farm, Morgantown, WV, United States - C24D1 | ecosystem: Environmental > Terrestrial > Soil >...
CTCCAGATGGTTACAATGGGAATATGACTACTCGTGATGCAGGTACTATTGGTGGAAACATCACAAGAGCTTTAATTCAAATTGCAGAACAATCCCTTGGCACTGGAGCAAGAAGATTCTAAATAGGGGTCCCGCCAACAAATCGTGGACGTACGCTAAGGGATGCGCGGCAAAGCATCGATAAAAAAAGGTTCCGTTGAAAGGTCCTCGGACCTTTTTTTGTGTTCAAGTTTAGTCCAGAGAGCTATCATAGATAAGAAACGTTGCTTATAGATTCCTTAAACCGTTGATTAAAGGATTTTTTATCTGATTCTACTGATGCTGCGATTTTTTGACCAATCAAAGAGTGAAGGAAAGTGACTGGTGCTAGAAAACATCATCAGTAAAGAAGATTTTGATATAATCAAGAAGAACTATTACCTTGTATATACACAACAGCTCGATGAACTAGGGAAATAAATTGAGCAATCGAAGCAGGAAAGCAAAATGCTCATACAATTTGTTTTAACGGAGGCATTTAGAGCAACTGAAAAGGAAGACAATGTTGTAGAGTTCCCTGCAACAAACTCTACTGATAACGAAGATTGGGAGGCCGCTGCTCGTTCAGACGATTATTAAAATACAAAAGCTAAAATTAAAAATAAAGTGACCCAGTTACTCGGCAAACCAAAGTTCTGAGAAGGTTGTGTACCAAATAAACAACCATGTTTCAGAAAAAAATCAAATAGTAGAAAAATCACAAGAATAGAAGATAAATAGCCCGGGCACACACATCTGTGTGCCTCCTACGAATCCGCCAGAAGGAGGACGAATATGTCGAGGCAACGAAAGGTGAAAAAGTCCTTGATGCAGGAGTTAAAGAAAACCATTCATACTCTCACGAGGCCAAAACGCCCCCCCAAGAAAACCAAGAGTCGGAAAACCACCTCTACAAAGACGACGATTAAAACCAAGGCCGAAAGCAGTATAGAATTGCAGAAGAAATTGGAGCAGAATTTAACCCGGAAAATGTCGCAGGGTATGGAAAAGATTAAGCAGGAAATGGAACAAGAACTCTTGAAAAAATTGACAAGCAAGAAGGCTACAACGAATAGTGATGAGGGAGTTCCTTCCGAAGTTAAGAAAACGAAAGTCCGAAAAGTCTCCAAAGGCGTGACTACAGAAAAGTCATCCACTAAAACTACAAAGAGAAAATTTAAACCGGAAACGGATTGTACATTACTTAAATTACTTACTTTATCCGAAAGTTTAGAAAACAGAGTAGTTGTCGGCTACGAGGTTTTAGATAATAGCAGTCAGGAGATCTGGGGCATTGACATCCATGAAGGTGCTAAACTGGGTAGGGCTAAAAAGATCTTGAATACAAAAGTAAAAAGCCGTAAAGTTGGTTCGGAACGACAATACTATTTAGTGCATGTAACGGATGATGCCCTGTATTACTCTGATGAATACGCTAAAGCGGCCCTAGAGCGAGGAAAACTAACCATTCAGAAATATACGCCCGAATTGGCTGACGCTATCAAGAGCGCATACGATTCAGGTTACAAAAACAATAGTATATTGCCTAAACTAGAATAATGACCCACGATTTTCATCCCGTCGTACGCTTAAAATACGCAGGAAGAAATTTGACGGATAGAGTCGCGAATCAACGGCTTAGGGCTAGAGGAGCCTGAGGGTCGCGGGCTTGTTGCCGCGGCTCTTTTTTGTGCATTCAAGTTAGGGTGTTCATCTAACAGGAGGCTCTTAAAATGATAATAGTTAACGCTTCTCAACAGATAAAAAATACCATGCAGCTAACCTTGTTTTGGACGGGGTAACGCTTCAACTCCAAGACAGTGAGAAAGTCGGCCTGATAGGACGCAACGGCATGATCCGGTTAATTTCGGCCATGAGCAGGTAGACGAGGTTATGCTAACCATCAAGAATTTGTTAATCGGCTATTCAACGCATTCTGTGCATCCTGCGCGAGACCAACTTTCTCCTTGATGAACTGCCGGAGTTACTGCTTCGTCCATAATCCCATGTATTCTCCCCAACCGCATTTTTTTCGGAAAAATGGAACCGGAGTGGTAAGCGCATTGTCTAATCATTGGAGGTGAAGAGGTTGGAGGAATCTTATTGGAAGCACTTGACGGTCATGGATGCCGGACTGCTGCGCGAGCTCATGATCAAGTACGGGCAGGAAATTTGGAACTTGGCCTATATCCTGACGAAGCGGCATGACCTGGCTGATGACATCACGCAAGAAGTGTTCTTGAGTGCCTACCGGAATATCGGGCTGTTTCGCGGCGAGTCTTCCATCAAAACATGGCTGCTGTCCATTACGCGCAACACGTCCGTGAATTACTTACGATCCGCGTTTATGCGCAAAGTGACGCTCATGGCATGGGTCAGCAACAAGGAGACGAGTCCGTCTGCCGAACACGAGGCGCTGGAGCAATCCTTATCCGATGATATTTGGAGAATCGTCATGAAGCCGCCGCTTAAGTTTAGAGAGGTCCTCATTTTAGCCGGAAAATACGATTTGTCGATGAAAGAGATCGCGGGTGTGATCGGCGTATCGGAAGGCACGGTGAAGTCCAGATTAGCCCGTGCACGGCAGAAGGTAAAGGCTTATTGGAAGGAGGAGGGTACTGCATATGAACGAGTTTGATCCTGAATGGATGCAAAAATTGAAAACAACTGATCCGTTGCGGGCGAAAACCTTCACCCCTGAAAAAATGTCGGTGATCGAGAAGGCGGTCGAAAATATGAACAAACCATCGAGAGGACGCAAGTGGAAGGTATGGATTCCGGGGTTCGCGGCAGTGGTCGCGGCCGTAATCTTCGTAAGCGGCATCCTGCCAAGCGGCCCTTATACGGGATGGCTCTCGGATCTATTCGAGAGTGAACAGATTGACGGTACTACGGCCAAACCGAATCCGACCCCTCCGGATCAGGCGGATCCGCAAAAGGAAATCGAGCCTCAGCCGCCGGCGGAAACCGTCCCGTTGACCGGAAAACTGAAGGACCAGCTCCAATTCAGCACGGAGAGTGAGATGACTATTACGATCCATGATGTGCAGAGCGGGAAAGACTTCGAAATTCCCGCCGATCGCAAGTATGTTATTCTGCAAAGCCAGAACGGAACCGACTTAACTGCGGCTAAAGCTCCGCAGACCGCTTCATCCGGTTCTGAAGCGAGCGTGTTCCTCCGTTTTTCGGTGGACGGGAAAATCTATCAAATTCCTTATCGCCTGAAGACGAACACGATCGAATGGAAGGGACAATCGTTCTATGTGGACGATGGGATCATGCTGCTGCTGCACGGACTGCTGCTGCCGGAGACAAAGCTCACCAAGATCGACAGGGTCTTTGAGCAGGCGCGTAAGGAGCAGGAAAATGGCCAGGTGATCGAGCATGAAGAACTTTATGATTGGGAAAGGCTGCAGATTGACGGGAAAGACTATGCAGCTTGGGAGAAAGAACTGAAGAACCTGCCGCTTGTCAGCGAGAAAAAATACTACAATTATTTTACCGAGAAGATGGATAGTATCAGGCAGTACGAGCCAGGTATTACTGTGTTGAATCTGACCATGCTTTTTGAAGATCCGAAGTATGGAACGAAAGACGGCATCCGTGTCGGACTGACCGAAGCGGAGGTTATTGAGAAGCTTGGCGAGCCGAACAAAAAGTCGGCTACGGAGTGGAGCTATAAGGACGGCGATTATTTCAAATTTCATCTCTATTTCGAAGATGGAAAGGTCCTTTATATCGTAATCACGATGCCGTTGTAAGCGGGAGCCTGATAAGCATAGGAGTAAGCAAAACATTCTTTTCTCAACGGAAACGCTAAGACCGTCGGAGCTTTCAACGCTGGCTTATGTGGCTGAACAAGAGGCAAGAATAACAGGCAGCGTCAGGCGGAAGGAATTGCTGCAGCTAAAGGGCGGGGGGTTACAAGGCCCGTCGAAGCGGTACAACGAGAAGCAATATGAATGTATGGTATCGTATAGTTAGAAATCCGAATGCATCGGTAAAAAGGCTCCGTGGGAAAGCATCCTCGGGCCCTTTTTTTTGTGCTCAGGTGGAGCCCCTGACAGCTATTGCAGATCGAAAATACCGATTGAAGAATGAAGTTAACAAAATGAATCTATTGTATCATTTAGCTAAACATTTTGGGTGGGAGGAGGGTTAGCGCTGAGACCATCTCAAGGTACAAATACCGTTCAGCCAATCCGTGATCTTAAGAAGATCCATTTGATTAAAGAACTGCTCATACATCGGTCTTACCGGGACTATTTTTTATTTTTGGCTATGTTAATCCTTAATGTTGATATTTGATATTTGATATTTACGAACTCGTTCTAAAATTAGGATAACATTATTGTTTCGGAGATGATTTAACCATGGATTTGAAGGAATTGAAACGGCTTGCGGATACCCTGGATGATAGCGGAAAGCGAGAGCTTATCTATTTTTTGCAATCTCGAACAAAGGGAATTTCGGCTCCATTACGAGCAATAGATGAAATTCAAGAGCAGAAGCATAAAGACGGGCTTGTTTGTCTGCATTGCAAAAATTATTCTGTTGTTCGGTTCGGCAAATACGTTGTAAAAACCCGTACTGGAGAGGTTAAACGTCAGCGTTACCGTTGTAAGTCCTGCCGTCAAACGTTTAACGGCCTTACGAACACACCTCTCCAACGCACACGCAGACCTCATCTTTGGGTTCGATTCATTGAATGCATGATTGAAGGCTTTTCCCTTCGTAAGTGTGCTGAAATACTGCATGAAGAAGTTACGCATGTGACCTTGTTTTACTGGCGACATAAAATCCTTGCCGCTTTGAAGCAAATTCCAACCGAATCTTTCCAAGGTATCGTCGAAATGGACGAGACTTATTTCTTATTCTCGGAAAAGGGCAAGCGGAAAATTACCGAACGTAAACCACGCAAACGTGGCGGCAAAGCAAAATATCGTGGTATCAGCAACGACCAGGTTTGCGTTTTGGTTGCCCGTGACCGTCAAAAGATAACTTACTCTGGCGTTCTTGGGCGTGGGCGTATTCGGACATCCAAGTTAGATGAAGCTATTGGCGTGAATCTCTCTACCTCAAACGTTCTTTGTACCGATTCGTGGAGGGCATTCAGTTCTTATGCGAACACGAAAGGTTTGCTTCATTACCGTTTCAAATCTGACGGGAAGCAACGTGTGAAAGGCGTGTACCACATTCAAAACGTAAATAGCTATCACAGCCGTTTAAAGAAATGGATGGACCGCTTTAATGGTGTTGCTACCAAGTATTTGCAACATTATCTGGCGTGGTTCCGTTACTTAGACAGCAAGGAATATGAGAATACAACGTCGAATAAGAAAAATATGTTAGTTTTATCTTGTTTATTTGCTGTAAATGAAACAAACACCAAACTTAGACGAACATCTTTCTTGTACTAAGTTAACAGAGCATGTACTATAAATCGTATTTTTAACAAGCGTCTCAATAGGAGGTATATATTTAATGGAGGTTTCATTATTTAAAGCAGATTTAAAAGATGCAGTGACTATTCATGAAATGAAAGTCAAAGCATTTATGCCCTTGTTGGAAAAATATCAGGATTTTGAAACAAGCCCCGCCAATGAAACCGTAGAAAGAATTATTACTCAAATCAATCAATCTTTTACAGATTATTTCATAATTCATCAACTTGAGGTTGCTGTTGGTGGAATTAGAGTCGTGAAAAAAGATAATCAAATCTATCGTGTTAGCCCAATTTTTATACTGCCAGAACATCAAGGAAAAGGAATTGCCCAAAAAATCTTTACAATGGTTGAGCAGATATATGATGATGCAAAGTCATGGGAATTGGCTACCATCATACAAGAGGAAAGAAACTGTTATTTGTATGAAAAGATAGGCTATAAAAAAACGGGTGGAACAAAAGCAATTAACGACAAAATGACAATAGTATTTTATGAAAAGCATTTATAGATGAATAGCCATTGGATTAAGTTAACCGCCTTTCGGTGGGCGGTTAACTTTTGTATGAAAATCAACAAGCAAGTTTAACATAGCCTTATTTTTATGGGGATTAATTCAGGCCTTAGGATCGGCGACATTTTGCCGCTTTGGACACATGCAAAAACAGTCACCTTTGTATGTCGAAAAAGCACGCTTTTTTCTTTGCATAGCATCCCAATAGGGCACACCCTAATGGCATATTGAGGGGTGGCGGTTCGGGTTATGAATGCCTTCCCGGTACAGATGGTGGTGAAGGACATTTGAGAGTATGAATTATGTTTCATCCCGTTACCGCTCCACCGGCCATGAATCAATCCTAATTCCCACGGCTGACGTGAAGTATAGTTTATTATGACAAACAAACAGACTCAGAGGGGGATTAAGCTCCCATAGAAGAACGCCATTACTTCCATAATCTGTGGTGTCGCGTGAGCGGCATGGATGGCTAACGGGTACGATTGTTAAATAAAAAATTTATGTCAGCCGGCCACGATCGGCTGACGTTTTTTTCAACTAACGGCCAGTAATTGCAACTAAGCGCCGATTGAAGGCGTTCTAAAATTGAAGGGGTTTAGGGACGTCTGAGTGAAATGTTTCATGCGCCCAAGTGAAAATATTAAGAAAGGACTATGGATAAAAAAAGAGAGAAGGTGAGAGATTGAACTTTGTCTTCATTAAACGATTTTTAATATTAGTAGCAAGTCTTTTCATCTGGTTTATCATTCACACTACTTTCGTGATAATAGATGGGGTAATTGATGAATTGAAACCTGTTGACGTAGCTGTGGTATTAGGAAATAAAGTAGAAGTTAATGGACAGCCTTCTGAGCGGTTAAAAGCAAGATTAGATAAGTCCGTAGAACTTTATGATGGGGGCTATTTTACTTTTATTATTGTAAGTGGTGGTATTGGTAAGGAAGGTTTCGATGAGGCAAAGGTTATGAAATCTTACTTAATAGATAAAGGGATATCGGAAGATAAAATTATAGAGGATAATAATGGGTACAACTCATATATGACCGCTCAAAATACCAGCAAGATTATGGATGAATTAGAATTAGACTCCGTTATGGTTATTACTCAATATTTTCATGTATCTAGGACAAAACAAGCGTTTAGAAAAATGGATATTAAAGAAGTGTATTCAGCTCATGCCAAAATCTTTGAGTTTAGAGATATTTACTCAATAATACGAGAATTCCCAGCATATTATAAATATCTTTTTAAATAATGAAGCTATTAAGCTAACGGGTACGATTGTTCAATAAAGAAAGGAGCTAATCAGCAGCTCCTTTGTTCTCCGCATTTACTCGATTTTTAAGAAGGCTAGATTATTGTAACTGTTTGGCTTCTGCAATCATTCGTCCAGTCTCTGCATCAAAGACAGCATGTTGAGAAAAAGGCTTTTCATTTACATACTTGGCGGAAAAAAATACGTATACTTGTCTCTCTGGGTTGTAACCATTGCCGCCAACTGCGGATGCACCTAACTGTTTAGGTACAAGGGAGAAGACTTTATCAATATTCTTAAATAAAACCTTTTCCCTAAGTTTGAATACGGTATCCGGATATTCAGTATATTCATTTCTATTCACTTTCTGATAAAACTCGTCTGCTGTAGGGAAACTTTTATCTGCGTTACCGGGATACTTTTCAAGTTCGTTCGCCTGAGCAAATTGAGTAGTAAACACTAATATCAGAAAGCTCATTATTATTATCTTTTTCAAGTTCCCACCTCCTGCAGATTATTATATCCTGTGTTCGATTCGACATTCGTAACGATAAAGGAGTTGCCGCGGCAGCTCTTTTTTATATCCGCACAAAATGAGATGTTTTGTACAGATGTCCTGCTGGGCGTTAAGCTAACGGGCAGGATTGCGCAACAATCATGATGAATATTTCGTATAGATTTTAGGAATATTTGGATTGATGAATGCCGCTGCATATCAAAAGTATTGGGGGGAAATAAATGTGAATAGATCAGTCATGCTTATATGTTTAATGGCAGTATGTATATTGTCGGCTTGTACGAAGGAAAACCACAATGCTGCTTCAAGTTCCAATTTGATAACAAGCGCATCGAGCGAAACCAGCCCATCCAACGTACCCAGCCAGCCCACAAATAGCAAGCAGTTAGAAACCGAATTGTTCATTAATCTGGACCAATTCGAGAAGTACGGCATTGTATCGGGGTCATCCAAGGTGTATAGCGAAGATGATATGAATAATATGTCAAAGGACGATGCGCAAAAAGATTATGTGACGGTCGTCAAAAATTATGTGCAACAGGAATTGAGTAAGGAAGTCAGTTTTTTAGATAGTGTGGATGGTACATACAATCCAAGACATGTTGTGGTGGGCACGACAAAAGGAGACACTTACATGTTTGTTCTCCGAAAATGGTACAATTATAATGGTATTTGGACCGTTTCCAGATATGCGCAGTTCAAAGAAGAAGGGGCAGTATCTCCAAAAAAAACGGTCAAATATGAACTCATCAATCCATCAAGCCTCCCTGCATCCGTACAGAAAGAGGTAAATGTACGAATCGATTCCAAGAAAGAGGAACGCAGCTATATTGATGATGACGGAATGATCTATGTGCTGCTTGTAGCCCCACAAGGGCAATCTGTTGAATTGTTGAACGTATTCGGAACCGATTATTTGATTGAAGTTCAATATACTACGATGGAAACTCCGACCTCGTACGATGGGAAAACTACGACCCAGATGTTTGGGGAAAATCCTTATGTTCTTATTAAAGTAAATCAATCCATTACCGATATCAGCTTTAAAAAATATTCAAGCGTTATTGATGAATTAGTGAGATTAAACATGCATTAAAATGTGGCAAATCGACCGAACGGTGCTATCAGGGGGATACTGATTAAACGGATCAAGAGCAAAATCGCCGTGGTATTTATTTTATTGGCTTGTTGCATTTCCATTTTTTTATTGGTTATGGATTGAACTGATTAAAGGTTTGGGATAATCGGACGTAGGCTTGTACTTACTGTCTGCCTAGGGATTAAACTAACGGAGAACGTTAGTTGAACAAATAAGGAGCAGTTGCTGCGGCAGCTGCTCTCTTTCTTTATTAAGCTAACGGGCAGATTAGCGGATAACATTCGAAAAATAAACGAATTAGGGGATTTAGAAACTATTTCCAGAAAATGGCGTCCATATAATTATCAACATAAGGAGGCGTTATTTCAATGAAAAAATTAGTATGGGTCGTTCCACTTTTTGGGCTGTATGTTGTTTATGAAGGAATTGTAGTTTTGTTAACCCAGGGTCGCGGGGAAGCAATATATGAGCTAGGAATGCTTATACCTGCTACTACTCCCTCACTTATGACCCACGGTTCTATATTTGTTCTTGTAGGTATAGCTCTAATTTGTGTTCCTTTTATATTAAGAAAACTCGGATTTAATAAAGCTTTTGGTAATTAGAGTTAAGGAAGGTACATGATGATATTGGGTATGGTAACGCCTAAGAAGCAAGAGTTACTACGACAACGAGCAGCCGTATTAAAGCAGTACGAGGTCTTCAGTTACCAAGTCGCTTATTACTTACTCGAGGATGAAACACTGGCGGCCCAAGCTGCCAGCCAAGCTTTGTTCGAATTATTGCAAGATGAGGAATTTTATTATCAAAACGAGTACATTCAAAAACAAAAGACAAAAGAATCCGTTATGAAAAATTCGCTGCTCAGAAAAGCCTCTTCTTATGAAAAGGAGGGAATTAAATTATGAAAAAGGAAGGCAGCTGAGGTCCAGTCTCCTTCCTTTTTAATTTCTAAACATCTACACAAAATAAGAGATTTTGTACATATGTACCGCTGGGCGTTGAACTAACGGGCAGGATAATTTAATTATTTGACGAATACTCCAAGTTGAAATATTTTGCGAAGTTCGGAATAAAACGTTATGTGAAATCCCCGGAAGTCAAATAGTAAACGGAGGTGTTTTTGTGAGAGACCACCACAATCAAACCATATCGAAATTAGTACATGAATTGGAAAAGGATAGCCGATTTCTTGCCTTAATCATAGGTGGGTCCATAGCAAAAGGAAGAGAGCAAGAACATTCAGATGTTGATGTTATTGTTGTGGTTACGGAAGAAGATTTTAAAAGAAGGCAAGAAACCAAGGATTTTCATTACTTTCGAACAGATTTATCGGATTATCCCGGAGGCTACATTGACGGAACCGTCGTGGATTTGAATTTACTGTATGATATGTCCGAACGGGGTAATGAGCCTTGCAGAGCGGCTTTAACTGGAGCGATAATCGCTTTTTCTAAAATTCCGAATCTTGAGAGTCTCATTGAATCGATAAGAAAATACCCACTTTCGGAGCAAACGGAGAGGATCCAATCGTTTTATGCTCATTTGGAAGCCGTACGTTGGTTCATTCCCGAAGCGGAAAAGAGAAAGGATAAATATTTGCTTGCGTGGGCAACGAATGAGCTGGTGTTGTATGGAGGCAGGATGATACTAGCACATAATAAAATTCTATATCCATATCATAAATGGTTTATGTGGGAGTTAAGAAATGCGATAGAAAAGCCAGAAAACCTTCTAGAATTAATTGATAAATTACTTGAAAAGCCATCAAGTGAACATTCAGAACAATTTTGTAAAGCCATCTTAGATTTCAGGGATTGGGAGAAGCCTCCTGAAGGTTGGGTGTCAAGATTTAGAGAACAAAGTGAATGGCACTGGAGAACGGGAACTGCATCAATTAAGGATCTATAAAGCACTTTGTTTGCTTCTAAGGGAAGGCGGAGACATCGGGCATCGTTACGCTAACGGAGAACGTTAGTTCAATGAAGGACTCTATACAAACGATGAAGGAGCTGCCGCGGCAGCTCCTTTTCATCTTCACAAATACAGATGTCAAAGTAACCTTCGCTCAGCAGGGCAAGGAATTCTGCAACCAGCATTTACGCCATTGAGCGCGAGCTCAAAGAAGCATGGCGGGAGCGATTTGACGCTTACGCCGCTGCATTTGGTAAATTGTTTTTGAAACCTTTTCGGTCGTCGTGTGTCATTATGATAGGAAGAAGGTGAGAGCCAATTGGAACAGATGGATCAACTAAATCAATGGATCCGGGATTACAATGACCGGCTACGTTATGTCGCTTACACGTATGTGCGCGATCACAACAGGGTAGAAGATATTGTGCAGGAAGCGATGGTTCAAGCATATCTCTCTATTCGGCAGCTAAGAGACCCTGAGCGTCCGTACCCTTGGCTGGTGCGCATCGTTATCAACCTGTGTCTGAATACGAACCGCAAATATCGGAGAGAGCAACCGACCGACCTTCTGCCTGAGCAGAGAGGCAGGAGCACGGAAGACATTTACCTTCAGCAGAGCAGGGACAAGGAAGTTTATGCGGCCATCATAGGTTTGGACGAGAAATTTCGAACGCCGATCATCTTGTATTATTTTGAGGACTTGTCGGTCAGGGAGATCGCATACGCCCTCAAGTTAAGTGAAGGCGCGATCAAGACACGGCTGGCGAGAGGGAGAGAGCAGTTGAAATCAGCGTTAACTAGAGGGGAGTCGGATGACCTTGGAAACACGTATTCGTCAAGCAAAGCCAACCTATATACACGCTGATCCAGAGCGTACGGCAGAGGCGGTTATGGTAAGACTGCAGGAGTTGCCTAAGACCGGTCGCCTACAATCGGTCAGACGCCGGGTGCGTACAGCAGGCTTGATCACCGCGTCTGCCGTTGTAGCAGGATTATGCATCCTCGGCGCAGGGTTCGTCAATCCGGCAATGGCCAATGCGCTGAGCAAGTTGCCGCTGGTGGGCAGCCTGTTCGACCAAGCAGGCGATACGGGGCTGAAGTCCGCGGCCGAGCGGGGATTGACCGCTAAGGTGAATGCCAGCCAGACGCATGACGGCGTAACCTTCAAAATCTCGGAAATGATGTACGACGGGACCCGCATGTCCATGGTGCTGACTAGAGAAACGAACGATGGCGATAATCCGTCGCTGAAGAAATGGTCTGATGCTACGACCGAGGAAACGATCGCGATGTGGAAGAAGCAGGGTAAAGAAGCCAGCATGATCGAAGTCCGGGCGGACGGGAAGAAGCTGAATGTGTCAACGGCGCTGGCTTCTGATATTTTGCACAACAATTCGTCCATATTGACGGTACAGCCGAACGTCGCGGAAATGCATACGACCTCGTTTGATCTGCCGGATGCGTTCAATCTGGAGGTCGTGATTCGGGACGCGACTATTGGGCGGTATTTTACGCTGTCATTCCCGGTCAAGAAAACAACAAGCCAGTCGATCGTACTGGCATCCGAGGAGACGAAGTCCTATAACGGACTGGTCATGCGCATCAAGAAGTTCGAGATGACAGAGGCCACCTCGCAACTGGAAGTAAACCTCTCCGGCAAAGCGGAAGCAGAGCTGGAGGAACTTGGGGTCTCGCTTATGTACGACATTCGGAATGAGCGTGGGGAATCCGCCGACCTTATGAGCGGAAGCGGCAGCGCTGGAGCGGCCCCCGTGACCTATGTGAACACGGCTGAATTCACTCCGTTCTCTAGCCTTCCGAAGACAGTCACGGTCAAACCATACCTCTTGAAGGGGACGGAAAAGGAGTACATCCCAGAACTGGCATTCACGCTGCCGGTGAACAAATAGTCGCGCATTCGGTAACCTGCGAGCGTAATCGAATGGGTAATTGACAGGAATCAGATGCAGTGTCGTCGTTTCTAACGGAGAATGATAGCTCAATAAAACAGCAGAAGGATCCGCCGCGGCGGATCCTTCTTACTTCTTCATAAAATAACGGTTTTTGTACAGATGTAGCTGATAGGCGTTAAGTTAACGGGCAGATTAGCGCAACTTTCCAAGTTATTGGAACGTAAAGGGTTAAGATGGCTGGAGCATAAGGAGGAGATACGTTGAGGGTTATACTTGAATTGCTTCGTATTATTATTATAGTCACACTTCTTGGGGGATTTTTGGGATATTTAATTAGAAAAATATACTCAGAAATAGGCATAAACATTGATAAACATGGCTGGATTACAATGCTTGGTATTTACATTCTGATTTTCATTTTATATAGAAATAAAATGCAATTCAGTGGATGGTACAAAGGAAAGGGAAGAGAAAAACTTCCAAGAGGAGCAACCCAACTACTACTCTCAGGCTCTATATTGTTAATATTACTCCCTGCTTTTCTTAGCTTATTGAACTAACGGGCACGATAGTTCATTTCAAATACGAGCAAAGCGAGGGGAAATCGATGTCCAAAACGATTGAGGAAAGAATTGAAGCCATTATTCATCGTTTACAACCGGAAACCCATTATAAAGATAAATACGGCAAGGAAGCAACGCTAGATGAACGAATGAAATATTACAACACGCCCGGGGTATCCATTGCCGTCATCAATAATTTCGAACTGGAATGGGCCCGGGGATTCGGGCTCCGCGAGGCGGGAAATCCCGAGCAGGTAACCGAAATGACACTCTTCCAAGCCGGGTCGATCAGTAAGCCTGTTTTTGCTTTAACGGTCATGCGATTAGTTCAGGAAGGGAGATTGGATCTTGATCGGGACGTGAATGATTACCTAAAGTCCTGGAAAATACCGTCTGTTTCAGGCTGGCAGCCAAAAGTGACGCTTCGGCAATTATTGAGTCACAGCGCCGGGCTTACTGTTCACGGATTTCCCGGTTACGAAACAACCGATGAAATTCCCACGGTAGTGCAAATTCTGAATGGACAACATCCGGCTAATACCTTGGCCGTGGAAGTCAATCTCATTCCAGGATTGCAATTTCGCTATTCCGGAGGGGGCACAACCGTCGCGCAACAACTTGTTGCAGATTGCCTGGGTCAACCTTTTGCCGAAATCATGAGCGAGTTGCTATTCACACCGTTAGGTCTTACGAACAGTACATTCGAACAGCCGCTACCGCCCCAACGACATGAGTTTGCCGCAACGGCACACCCTTGGAAAGGCAGGCCCCTCAAAGGTAAGTGGCATGTCTATCCCGAAATGGCGGCAGCAGGCCTCTGGACGACGCCTTCGGATCTTGCCCGTTTAGGAGTCGAATTGCAATTAACATTGAACAATAATTCGAATGGCATGCTTTCTGCGGGCACGCTAAACCAAATGTTAACCGCCCAGGTCGAGAATCATATGGGCATCGGATTTCAACTTGAGGGTGAAGGGGAAAGCGGCCGCTTCGGCCATAGCGGGTGGGATGAAGGATTCGTAGCCCGGTTCGTTTTATCCAAACATCTCGGTTTTGGTGCCGTTATCATGATCAACTCGAACGAAGGCAATCCAATTATTAAGGAAATCGAGCAAGCCATCGCGCGTGAATACGGATGGCCCGGATATTTTCCAGACCAAACTAACATTAATGTACCGCACAATATACTAAATGAATACGCAGGCGATTATAAGACAGCATCCGGACTGCAAGCTTCAGTCATACAAGATGGCATTGACTTGAGCTTGCGAATTCAGGAACAGTCCCCAATCCGGCTGTCTCCCGAATCGGAAACGAAATTTTCAACAGAGGGACTTAATGCAGTGGTCGATTTCGAAAGAAACGGTGATGGCAATGTGGTGGCATTGCATATTCATCAAGAAGGAAAATCATTTCGGGCAGACAAACAATAATCGGCTTAGTTGCGGAACTGTCCCAATAGGAAATGAACTCAATAGCTTTGTTACGCTAACGGAGAACGTTAGCTCAATGAAGTTCTCTATACAAACGAAGAAGGAGCTGCCGCGGCAGCTCCTCTTTTACTACTTCACAAAATAATGGATTTTGTACATATATCGATCCTCGATATGAAGTTCATCATTTTACACAATTATACAGACTCAACTCGCTAAGCAAATTACGATTCTTTGAGAATAATGTTTATTTCGTCTGTTTCTATTCTTTTATTAGAATTTATACATTAAATGGTACTAGAGCTTGCTTCCATGCTAAAGTTATAAATGAGCGCTATATGAGGTGAAAATTCGAAAAAATATGGGTTGCTTCTACATTGTTCTTTCTGATTGACTTGACCGACGATTTTTACAGTGAACTACCTAACGTCGAGGTCTACGAGTTTTCCGTCAACATAAGTGAAGTCCATTTTCGTAGTACCGAAACCTGCCATCGTTTCCGAAACATTCAGTACTTCTACGGAAGGAGCGGTCCATTGTTTCTTTTTCATTCGTTTCACCTCAAAAAAAAGGCTTTCAGATCACTCCTCTGAAAGCCCCTTTTATGCTCTTGCCAAAATAATGCTTTTCTATGAATTGAGCATTGAACTAACGGGTACGATAGCTTCATGACGGCAGGCTGCCGGCATCATCGGTAGCCCGCTCAACTATCGGGCAGTAATGTAGAATATAACATATGGATAAACCCCGTTGATTTCGGTTGTAATTTGTACAATATTATCATGAGTTATATATAGGGACTGAGGGGCGGGAAAATGCAAATAGAATTTCTAGGAACCGGAGGGGCAATGACTACTCCTCGACCACTTTGTAGTTGTCGAGTTTGTAATGAGGCTAGGATTAAAGGTGTTCCATATAGTCGTACTGGTCCTAGTATATTTGTACATGGACCAAATATTTTAATTGATACCCCAGAGGATATCTATTTTCAAATTAATCGATCTACTATTGAAGAGATACAAGGGGTATTCTACTCTCATTGGCATCCTGATCATGTCATGGGGAGAAGAATTCTGGAAACATTAAATGCGGATTGGAGAAATCATCCACCAATACACAGAAAAAGTGATGTGTATTTACCTGAGCAAGTAGCAATTGATTTCAATCATTTTCTGGGAAGTGGAGACCACCTTAATTTTTTTAAAGAACAAGGATTTATCGATCTTCATGTACTAAAGGATGGTGAAACTATTACAATAAATAGTGCGAGTATCTCCCCATTCCGACTTGCAGAAGATTATGTATATGCTTTTTTATTGGAAAGTGCAAGTAAAAAAGTCTTAATTGCTTTAGATGAACTTTATAAGTGGAAGCCCAATAACGAATTAACTAATATCGACCTTGCCGTATTACCAGTCGGTATATTTGAATATAATCCATTAACGAATGAGCGACTGATTCCTTCAAATCATCCAGTACTTAAAGAGAAGCTACTTTCTTTGACACAATAGAAATGATAAAAGAACTCAATCCTAAAAAGACCTTATTAACTCACATAGAAGAAGTCGATGGTTTAAGTTTTGATGATTTGAAAAAAGTCGAAAGTACATTAAAATCAGAAGGACTAAATATAGAGTTTGCGTACGATACACTTTTAGTAGAAGTTTAATACATTTAATTCAACTAACGGATAACATTAGTTGAGTAACACTCCGCTCATGTTAATGATTCGCGACCGTCGGGTCGAGGCTTGCGCCGACGTAGCTTGTGCGAATAAAACCTAACTTGCAATCAAAAAAAAACAGCGAACGCCACGCAAAGCGCATCGCTGTTTTTTTGTTACACTTCGATATTAGCCGCGATGCTATCTTCCCGGCCATACTCACGGATGAGCGCTGCTACCGCTTGGTGATGCGGATTCGGGCCGTAAGCCTCTAGCGCTGCCTTGTCTTCGAATCGGATGCGAAGCACGAGCTGGTAGCCCTTGTTGTTGTCCGAAAAATTAATTCCTGCGTTCACTTCAACGACACCAGACAAGTGCTGCTTCAGTGCCTTAAATCGCTCCACGATTTCCTGCAGCTGTGCGTGGGTCGTTTGCTCACCGAATTTCACGAGAATAATGCGATCGATCATGTAAAGATCCCCTCTTTCCTCAACATCTATAACTTTAAGCAATATAGCATGAAACGGGCAAGGTTTTCCAGTTCGTCGTGACACTACTCAACACCTTGTTGCGTCATAATTCGGCGAGGTATTGAAGTAACTGGCAGAAGAGTTGAGGTATGGCTTGAAACATTTGGTAACTCTGACCGTCTAATAATTATATAAGTTGTTTAGTTTGTCGGAGTTAGAAAGGGGAGCTGTGGTGAGAAGAATAATAAATTCGATTTTGATGACTTTTCTGGTTTTAAGTATCATGACGATCTTCATTCCTTCAACTGTATATGCTTGTTCATGTGCTCGCCCTCAAACTGTCGAAGCACAATTCAGTCGTTCGGAAGCAGTTTTCGCTGGTCGCGTCCTTGAAGTGAAGGAGCAAAGATACTTGAACGGAAGTATGACGAAAGCTGCACTATTCGAAGTAAGCCATATATGGAAAGGTGGACCTGAATCTCAAATCATTATTCACACGGGAAGCGGTGGAGGTGATTGTGGATTTAATTTTGAAGATGGTAAGGAATATTTAGTATATGCCCACCCATCTACCATGTATGGAGATAAAGAGTTACTTATAACTATAATTTGCGATCGGACGAATGTATTGGATCAAACGCAAGAGGATCTAGCTGTATTAGGTGAAGGCAAAATTCCAACTGAACAAGTTAATCTTGAAGGTGACCTTTATCGGGTACACCCATATTTCTGGATTACAATGATTGGAATTGCTGTAATAGGAATAGGAACGACGATATTCTTTGTTCGGCGAAAACCGAGAAAGTAACGGAGATTTGGCTTTGCCTGTCCTATACTAAATTAAGCCGAATATATTTGGCCAACCTGGGATTAACCTAACGGGTACGTTAGTTCCATCAAACAACAATGATGAGGCTGCAGGTAAAATCGGTGGCCTCATTAAGCCACGGGCAGAATAGCACAACTTTGTAACAAAAGACGTAAAAATAAAAAGAACAGCGTTCGACCACTGTCCTAATTTTTGAGATTTTCGATTGCGTTCCGTACTTTGTTTTCGAGGTCTTGGTCTGGTTCTTCTGGCGGGTAATATCCGAAAAGCAGGTTGCCCACTCCAAAGGTCCGAATTTCGTACTGCTTTTCGGGCGTTCTGTTCGAGGGATTCTTTGCTTTCTTTCATCTCTAAGGAGTTCTTTTCGACCGAAACATTAAGAATTGCCTTGCCGTTGATTTCATATTCGTAGAAATCCTCACTCATGTCATCGGTGTATTGCACTTCCAGACCCTCATTTTCCAACGCTTGTTTGATTTCTTGATAACCAATTCCACCAGCGCTGCAAGCCGTCAGAGCCACTACCAACAACGATAACACAATGTATTTTAACGATTTTTTCACCACTTAACCCCCTCACACATCACACACCATTATACGTAAAAAATCTCCAGACCCTTGTGGTAATTGTTGTAAGAAGACCCGCCACGCGCTGGATGCAGTACGCCGATGTTGTTTTAAACTAACGGGAGTTGAAAGAAGCAGAGTGCCGCGGCGCTCTGCTTCTTTCTCTGAAGTACTGGCCGCAGACAAACGGAGGATTTCATCCCAATAAGCGCGGATGTGTTTCCACCGATTAGACTGGGGTCCTGCCAACCAAATGCCGTAAACCCATGCTATGACATTAATTACGTATGCTCCATTTGCCATGCCGAGGACAAAAGCGAAATCAAAGGAGTGTTTTTTAGAGTGGGATTTCATCCAATCCCGTTAAAAATTCCAAATGGAATCTGGTGGTTTTCCGGGGTGTAAAAAAGGCCGCGGAGTGATCCCGCGGCCGATCATTAAGTTATCGTAACAGAGTAATAATCTTTAGTGATTGTCAGATTTGATGCTCACATAGACGAAAACCTTCTTATCCGGACTGTAATCTTGTTCCGTATGTCCCTTAACTCTCCACTCAGCTTTGTAACCTCCGGGCACCTCGGCAGCACTGTATTCAGTACCATCGGGGAGCACCGTCGTCTCTTCCGGCAATCGGTTACCCTCGCCCACGGTCTCCAGACTAAGGTCATAATCTTCCCCTTCCGGAGAACCCATGGAGACCTTAACGAATCCATGGAAACCTTCAGGGGGGGCTCCAAGATCCACTCAACTCTTGTCCTGAGGACGAAATGTACCCGTAATATAACAAAAACTCATAATTGGATCCGCCGTATGAATAAGTTTTGGAATCGGAAAGCTGAAAAGAGCCTGGAGCCGTATATGCTGTAGTAGTGACCGTCACTTCTTTTTTCACACCTTGATTGCCATCGGCATCGACGGCGACCAATGAAAAGAGGTAGGACGTGTTTGGAGACAGCCCCTTCACTTCATAGCTGTTCACATCCCCGTTCAGGGTAACCAGCAGCGTGTTGTTTTGGTATACCTTATACTTGTCTACGCCCGTTTCATCCGTAGCCGGCTGCAATTCAGCTGTACGCTGTTATAGGTCACATCGGTAACCGTCAGCACGTCACCCTGAGGCCACT
>Ga0310900_10000164_pt1 | contig 19301 bp, 21 predicted proteins | sample C24D1metaG_FD_203879 | JGI IMG/M metagenome (GOLD analysis project Ga0310900, IMG submission 203879) | Lab incubated soil microbial communities from West Virginia University Organic Research Farm, Morgantown, WV, United States - C24D1 | ecosystem: Environmental > Terrestrial > Soil >...
GATTTTAAATTAAAATCAAGAGAACGGATTGAACAATACATTCATCGAAAGCAATATGCGCTTGAGAATTTAGCCCATCGATTAGTAAAGGAAATAAATCCCGTAAATTCATCAGATCTTTATCAATTTTCCAAGAACTATGATAAAATTGATTGTCTTAAAATCACCTATATCTATCTTGAAAAATTACTTCGCTTTATTGAAAAAGAATACCGTAATTATCTCAATGTAAATATTAAAATCCCATATAGATCAACTTTTATAAAAGAATTTGAAATCACGAAGAAACTCAAAAAAGTCAAATCTCAATTATTAAGAAGTAATATCAACGACCAATTATTGAAATTAGTAAACGAACCATTATTAAAAATTGCTACAATAAATATTCAGGAAAAATTAACCTATTATGAATTCAATTATTGTTCCGAATTTATAATGGCATTTTACAAACAAATTAATTTTGCAGATATGTCTGAAGAAACAATTAAAGAGTTTCTTTTCGATTTAAACTTCAATTCATTACAGTTTTTTAAATACTTAACTTTTGAGATTTTGCAAGAATTAGAAATGCAAGAAAACAATATCCAAAAAATAGATGTTCTATACCAGTTTCTCAAAAATTACAATCAAAAGCAAAGTAGAAACTATATAAAATATAAGACTAACTTACCTTCATTAAAAGAACAAATTACCAGTTGGATTGAAGAGGAAATTGATTATTTAACCAAGAAAATTAAACTCGAAGCCAATCAAATTACAAATATCTCAAATAATGAAGAGAAGATAAAACTTTTAACCGGTTTATCGGTTGCGCAATTAAGTTGTTTTTTTGGATTATTGATGGAAACAGGAATCATAAAACACAAAAACCAAACAGATGTTTTTAGATTTATTTCCGAAAATTTCAAGACAAATAACACCGAAAAAATTTCTGTTGATAGTATAAAAGTGAAATATTATAATGTAGAAAATACTACTAAAAATGCAATTCGAGAAAAAATAATCGAGTTACTTGGGCTCACGAAGTTCTAAAACTTCACGCATCATTCGCCAGCCAAAACCAACCATTCCCAGTAATATTTCATCTTCAATTTGTAGTAACGAGTTGAGATTTGAAATTTCATGTAATTCCATGAATAATTGCAATTCGGGGCTAATTACAGTTTCATTTTTCATAATACTATCTTTTTAAGACATACGAAAAAAGCCCATTTTGATATTGGTACAAATAACAGCGTGGGACATCGATCACCAGCCAAAGAGGTACGACCAAGCACCTACAGCTCCGATAAACCGAGCCCACGCATAGCGAGGGCGAACAGTTTATTTGTAGAGCTGATTTTGAAATTTTGGTCGTTTTCTTTGGCTCGAAATAACTTTCGCAAATATATTGTATAGCGGTAAAAATGCTATTTTGTATTCAATGGGCAAATTTAGTCATAATTGTATTAAAATAGTAACCTGAAACACATAAATAAAAACTTTTTTAATGTGATTGCCTTATTTTGTTGGAGTTTGTTAGGGGTTACGGAACCCCTGTAACTGTTTTGGTATTACTTTATTATTTCTATTTGTCCTAAATATTTAAAACCACAACATTATGGCTATCGAAGTAATTACTCGCGAAGATTTAAACGAATTCCGTACACTTCTTCTTTCTGATTTAAAAGAAATTTTTCAGTCCCAACCTCAACAAGCAAAACAATGGCTTAAATCTAATGAAGTCAGAGAGCTGTTAAACATTTCTCCGGGAACTTTACAAAACCTTAGAATAAACGGAACTATTACTTACACTAAAATTGGCGGCATCCTATATTATTCAAGTGCCGATTTAGAAAAACTATTAGAATCAAATAAAGTCGAAGCATCAGTAACTTTATTCAATCCAAAATGGTTAGTGAGATAAATTAAAAAATCATTGTTTTTCCAGGTATTTGATAGCAAGAGAAGGACCGTCAGTGCTGTCAGTTAATTTAAAAATCCGTGCTAATCTGTTTAATCAGCGTCATCCGTGTGCTAATATTTTGCAAGTGAAACGCACAAAATAAAAACTATGAATTATATAAAGCATCTCACAGGTTTCTTCGAGAAAGTGGCAACCGACAAAGCGCTCAATCCAACACACGTCAGTTTGTATATGTCCTTATTCCAGTTCTGGAATTGCAATCGATTTAAAAATCCAATAAGTATATCGCGTGATGAGGTAATGCGGATAAGCAAAATCAGTTCTAAAGCGACCTATCATAAATGCCTTAAAAATTTACATTCTCTAGGTTATATAAATTATGAGCCTTCTTATAATCCATTCAAAGGAAGTCATGTTTACCTATTCAATTTTTCTGATGATTTAAAACCAATTCCTAAAAATGAAAAAATAACTATACCAAAAAACGAACCTGTTTTTGAACTAGTTAATGAACAAGTATTAAACAAGCTTTATACTAGTAGCGGTACAAGTGATAAGACAAGTACTGAACAAGCTCTAGTATCTTATATAAACAATACAAACATACCAAACATTTCAAACGATTTAAAGATTGTAAACTTGGACGAGCAAGCAAAAAAAAATGAAAATGATGATGGCTTTTTAAAAATTGTTAGTACTGAAAAAAAAGAAAAAAGTTCCGCCAAAAAAGAAAAAGATAAAATTGAAAATTCCAATTTGTCATCCCGAGCGCGTCATCTCGAGCTTAGTCGAGAGACGAGGGAACTCAATCCAACAATTGAAAATGTCAAAGCTTATTTTCTCAATCAGAACTTCCCGGAACTTGAAGCTATTAAATTTTTCAATTACTTCTCCAGCAATGGATGGCTTGTTGGTGGAAAAACCCCAATGGTCGATTGGCAAGCAGCAGCACAAAATTGGATATTAAACGCACCTAAATTCATTTCAAATGAACCACAATCCAACAGAGCAAAACACCTCAACACAGGAACAGACAAAGACTATTCAGAGCCATTATAGCTACACTGAAATAATCGTTTGGTTAGAGAAAAAAGGAGTTGAATTATACGGAAATCATTTCAAAATCCTTGAAAGCGATTATCCCATAATTTATAAACTCATTGCTTATTTTCTAAAAGATGAAGCTACTTGTTTTCAATACAATATCAACCTCAACAAAGGAATTTTACTTTCTGGCCCAGTCGGCTGTGGTAAAACCTCATTAATGAATTTAATGAAACACTTAACGGCAACAGAGCATAAATTCTTTGTTAAACCGTGTCGGGACATCAGTTTTGAATTTATCCAGGACGGCTACCAAATCATTCACAAATACAGTAAGGGAAAACTATATGAATCAGAACCAAAAACTATATGTTTCGACGATTTAGGAACAGAAAACAATTTGAAATATTACGGAAACGAATGCAACGTAATGGCAGAAATTCTATTAAGCCGGTATGATATTTTTACTGCTAAAAAAATCCAAACGCATATCACGACTAATCTTTCTGCAAGTGAAATAGAGAATGTTTATGGGAATAGAGTACGTTCACGATTACGTGAAATGATTAATCTTATTGCATTTGATAAAACGATCCTTGATAAACGCTAACTAACCGAAAACGTGCTTAAATTCTCTTATCTAGTCAGAAATTAAGCAAAGGAAAAATAAAAAAAATGAATCAAATAAATAATTTCTGGAACCACTTCAAACAAAATAATTTCGTTTTTCTACTACTAAACGAAATTCCAAAAGACGAGCTAAAAATACATTTCGATAAATTAATTTCAGTGCTACATCTTTACAATAAAGATCTCAATCTAATCATAAAAAATAAAAACGATGTAGCTGAACTAATCATTACGGCCAATGGAAATCCTTATCTTTTCAAAGATGTAGAACTGCTGGTTCATCACGCTCCAGTTGTAGAGCGTTGGAGAATAACTGCTTTCCTCCAGCCAGAACAAAACATTATTAAATACCAAAACGGTACAGATAAACCATTTGAATACAATGGTATCAACTTAAAAATGAGCGAGATGTATTTTCAACCAATCCAAAATATAGAAAAACCAACCGATTTAGGCATTAAAGTATATCTCAAAAACTACATAATCCATAAAGACAATCCAAAACTTCGAGAAGTAGTTTATATGCATATTGAACATTTAATTGGAGAAAAATCATTTGCCAATGACATTACTTTTATTGAGATTGGACAATTAACTTGCAAGATGAATGATATTGAATTATTAAACTTGTATAATTTAGCTGATTATATAAATATTTTCAAAGAACAAAAATAATTTGATTGCTAAAAATTGATAATAGACATTCTTGATTTGAAGAATAAGTTAATTGAAAACAATATCTTCATTAATAATTTATTCTGTAAATTTCCGCTTTATATAATTCAACCTTTTGAAAGTGTTAATTTGTTGAATTTGCTATTAATTTTCACAATCTATGAATAATAAATATGATTTTTATATCGACGAAAGTTGTCATTTAGAAAATGATAAAATTCCGGTTATGTGCATTGGCTACATCAAAGTACCAATGACCGATTATGCTGAATTACAAAAAGAATTCAATCAAATACTGGCAAAGCACAATCAAAAATCAGAGTTAAAATGGAATAAATTTTCAAATGCAAGAACCGCATTATACAAAGAATTAGTTGATTATTTCTTTCGATCATCATTACAATTTCGTTGTGTTTTAATCAAATACAAAGAGCGTCTAAATCATACCGATTTTAACCAAGGCTCACACGATAATTTCTATTATAAAATGACCTATTATTTATTGCGCCCAAATAATAGCAATGGGGATGAATACAGGGTTTTTATAGATATTCAAAATACGCGTGGTAGAGAAAAGTTAAGAAAAATCAACGAAGTTTTTGAGAATGAATACAAAGGCAAAAGCCCATTCAAACAATTCCAACATTTACATTCTCACGATAATAATTTCTTTCAATTAGCCGATTTCTTTATTGGGGCGATTACTTATAAAACAAGAGTAGTAATTAAAAATATAGAGAATCCAACTCCAAACAAAATGGATTTCATTCAATATTTAGAAACTAAATCTGGTTTTAACCTCGAAGAAGGAACAGAACCTTGGGAAACAAAGTTCAATATTTTTGATCACCAGCCTAAAATAAAACTATAATGGATTTATTTAATTTGGATGATCATATACCTAATTTAGGGATTGATCCATCAGCTGAACATTTGGAAGAACTATTTCAATTATTCAAAGCCGATTTTCTGGATAATGAATTTTATTTAGACGGTTGTAAAGTATTTATAGATGTTAGGTACTCAAAAGAAAAGGGGTATGAAAAATACCCACACACTTTTGTAAAAATCATTACAAGAGGTCCAAAAGGCAAAAGATGCTTTGATAAAAAAAGAGCTAACAAAATTCATTGGATTAAGCCAATACTTGAAAATAAAGATACCGAGGATGTTACTTGTTTTCAGTTTTTAGAAGCTGATGGAAAAATAAGAGATTATTTTTGGTTTAAAGAAGGATTTTTTTTAGTTGTTATGGAGAAAATAAGACCGGACTATATAATAGTTTCTTGCTTTCATATTGATGATGACAGAAACCAAAAATACTACGAAGACAAATATACAAAGAGGGTAAAATAAAAATGCCACAACTAAGGTGTTGTGGCCGACCAGGTCCTTTTCCCTAGGGAAATGACTTGGCAAATTTACGCCATCTTAAATCAAAAAACAAATTTTCTATCAAAAACCTTGATTCACTACTATTTTCTGTAATATTTCTATAAATTTTATAGTAATAAAGATACCTAAACTAATAAAGATGGCTTATATCACCCTAATCTTTTTATTTAGTAAACTTTTTAAGAAAAAACCTAACGAATGTACTTTTTTTAACAGCTTGTTAGTGAACAATTAATATAATTTGATTAATTTTGATTCAAATTGAACTGGAAATGAAAAAGTTTCACATTATAGTAATTGTATTATTTGGTTTCTTATTGATGCCAAGTAATTCTTTTGCCTGTGAAATGAATTCATCTAAACATTCTTCTACAAAAGAAACATCCTCAAAAATGGAAAAAGATGATTGTTGCAAAAACGACAATCATTCCAAAACCAATAACCAAGATGGTTGCGGAGGAAAGTGCAAGCATTCTAAATGCAGTTGCGCTACTTCTTGCAACAGTTCAACTGTTGCTATAAATGAATCGAAATTTAATAACAATCTTTTTAATTTCGCTTCTGAAAAACAAAAATTTTACAACTACGAAACCTCTATTTCTTCTGGTTTCAATTCTTTATGGCTTATACCAAAAATAAGCTAAATCCCAAAGCTGATAGCCATAATTCTGTCTAATTGACAACTCTTATAGGCATTCAAATCATTTATTTTTTCGGTTAATTTCAATTTCAAAAAGATGGCTTTGCTATGTTTCATTTTGTTATTGATTAACTAATTTCCAAAATAGTTACATTCAATGAACTCATTAAAAAAATAATAATGGCATAACTACGACTTGATGTCGAAAAGAAATGAATCTATTGCGAGCAGTTTTCGATAAGAAAACGCAGTTAAAATCCTTACTATAGCTCACAAATATTGAGTTGTGGTAAAACAATCGAAACAAGAAAATAATACTAAAAAACAATTTAAATATTAAAAAGATGAAAACAATAATTACAGTAGTAGCCTTAGCAATAACAATTATTTCCTGCACTCAAAAAAACAAACAAGAAGGAACGTCCAAAACAGAATCAGCAACCAAAGTTGCTGCGCAATCCGCCTTCTCAATTGATATTATTGTGAAAAATTATTTGGCAATTAAAAATTCATTGGCAAATGATGATTCTGATGCTGCGGCTGATGCCGGAAAAGCATTGTCAGAGACGATGGCAAAAACTGATATGAAAAAGGTTTCTGCCGACCAGATGGAAGCTTATATGAGTATTACGGATGATGCAAAAGAACACGCAGACCATATAGGTTCAAATGGTGGAAAGATTGAACACCAAAGAGAACACTTTATAACTTTAAGTAAGGATATGAATGACTTAATTCAATTATTTGGAACCAATCAAAAACTTTATCTGGATTTTTGCCCAATGGCAGATGACAACAAAGGTGCAGTTTGGATAAGCGAAACCAAAGAAATTACAAACCCCTATTTTGGAAAAGATATGGCTACTTGCGGTTCTATAAAAAAAGAATTCTAGAATGAAAATTAGCATCAAAAAAATACTTTTTATTGGGTCAATTATTTTTTTGTTGATGCAGTTGTATCAACCTGCTCGAAATATTGGTTTTGAGCAGGATATAACTGGCAATTTCACAAAAGTATATGATATACCTAAAAATGTAGAAACCATATTCCGCACCTCTTGCTACGATTGCCATAGTAATAACACTAATTATCCTTGGTATTCTTACATTCAACCCGCTCGTTTTTTTATGGATAGTCATATTGCAGCAGGGAAAGAAAATTTGAATTTTAATGAATGGGGAAATTATAGTAGCCGTAAGCAAAATAATAAATTAGATAGAATTGCAAAACAAATTAAGTCTAACGAAATGCCTTTGAGTTCCTATACTTTAATTCATAAAAATGCAATCCTTACAGCCACTCAAAAAAAAGAAGTATTGGATTGGATAAATAAAATAGAAGATAGTATTTCATTACAAAATTAAAAATAATGGTAAAAAAATTAATAACATTCTCACTAAAAAATAGATTTGTTGTCCTACTTATTTCAGCCTGTTTATTTGGTTGGGGTATCTATAGTGTACAACAGAATCCTATTGATGCCATTCCAGATCTATCAGAAAACCAAGTTATTGTTTTTACAGAATGGATGGGTAGAAGCCCACAAGTTATAGAGTCCCAAGTGACCTATCCTTTGGTTTCTAATCTTCAAGGAATTCCTAAAGTAAAAAACATTCGGGGTGCATCTATGTTTGGAATGAGCTTCGTGTATATTGTTTTTGAGGATGATGTCGATATATATTGGGCAAGAACCCGGGTTTTAGAAAGATTAAATTATGCACAACGATTATTACCACAAAATGTAGTTCCAACATTAGGACCAGATGGTACAGGGGTTGGTCACGTTTTTTGGTATCATTTAGATGCTAATGGTATGGATTTGGGAGAGCAAAGAGCCTTGCAGGATTGGTACGTGAAATTCGCCTTACAAACCGTTCCTGGCGTTGCCGAAGTAGCTTCATTTGGAGGTTTTGAAAAACAATATCAATTAGTATTAGACCCTTTAAAAATGCAGTACTACAACGTGAGTATGATGGAAGTGATGAATGCCGTCAAAACAAATAATAATGATGTTGGTGGACGAAAATTTGAAATGAGTAATATGTCTTATATAGTTAGGGGCTTGGGCTATATCAAAAACATAAAAGATGTAGAAGACATTGCCATTAAAAACTATAATTCCGTTCCGGTAAAAGTTAAAGATATTGGTTCAATACAAATGGGTGGCGATTTGAGACTAGGTATTTTTGATGAAAATGGCAATGGTGAAGTAGTTGGCGGAATTGTAGTAATGCGTTATGGCGAAAATGCTGATAAAGTAATTACTGCAGTAAAAGAGAAAATGAAAGAAGTCGAAAAAGGATTACCTGAAGGTGTTACTTTCAAAACATCTTATGACAGAAGTGAATTGATTGAAAAAGCAATAGAATCAGTTAAAGGCACTTTAATCGAGGAAATGATTGCCGTTTCTATCATTGTGTTACTTTTTCTTTTTCATTGGCGAAGTGCTTTAATTATACTCATTCAGTTACCTATATCGGTGTCTATCGGCTTTATTTTACTCGAAGCATTTGGCATTTCTTCTAATATTATGTCATTAACGGGTATTGCTCTGGCAATTGGTGTTGTCGTTGATGATGGTATCGTAATGGTGGAGAATGCCTACAGGACAATTTCGGAGAAACAGGAAGAAATGGATAATAATCAGTAATTGGAAATAAGATGAAAAATAAAATCAAAAATATATTCAAAAAAGAAAACGATCCACTATCTCCAGAAGATAAGTTGAAGCTTATAGAAAGCTCTTCCAAATTAGTAGGCCCTGGTGTTTTCTACTCAACAATAATTGTAATTACATCCTTTTTACCTGTATTTCTTCTCACGGGAATGGAAGGCAAGTTATTCGGCCCACTAGCTTGGACGAAATCGTTTATACTGATAGTTGATGCTTTTTTAGCCATTACACTCACACCTGTGCTAATTAGTTTTTTACTAAAAGGAAAACTTCGCCCAGAAGACAAAAATCCAATTAACAAAAAATTGGAAAGCATTTATACACCCATTTTAGTTTTTTGTTTAAAATGGAGAAAAACGGTTTTAGGTATCAACATCATTGCATTGCTGATTGGCGTATTGATGTTTACTCGTTTAGGTTCAGAATTTATGCCTCCTTTAGATGAAGGATCTGTACTGTTTATGCCAGTCACTTTGCCTGATGTATCCAACTCCGAAGTAAAGAGAATCCTTCAAGTTCAGGACAAATTGATAAAATCAATTCCCGAAGTGGCTCACGTGTTGGGAAAAGCAGGGAGGGCAAATACAGCAACCGATAATAGTCCAATAAGTATGGTTGAAACAATTATTTTGCTAAAACCTCAAGCAGAATGGAGAGAAGACAAAACTAAGAATGATATTATCACGGAAATAAACAACAAATTGCAAATCCCTGGTGTAACTAATGGTTTTACGCAACCTATCATCAACCGTATCAATATGCTCTCAACTGGAATCAGAACTGATGTGGGAATAAAAATCTACGGAGCAAGTTTAGATACAATCAATGTTTTGGCTCAAAAAATTAAAAAAACTTTGGAAGGAACTTCTGGAGTTAAAGATTTGTATGCTGAACCAATAACAGGCGGAAAATATATTGATATTGAAGCAAAAAGAGATGTTATTGGCAGATACGGACTAACCATAGATGATATAAATAACGTGGTCGAAGCATCTATTGGAGGGATGAAACTAACCACGACTATCGAGGGAAGACAACGTTTTTCTGTAAATGCAAGATATGCACAAGAATACAGAAATAGCCTTGAAGCTTTAAAAAAACTGCAAGTGCAAACGATGCAGTTTGGCCCCATTCCTTTGGAAACAGTTGCCGACGTGAAAATAAGTGATGGTCCTCCGATGATAAACAGCGAAAACGCAATGCTGCGAGGCACTGTGTTGTTCAACGTTCGGGAACGTGATTTAGGAAGCACTGTAAAAGAGGCGCAAAAGAAACTCAATGCAATGATTACTATAATGCCAAAAGGATATTATGTAGAATGGAGTGGACAATGGGAAAATCAAATTCGAGCCAACAAAACATTAAGTTTAATACTGCCTATTGTTGTGGTCATTATATTTCTTGTTTTATATTTTACTTACCATTCAATGAAAGAGGCATTAATCACGATGATTACAGTACCCTTTGCTCTAATTGGAGGAATATTTATGGTTTATTTTTATGGAATTAATTTATCCGTTGCTGTTGCCGTTGGATTTATTGCTCTGTTTGGAATGGCAATCGAAACGGCGATGTTAATGACTATCTATTTGAATGAATCAATGAATAAAATGGTAGAAAAGTACGGAAATAGTAAGGAAACCATAACTGAAGAAATATTGAAACAATATATCATTGATGGTTCTGCCAAAAGGTTAAGACCAAAATTGATGACGGTTTCGGTTTCCTTATTTGGATTAATTCCTATTCTTTGGGCAACAGGAACAGGATCCGATATAATGCTTCCCATTACTGTCCCACTAATTGGAGGCACTATTACTTCCACGATTTATGTATTATTAGTAACACCGATTGTTTTTGAGATGGTAAAACTTCGAGAATTAAGAACAAAAGGTAAAATAGACCTTATAGATGTTAAAGAATAAATTTTATATAGCCATAAGTTGTTTGATTTTAAGTACTACTATAGCCGCTCAAACACTTTCGTTGGATGCTGTTTTGAATACAATCAAAACAAATAATCCACAATTAAAAATGTATGATACCGATATTCAAAGTATGGATGCTTTAGCCAAAGGAGCCAGAAGTTGGATGCCGCCACAAGTAGAAGCAGGTTTCTTTATGACTCCTTACAATAGTAAAATGTGGAAAGCCAATGAAATGAGTCCAGGTATGGGAAATTATATGTTGGGTGTAACCCAAATGATACCCAATGCTTCTAAGCTAAATGCAAATGAAAATTTGATGAAAGCAATGTCATCAGTCGAAAATGAAAATAAAAATTTCTCGCTGAATCAATTAAATGCGTTAGCCAAAACCTATTATTATGAATGGATAATCATTAAGAAAAAGACAAAAATAGCCCAAGATAATCTCTTACTTTTAGATTATATGATTAAAAGCATGGAAATACGCTATCAGTATAATATGGATAAATTACCATCGTATTATAAGGCTAAATCTCAATATGCTACACTGCAACGTATGATTGTTATGTTGGAAAATGATGTCTCGCAGCGTAAATACATGCTCAATACTTTAATGGCACGCGATAAAAAAGAAGATTTAGAAATTGATTCCAATTACGAGATTAAGGATTTTAATCTCTTTGAAACAGATTTATCCTCTTATATCAATAACCGTAGTGATATAAAAGCCATCGACAAAACTAAGACCATTAACAAATTGAAAATCGAAGTTCAAAGAGCCGAAACAAAACCGGAATTTGGAGTAAAATACGATCACATGTTTGCTTTTGGAAATCAGCCACAGCAATTTTCATTAATGGGAATGATTACCATTCCTATGCCTTGGTCAACCAAAATGAATAAAGCAAATATGGAAAGTTATCGCATTAAAAACGAAAGTTTGGAATGGCAAAAACAAATGATTGCTAATGAAGCCAACGGAATGATAAAAGGAATGAATGCTGAATTTTTGAATTTAAAAAAACAATACCAAATTACTCATGACAATATTATTCCTGCTTTAAAGCGAAACTATGATACGGCAATTTTAGCTTGGCAAAACAACACTGGAGATTTATTCGTGGCTTTAGATGCTTGGGAAGCCTTGAACATGACTCAAATAGAAGCGTTAGACAAATTAAAATCAATTTTAGTCACACAAGTAGAAATTGAAAAACAACTTGAAACCAAATAATTATGAACAAGTATATAAAATATGGTTTGGCTCTTATTGGAATTTCCATTATTGGAATTGCAATCTATTTCTATGTCATAAAATCAGACAATCATTCGGAAATAGAACATCAAAACGAGGTTTATACTTGTTCGATGCACCCGGAAATCATTAGAGATAAACCCGGAAATTGTCCCATTTGCGGAATGGCTTTGGTAAAAAAAGTAACAGAGAACAATTCCGTTGACGACAATTCAATCGACAATCTTATAAAACCTACCGACAATTTTATAGTAGGTAATTATCAAACGACAACAGCAATAGACACCACCATAAGCAGTGAAATAAACTTACCGGGCTTTGTGGGCTATGATCCCAATTCATCAGTAAATATTGCAGCTCGAATGAGTGGGAGAATAGAAAGGATGTATGTCAATTATAAATACCAAAAAGTAAATAAAGGACAAAAATTATTTGATTTATACAGCCCTGAATTACTGACTGAGCAACAAAGCTTTATTTATATGATTACTAATGATGCTGAAAATTCTTCGATTATTAATGCCTCAAGACAAAAATTAGTGCTTTATGGAATGACACAAAATCAAATAAATGCGCTGTCTAATTCCAAAAAAGTTAACCCGCTAATAACAATTTATAGTCCTGCTTCAGGAATTATTGACGGAACTGAAACAATGGATAACACCACTAATCCTGTGATGCAAAGTGCAAGCAACAACACCGCAGTATTGGATGTTAAGGAAGGAAATTATATAAAAAAGGGGGAAGTCATTTTTAAATTATTAAATACGGATAAAGTATGGGGAATATTTAATGTTATACAAGGATATAATAGTGTAATCAAAACCAACCAATCTATCAAAATTATTACTGAACTAGACAAAAATGATCTCATAAATGCAAAAATAAATTTTGTCGAAACACAATTAAATGCAGCTGATAAAACCAATAGAATTCGAGTTTATTTAAATAACAATAACTTGAAATTACCAATTGGCTTGCGATTGCAAGGCGTTGTAAAAACAAATCCAGTAAATGGAATTTGGATACAAAAAGAGTCAATGGTAAGCATTGGAAACAAGAAAATCGTTTTCTTGAAAATGGCAAATGGCTTTAAAGCATCGGCCATAAAAACAGGAATTGAAATAGATAATTTTGTTCAGATTATGGAGGGTATTTCAGTAAAAGACACCATTGCCAAAAATGCACAATATTTAATCGACAGCGAAAGCTTTATTAAAACCGAATAATGATGAAGACAATAAAAAAAATAAGTTTATTATCAATACTATTTATGATAATGGTGGCTTGTAATACTAAAGACAAAGAAGACCATAGCAAACACTATAAGAGTGCAGCAACAACATTTTACACCTGTTCTATGGATCCACAAGTTAAGGAGGATAAACCGGGAAAATGCCCCATTTGCCAAATGGAGTTAACACCAATAAAACAAGATGATACTGAAACTAACGAAATAAGTTTGAGTAAACAACAAATACAACTGGGAAATATTACTACCCAAACTATTTCAGAAACTCAAAACAGCTTAGAGCAAAATTATACAGGAGTATTGACTATTAATCAGGAAAAAATCAAAACCATTTCTGTAAGAGCAATGGGACGAATTGAAAAGTTGTATTTCAAAACCGTTGGCGATTATGTGGCTAAAAACCAAGCCGTATATCAATTGTATAGTGAAGATATTGCTATTGCAAAACAGGATTATTACACGGCATACAAACAACTGCAAATGCCTGGCGATTTTGGAAAAAATGCACAAAATATGCTCAATGCAGCAAAACAAAAACTGTTATTCTTTGGTTTAACCAATGCCCAAATTGAAAGTTTAAAAGCCAGTAAGCAGGTTTCTCCTTATACTGTTTTTTACAGCACTACCAGTGGAACAATATCGGAAATAAGTACCACCGAAGGCAGTTATGCAATGGAAGGTTCCAGCATCATTAAATTGGCCAATTTAAACAGCCTTTGGTTAGAAACACAGGTTAACGTAAACTATGCTAAAAATCTAAAAATAGGACAGAAAGCCCAAATTACATTTAACGATTTTCCTGATAAAATCATAAATGCTCAAGTTTCTTTTATCAATCCCGAAATAAACCCCGATACTCGTCTGCTTTTAATTCGATTGGAAATACCAAATCCAAATTTGCAATTAAAACCTGGGATGCAAGCGATGGTAAAATTAACACAATCTAATCTGAAAGGATTATACATTCCTGTCGATGCAGTTATCTGGGAAGAAAACGCTTCCTATATTTGGGTAGAAAAAAGACCGGGAGTATTTGAAAACCTAATGGTCGAAACAGGAATAGAAACCAATGGAATGATAGAAATCAAATCTGAAATAGATAGCACAAAAAAAGTCGTGATTACTGGTGCTTATGGTATAAATAGCGAATACGTTTTTAGAAAAGGCAGTAATCCAATGGAGGGAATGAAAATGTGATACTTAAAACTAGTAAAAGAAGAAAATACCGTAAATTTAATAAAGAATTCTAATCAGGTTTCTATGATTGTAAATGCTTTAAATATAGAAAATCAATACTTATAAAATAAATAAATAAATCGGGCAACAGCGATACTGAAGACCAGGCAACAGTGGAACTGACGACAATTAAACATCTATTTATTATGAAAACACAAAAATCAATTTTGACAAAAACAGTTTCATTACTAACAATGTTTTTAATGGTAATCTCTTTAAGTACCAACGCACAAACAAAATCGAACTCCGCACCGTCTGAAAAAATTCATATTAATAAAAAGGGTGAAGTTTACAACTATAATTGGAACAAAATAGGATTTATTACCAAAGAAGATATCGTGAAAAACAACAAAGGTCAGACAGTATATTTTATTGATGGAAACGGGAATGTGATTGATTCTAAAGGGAAAAAGTTAGGTATGGCTAAAAAGAATGGTTCGTACTACAACATAAAAGGTGAAAATGTACTTAATGTAGGAAAAACAGAAAAAGAAAAATGTGAAATACTGGATGCAAAAGGTCATAATGTAGGTAGCGTACATGAAAATTACAAACTTCATGCCTGTGCCGCCCATTGCTTATTGTTAGATAAAAAGATGAATCCCGAAAAATCTAAAAAATAATTTTTCAACAAATGGTTCGTTTTTTCACGAACCATTTGTTTTTTTATGGAATACTAATTCTTTGATGACTTTCTGATTAAGATTGCCGTTTGCTTCATTTCGCTAATTACTTTTTAGTATAAGATAATTTTTTTTATGCTGGTTAGTTTCAGAAACTAGCTAGTTAATTGACAAATTAAAAATAACTAACTTTGAGATAAAATTTAAAATTTGTTAATGAAATCAATATTTCAATATTTTCAACTTTATAATTCACTTTCAAAAGAAGCTGAAAATGCTATTACTGAAATTTGTTCTATTATAAAAATCAAAAAAAATCAAGAATTACAAACCTTTGGCCATACTTGCAAAACTATTTATTATATAAATAAAGGAACTGCAAGGATTTATTATTACAAAGATGGAATTGACATTACCGAAAGCTTCGCTTTTGAAAACAATATTATAGCAAGAGTTGAAAGTTTATTTACAGGAAATCCATCCCGAAAAGCAATCCAAATTTTAGAAGACAGTGAAATAGTAGCCATAAATGCTACTCAACTTTTTAAATTGTATGACACCTATCCTGAAATTGAACGATTATTTCGAAAAATATTTGAAGTTGCTTATGTAGATACTGTAAATAGAATTGAAGGAATTCAATTTCATTCAGCCGAAGAAAGATATAATGCTTTAATAGCTGAAGAACCAAATATTTTAAAAAAAGTTCCTTTAAAACATATTGCATCTTATTTAGGAATTACCCAAGTTAGTTTGAGTAGAATAAGAGCGATTAAGTAATTATTTATCTTATGTTAAAGGATTAGTGTTTTGAAGTGTCGAAATTTGTGAAATAAATAATCAATCGTAAAATGACACCCACAAAAAACATTAATACTGAAACACTTCGAAATTGGCTAGAAACAGGAAAAGAGGTTTCAATAATTGATATTCGTCCCATTCAGGAACGAGTAGAGTGGTATATTCCACAAAGTATTCATATTAATGCTTACGACAAATTAAAAGCAAATGATAAATCTGCTTTTCAAGGATTACATCTTGAAAAACACATTCCTGTTGTTGTAATTTGTGCAGGTGGTAAGACTAGTTTAATTGGAGCTGAAATATTGCAAAACCAAGGTTTTGAAGCCTATTCTTTAGAAGGTGGGATGAAAGCTTGGAGTCTATCCTGGAATACTGCTAAAATTACTTTTCCAAATTTTGAAATCATACAACTAAGACGAACAGGAAAAGGCTGTCTTTCTTATATTGTGATTTCCAATAATGAAGCAATTATTGTTGATGCTTCGCTTTCTACAGAGATTTATGAGAAAATTTTAGAACAAGAAAATCTGACTTTAAAATGTGTAATTGAAACGCATATTCATGCAGATCATATTTCAAGATCAAAACAATTAGCAGAAAATAATACAGTTCCCTTATTTCTTCCACATCCAAACAAAGTGATTTTTGATTTTGAGCCAATAAACAACGATACAATTTTCGATTTAGGAAATATCAAAATTAAAGCTATAAAAACTCCTGGGCACACCTTGGAAAGCAGTACATTTCTAATTGATGAAAAAGTACTATTGTCAGGCGACACTCTATTTACAAATGGTGTAGGAAGACCTGATTTAAAAGCCAATAACGACGAAGCGTTAGAAAAAACAAAAAAATTGTATCAATCTTTACAAATAGTATTGACACTTGATGAAAATACACTTGTTTTGCCATCACACACCAGTCAACCGGTTGATTTTGATAATCAACCCATTCAGACTACTATTGGTTTTGTGAAAAAAAATGTGGCAATGCTACAACTAAACGAAAAAGATTTTACGGATATTATTTTACAGCGTATTCCACCAACACCAACTAACTATTTAGAAATTGTAGCATTAAATTTAAAAGGAGATTTAGAAGATATAAATCCAATTGATTTAGAAGCTGGGGCAAACAGATGTGCAATTTCTTAAACCACCCAACAATGGAAATAAAATTAGGATTAAAAGAAAACTGGAAACAATTTTGGTTATTGGTTTTCATCAATGCACTTGTTGGTGGAATGATAGGTTTAGAAAGAACATTATTACCCGAAATTGCCGAAAAAGAATTCCATCTTACTTCAACTTCTATCATTTTATCATTTATCATATTATTTGGATTATTTAAAGCAATAACCAATTATTTTGCTGGTGCATTAGCACATAAAATAGGTAGAAAAAAACTGCTTTTATACGGCTGGATAATTGGAATTCCTGTTCCTTTTATTCTTATTTATGCCAATAATTGGAACTGGATTTTATTTGCAAATATTTTATTAGGTATCAATCAAGGGTTAACCTGGTCAAGTACAGTAGTAATGAAAATGGATTTAGTTGGCGAAAAACAGCGTGGTTTTGCTATGGGGTTAAATGAATTTGCAGGCTATGGAACTTTAGGGCTTGTTGCTTACATAACAAGTCTAATAGCCGATAATTATGGATTAAGACCTTATCCATTTTATATAGGAATTGCGATTGTTATCCTTGGAACGGTATTAACGTGGTTCTTTGTAAAAGATACTGACGGACACGTTAAAAAAGAAACCCAAATAAATAATACAATTCCACTATTAAAAAACACTTTTACAGAAACAAGTTGGTTACATAAAAATTTGGGTTCTGTTACTCAAGCAGGATTAATAAATAATTTGAATGACGCAATGATTTGGGGTATAATTCCAATTTTATTAGCACAAAGAGGATTTGGAATTGCCAATATTGGAATAATTACAGCCACTTATCCAATTGTTTGGGGTTTAGGTCAATTGATAACAGGAAAACTTTCGGATATCTATTGCAAAAGAGATTTGCTGTTTTGGGGAATGTTGTTACAAGGTTTAGCCATAGTATGTTTGGTTTTCTCAACATCCATTTTTCATTTTGTAGCTATTTCGGTCTTATTAGGGATTGGAACAGCTATTGTATATCCAACATTTTTAGCAAGCATCGCCGAAGACACTAATCCGGAACAAAGAGCAAAAAGTATTGGCGTATTCCGTTTTTGGAGAGATTTTGGTTATGTGATTGGTGCTGTATTGACTGGTGTTTTGACAAATTTATTTAGCATTGAGTTTTCAATTGGCTTTATTGGAATAGTGACCATTATTTCGGCAATAATCATTATTTACAGAATGTCTTGCAAAATAAAATCCAAAAGACTTTTTTAAAAAGTACTCCTAAAACTAACATCTGTTTCTTTCAATTATTTTTGTAATAACGAGAAGACTCTTTTTCGTTCTCTGGTAAAAAGACATTTTACATTCCAATTGATCGACCTCGATAAAAAATATTACATTATAATAATCCAAAAGGAGTGAATAAAATTAATTTGAAAATCGATTCCAAAACAAAAATTACGTAAAAAATCACGGGCAATCAATCGGTCTCTCTCCAGTCGTTCACTTTGTTCCGTTCGGCTGTTCCAGTCGTCCCGCAAAAAGGCGGGACTCCATTCCACAGTTCGGTCGTCAGCAACCATAAAGGCAGCTTAACCCGAGCCTGTAAAGGCGAATTGGCGTAAGCAAAATAAGCAGCCTTTATTTTTGCTTCCTTCCCCTCATCTTCACACGCTCTCTTCCTGCGTTCGTCGGGGCTATTGCATCCACAATACAGCTTCATTCATTTCGCTTCACTCCACGTGCCGGTTTCGTAAACTACACCGTCACACTCCGTTTAGCTCCATTCATTCCAGCAGTATTTTGCGTCTGCCGCCCCTTATTTTTTTGGCGGTTGCTCCTTCGCCCAGCCATCGGGGTTGGCTCCGTTGTCACTTTGCCCTAAATCAAGGTACACCGCCAAAAGGCGGTGAGTTTATAGTTACCCCGCCGTTACACGCTCATATCCGCTACGTTTCGCTGCGTTCCTTCGCTCAACTCCCGCGTCTATGGTGGCTGCTCGATTGCCGCAACACCGCCACGGCGCTCCTCGGGAAAAAGAATTCCGTAAACTCCATTCTTTTCCCTGCGGTGCTTGGGGGTGTTTGATTGCCGATTTCCAAATCACGTTCCTGCTACAAA
>Ga0310900_10000166_pt1 | contig 19249 bp, 19 predicted proteins | sample C24D1metaG_FD_203879 | JGI IMG/M metagenome (GOLD analysis project Ga0310900, IMG submission 203879) | Lab incubated soil microbial communities from West Virginia University Organic Research Farm, Morgantown, WV, United States - C24D1 | ecosystem: Environmental > Terrestrial > Soil >...
ACCCGGGACAAGGAATTCATCCAGATGATTTACCATTGTTATTTACTAGATTTGTAAAAAAATCAAGAAGGGGAACAGGACTTGGTTTGTATGTTTCTAAAAAGATAATTGAGGCCCATGGTGGAAGGATTTGGGCTAAAAACAATCAAGACGGGAAGGGTGTAACTTTTGGATTTAGTTTGCCAGTACAAGACCAACTCTCCAATCCAGACAACTTTGATGATCGATGACTACACAGGATTATCGATTTGAAATCAAAAATTATTCAACAAATATTGTTATCAAAAGTTTCTACTTTAAATTAAATAGATGGATTGACTGGATAAAGGATAATACAAAGGTATAAATCAATATAGTATCGGTAGATAAGAGTACAACGATGTAGTTAGTTGGTATCTAGCTCTTCTGCAACTGGGCTATTTTTTGATCAAAGTAAATTTTCCAAGGTTCGGGCAAAAATTTTGATTTTGTTGCTTTTTTCATTTTAGATATACTTCCCTCATCATTGCGATCATTTATATATAAACTAACAATATCATTTATAGTAACATTATTTTTATCCTTGTATAATAATTTTATGTTGTCACCAGCACCTAATTCACCTTCTTCTAATACCTTGTAATATATTCCTGGACGTCGACTATTGACGAATTTCTCTAGGATATCCATGCGACCAAATTTGATACCCAGTTTGTAACAAGGCATTCGAGGTTGCGTTACAACTAACCGAGATGAACCGATTTGATATTGATCACCTATGTTTACCTTGTCCTCGTATAAACCCTGAGTGGTTAGGTTTTCTCCAAACATTCCGAAAGGCATAACAATTGTAGGGTATACTTCTTTCCAATATTTGTAATGTTCCTCAGGATATGAATAAACCGCTTTATCAAATCCACCATGAACCGAAAGGTCTGCTTGTGCATCCCCAGCCAAATTAAGTGTGGTTACTTTTACCCTTCCCTCTACAGGTTCTTTGAATATGCTCGTAACAACTTGTCGCTTCCCGTATGAAACCTGTTTGGGTAGTCCTACATTAACTGAAACCACTTTCATCATAGGTCCTGTATATACCTAACATGGAAGTTATTTTTAACTTTAGTTCTAGACTTGATTTTAATTAAATTGCTTTTGATTGTCTGAATTAATTCTAATTATATTTTGTAATTCGCAGGTCTATCTGAATTGCTATTATTCCGATGACGTACAAAAGCATCAATGGTCCTACTACAAACCACATGGTTATTCCGCTCCCATCAGGAGTTATGATTGCACCCAGAATGACCAAAAAAATAACCACGTATCTCAAATTGTCCTTCCAGAAATTTGAATTAACGATTCGTGTTTTGGTAAGAGCCCACATGGCTACTGGAAGTTGAAAGGCAAATCCAAATATTAACAACATATTTACAACAAAAAAGATAAAAGGAGTTATTTCAAAAAAAGTTAATACGCTTATAGCCTGTCCATATTGGTACAAGAAATCGAGAGTATAGGGAATTGCAACATAATAAGAAAATAGACAACCCATTACAAATAATGATATAATCGGTACAACGATTCTCTTAATGATTTTTTTTTCAGAATAATGGAGTGCCGGATTTAAGAAAGCGAACAGTTCTCCAACTATAACTGGCAATGATCCCACAATCCCAATTATGATAGCCACGTATACCTGTGCCGTAAAGGCCTGTCCTGGGGTGGTTTGTATCAAGCTAACGTTATCTGGCAATAAGTCGTTCTTTAATTGGGAAATTACTTGATTAGATAAACTGTTAAAAGTATCAGGATAGAGGATAAATAAACCATATCCATCAAATTTGACGACGGTGACACCAAGAGTCATGCACACAGAAACCAATATTATCATTATAATACATATTCTGGTTACTCTTATTCTGAGTTCGTTTAATAATTTTACAAATGGTTTATCCTCAGATATCTTTATCACCTTTGTCTAATCCACCCAACCTAATAAACTGTTATAGCAACTTTGATCTTAAATTTTTTTACTGGTGGGTAAGAGGTGTTCTGTAAAGGCCTATATACATCAAATGGGCTTTAAGACTTATCACGCTAGAGGAGATGTAATTGAATAATAACCTTGTAGACGGTTTTGGAAGAATAGCAAAGAAACTAAGAATTTCAATAACTGATAGATGTAATATGCAATGTGTTTACTGCATGCCCTCAAACAATACAATTTGGTTAGAGCAAGACAGTCTTCTGAGTTTTGAACAAATAACTCGCCTTGCCAAGATATTTGTATATTTAGGAATTGAAAAGATAAAAATTACAGGAGGAGAACCTACAGTTCGTGGTAACGTAGAGAATCTAATCAAATCTTTATCCTCTATTAAAGGATTAAGATCGATCAGTATGACTACAAATGGAATACTAGTCAAAGATAAAATAAAGATTCTCAAAGAATCTGGGCTAGAAAGTTTAAACATTAGTTTGGATACATTCAAGCCTGATAGATTTAAAGCCATGAGTGGAATTGATGGCTTTTATAAAGTAAGGAATGCAATAAATACTGCAATAGATGAAAATTTGCCAGTAAAAATTAATACTGTAATTATTAAGGGATGGAATGATGATGAAATACCACATTTTGTAAGATTTTCTAGAGACACCGGATGTGTTGTTAAATTTATTGAGTTTATGCCATTGGATGGAACAGGCATGTGGTCTGACGAATTGGTAGTAAGTAAGAAAAAAATGATAGAGATAATAAACAATGACTTTGATCAACTATCTCCACTTCATAACGATAAATCTGACCCAGCTAGATTATACACTTTTGAGGATGGGAAAGGAGTTATAGGATTTATTCCCTCCATCACAGAACCTTTTTGTCAAAACTGTGATAGAGTTCGGATTACTGCAGATGGTAAACTTTACAGTTGTTTATTTGACAAGTCAAGCAATAATCTAAAGAGTTTACTTGATGGAGGAAAATCAGATATAGATATAATCAAGTGTATCAACAAGTCAGTACAGGAAAAACCTGAAGGAATCATTAAGATTATTAAAACACATTCATTAAGACCAACTTTGAATGTTATGCACACTATAGGTGGATAAACACCTAGTTGAAAAACAGAGGTGTAGAAAATAGTTTGCAAAGCATAAAACGGGATTCTAATTAGCAAGAATGTACCAGTTTTTTGATGATAGCGATAAATCAGATCTATTCCATTATTTTCTAATTGATTCACATTTTCAAATCACAAACAAACAATACTGATTATGGGCCAAAACAAAAGTGGTCTTTGATATTAAAAATGTCAATTTTATACTGAAATATTTACTTGATTATAGCCTCCAGCGCCACTTGGGAATGGCTCTTCTAATTCAGAGGTCTGGATCTGACCGGTCTTGTCTGTTGCTCTCACGATAATTTTATAGTCCCCTTTATCTGCAGCTGTAAATCCACTTGTCCACAAAACCCATGTATATTGTGATAATGGATCTTTGACTATCGCAGTTTTCCACGTAGTTCCCCCATCTACACTTACCTCAACTTTGGATATTCCTCTATCGCCTGCAAATGCTATTCCAGCAACAGGGATGTTTTTACCATTCAGGAAGCTGCTATTAGGTACCAAATTAGGAAATCTGTCATCTATGGGTTGATTGCCAGGTATAACTATAGATGAATAAATATTTTTGATACCACTATTTGTCCACCCTTTTCGTTGCCAAAAACCTTCGTATGTTTTATCTACCAATTCTATTTCTGTGATCCATTTTGGATTCATCATTCCGTAGAATCCAGGCACTATAGCTCTTACTGGATATCCATGTTCGTTGGTCAATGGTGAATTATTCATGTCATACGCCAAAATGGTACCATCCATCATACCATTCTCCAATGGAATTCCTACATCGTATCCATCTGAACATCTAAACACAATATATTTAACGCTAGACTGAACTCCAGCTTTAGAAAGGATATCCCTAAGTCTCACTCCCTTCCATAAGGCGGTGCTTACAAGATTTCCACCTATTTTGTTGCTAATACATGTCAAGGTTGCAAATTCTTCAACTGAATTCATACCCTTAAAATCTTCATAGTTAATTACAACAGGATTATCCACTAGTCCTTTGACAGTGAGATTCCAGTCATTAGCGTTGATACTGGGTACTACCGTGTTTATATCAATTCTATAAAAAATATAAGTTGGAGTTACTTCAGCGTCTACTAGTGGAGTAAGAATAGGATTTTCAAAACCAGGGGGTTTAGATTTTGATTGCAAAACTTGTTGAATTGACTTGTCAAGGGCTTGGGGTGGTCGTTGCTGTTGTCCTGACCCAGAAATTAAACGGTTAAATCCAAGATACACTAATGGGATGGCGATAACTGAAATTATCAAAGCACGTATCATGTCCCTCTTAGTGTAGTCGACATCGGCAGTTTTGTTACTTTTATTTATAACATCAGTACCACTACCATCATTAGAAGGAATTTCAACCGGATCAATTTTCTTATTCTTATTACCAAACAAGAATGCAAAGATCAATCCATAAGCAGCACTTGGTAATAAAAATAATACAAATGAATTGACGGGAATCGATACGGATTGTCCAGGAGTGGTGCTAAGTACCAAGAAAACAATTGTGAGTGTAATCAAAATCAAGTAAGAAATGAACGTAGATAGTATGAATTTAAATACATAGTGGGGCGATTTCATTTTTATAAACAATTTACCCAAAATGATACCGATTATACCCCAAAGTAGGATGTTAACCACTGTTGCACCTATGAATGTAGAATATTTAGCCAAAGGACCTAGTGTTAGTACTGCTTGCGATTCTATTTCTCCAGATGTAATTGAGATTAATCCCTGGGAAGCAATTTCAGGTATGAATAATCCATTAATGGTTAATTTCAAGAAAATTGATAAAGATAAACCCACAATTCCTGCAGCAAGACCAAAAAGGAAAAACACAATATAATTATTGCCCCTTATCCTGAGGACCACTATATAATCAAAAATATTGAGAGATTTAAGGTTTTTTCCAAATTTATTCAACATTCATTTGTATCGGCCTAACAGATAATTTGACTCACAGTTACTTTATGACTATAAAGCCTAGACACTTGAGTTATGGCGCAATCTTAATCTTATATAGATAATTTATTCTAACTGTAAATAATGGGTGGTATGATTGATGTCGGTGACAAACCAGAATCCCTTAGAACCGCTGTTGCTCAAGCACTCTTATCTTTTGATAACAAAATTATGAGCATAATAAAGGATGGAAATTCTCCAAAGGGGAATATTTTTGAAATAGCAAAAGTGTCAGGTACTCTGGGAGCTAAAAAAACTTCAGATCTTATTCCTTACTGTCATCCTATTCCGATTGATGATGTAAAGGTGGCTGTTACTATTGAACCTAGCCATGTTAGAATACTTGTCAAAGTAAAAAGTATTTGGAAAACAGGGGTCGAGATGGAGGCGTTAACGGGAGCAACTATCGCAGCATTATCCGTATATGATATACTAAAGCCTTTGGACATATCTTTATCAATTGATAACATTAAATTATTAGAAAAGCATGGAGGGATTGGAGATTTTAAGGAAAACTATGATAAGAAGCTTGAAGCAGCAGTCATTACGATCAGTGATTCTAGAAAGAAAGATCAAGATGAATCTGGAAAATTAATAATTAATACCCTTACCTCAAACGGATTTGATATTATTGACTATAAGATAATTCCTGATGAAATTAAATTAATAGAGCAAGAATTGATATATTATTCTGACAAACTCAAAGTAAATATTATTATTACTACTGGAGGAACAGGAGTAGGACCACGTGACGTCACCCCAGAGGCTACAAAAAAAATCATAGAAAAGGAAGTATTAGGTATAACAGAAAATCTTCGAGACTATGGACAAAGCAGGACCCCCTTATCCATGCTCTCACGTGGGGTCTCAGGAATAAGAGGAAATACACTAATTGTGAACATGCCCGGTAGCACCACTGCAGTATCTCAATCCATAAGTGCGCTATTTCCAGGGGTAATGCATATTTTTAGAATGATTGCAGGGCATGGTCATCACAAATAGTAAGGTTAAACATACACATACACAGATGCTTTATCCCATAAACTGGATGTCGTTAACGTATGAGTAACCTGGCAAAATATTTACTTGTACCACGTCTCCCTTGAATAGATTTGTCACATTTTCAGGAACAGTCACATAGCCATTAGTATTGACTATCAGTGAAATACTTTGGGTTTCACCAACTACTGGTTTTGCATAGAACTTTTCTTTTATTTTTGTAAGGCGGACGTATACTATTTTTCTAAAATCACGAAATTTCTTACGGCAAGTCCAATCTTCAACCATTGTAGCAGAAATGCTAAAAACATTAATAGTAGGTTGTCCCGAAAATAGGGATATTAAGGGCCTTGCAAATACAAAAAAGGCATTCAAACTTCCTTGAATTGGTCCGGGCATAACTATTATTGGTTTTTTGTTTACGAAGCCAAGTCCTGTTACCCTACCCCGATCTAGTTTTATTTTATGAGCTATAATTCCAGAAGATGTCATCGAATCAATAGTTGATTTCACAATATCCTGCTTACCAGCTGATGTTCCACCTATCGTTATGATTAAATCAGAGTTTTTTATTGCATGATTAATTTTCCTTTGGAGGATGCCTACGTCGTCTGGTGTAACTCCCATATCTATCGATATCCCACCTAATACGTTTACTAAGGAAGAAATAATTGGACCATTAGTGTTAACTACTTTATTTTCTTTATTTTTTCGATAGTCTTGAATATCATCTGTAAGTTCGTTACCTGTAGGTATAACAGCAACTAGAGGTTTTCTAAAAACTGAAATTTTACTAATCCGCAGAGAAGCCAAAAGGCCCATGTGTTGAACTCGTATCACCTGTTCTTTATATAACACTTTTTTTCCTTTCTTAATATCCGATCCAATTGAATATACAAAATTTGTTTTTTCTATGGGTTCAACTATCTCCACTAGAGCATTATGGATTAATTTTGTATTTTCTACAGGTATAACTGCATCGGATTTTAAAGGCATATATCCACCAGTTTGAATTCTATATGCTTCTCCTTTTTTTAGGATATGGCGGGGCGTAATCCCTAAGGTAGATTCAGAACGTGAAATCTTTAAAACAATTGGATTTTTCTTAGATGCATTAGTCACATCCTTAGATCGGATTGCATATCCATCCATGTGAGAAGAATCATAGGCTGGTATATTTTCTTGAGCAATAACGTCATCTTTTAAGATCCTTCCAAGAGAGTTAAAAACAGGAACAAGTTCTGTATTCTTAGGAACCGTTATGTTTTCTAAGAGAATTTTGAATGCCTTATCTACTGTAAAATAGAGATCAGAATGTTTTTTCATATATTAATTCATCCTTTTGATATTGAAAGCGACATTAAGTTTGTTGAATATCACGTATGACATATAATTCAAATTTTTACTTTCAGAATTTGATCCAAATATCTGTATTTGTATTCTCAATTTGTCTTGATTGATTTCCCATCCACCCATTTTTCATCGCCTTTTGATAGAATTTCCTTTTTCCAAATTGGTACCTCTTGTTTAATCCTTGCAAGAATGAATCTACAGGCAGTAAAGGCATCTTTACTATGAGGAGTTGAAAGTGCTATGACTACACTGTTGTTGCCTAAAGCTAATTTACCTATCCTATGAACTATTTTAATTTTTTTAATACCATACTTTTCCATAGCCTTTTCTTCAATATTTTTTATCTTATTTTCAGCCATTTTTACGTAGGATTCATAATACATTCCTTTTACTTTTCCATTCATTCCAAAGTTTCTTACAGAACCTAAAAAAATTACAGTTGCCCCAGAATGTCCTTCGGCGTCCACCATCGAACTTATGACGTCATTGACATCAATATCTGAATTCGTTATTCTCTGAGAAGATAATGTTGATGATAGCTCGAGTGAATCGTTGTTCTTCATAATATTATGGGAATCATTACTTGAATTGAGTTCTGATTTATTGGTCTTTTTTTGCAAATCTCTACTTTTCAAATCAAAACTATCCTCCAGAAATCGGTGGTAGAAGGGCTACTTCGTCATCATTTTTTAGAATTGAGTTTGAGTTCGAATTGACAATGCGGTAATTGACAGAAATTTTTATGTTCTTTATGTTTTTTATGTTTGGATACCGGGTTAGTATAATTGATATTAGTTCCTTTATTGAAGTATTTGTGGACAACTCCATTATTTCCTCCTTTTTTCTAGTTATTTCATGTATGAAGGCAAAATAAAGGACGGTGACACGAATCTTTGGCATCAGAGTTGGCATAGATACATCTACTATTTAAAACGATAAAAACCATATATGTATTGTCTGTGATTTGGTCTAGTAGACTGGATCCATTCCAAATTGGTCGGATTGCTAAAACAGTACGTTAGTCAGAAACATTGTTTTAAATAGCACATTATGAAACAATGAAAAGATAATCACACTGCAAATTGATAATAACTCTTTATCCTGTTTGAGGGTTAAGATATTTTATGTCACAAAATGCGTAGGAGTAACTATATGAGAATTCGATCAAGATAAAAAGGCGACGTAATAAAATTTAAACTAAAAGCTTATCGATTTCCTTGTCGATTTCTCTTAAGATAAAATCCAGGTCTTTTTTTAGATTATTTAGCGCTTCTATAGAAAGACTATTTATTTCTACGTCTTTGTAAAAAAACCTCTGCGACCCAATCATAGAATGAGATAAATCTATTCGGAAAAGGGGTTTTGTTTCTTTTGTCTCATTTATTAATTTCACGTCATTTTCATTACTTTTCTTTTTCTTATTTTGAGAATCGACTTTAGATTCGGTATTAGGGTCATGTGAATGAGAATGAATTTCGATCACTGAAGAATAAATAGAAATTTTGTTAAAATCAATATCAAGGATTTGCTTTATTTCGTTAAGGATTTTTTGTCTTTGACTATAGTTCTTGTTAATTTTCTTATTTATTCTATTTCGTAAATCTTTCAACTACAAGAAAATGGATGCACCATTTTTTTATAAATCTTTAAAGGTTCTCTTGCTTGCGAACAAGATCCATCAAAAGTTTCATAGTCAAATTGCCAATCATGGGGCAATTCACCAGCGATAGACTCTCCAAATAGCAAACGACTTCATTCATGAAATCTTATATCCCTTTTTTTCTTCACGTACAATGTGAGGAGCAGTAGCCTTGAATATGGCATACACATACTCTCCCTCGATGATCTTTAAATGATCCTTAGATTCCTGGGTAATCCTCGATACTAAACTAATGTTATTAATAACTAAATGAATATTTAGAATACCCGTTTTTATGTTCGAAGCATAAATGGCAGCTACCTTTGTCTTAATTATGTTTCTTGCGCTGGTACGGACATAATCTACAGCCAAGATAATATCTTCAGGCTTTATCAATACTCCTACTATGGAATCAATTGGATAATCTCCCAGGATTTCAAATTCATGTTCTCCCACTTTGAAAGTAGTAATCCCATTTGTTGAGTCAGTAACACAGCCCTCCAAATAATTATGATCCTTTTGAAAAAACTCTGATAGTGATGAGGTTGACATGGGTTGATTATTTGGAAAAGTTAACATTGTTTTTAGTGTGTCAGTCTTTTTGATAACGCCTTTTTCTAATACCGAGACAGAATCGGCGAGTGCGTATACATCATCTTCAAAGTGCGTTACGTATATTCCCAATACTCCCTCTTCCTTAAGTATTCGTCTAAGATCCTTTCTCAACTGAACTCTAGTTTTAGTATCAAGATGAACAAGCGGTTCATCCATGAGCATTATTTTTGGTTTAGTTACAAGCATTCGCGCTAAGGAAATTTTTTGCATCTCCCCGCCACTTAATGCATATATATCTCGGTCAAGAAGATTAGAAACTCCAAAGGACTCTACTAGTCTATTAATTTGTGATCTTTTGTTGTCTCTGATAGATTTTCTAATACCAAATACAATATTCTCATAGACGTTCAAATGTGGAAAGAGACTTGGATTTTGGAAAGAATATCCTATCCTTCTTGATTCAATAGGTGTATTGGTTATATCGACATCATTGATGTGGATAGACCCTTTGTCAGGTTTGGTCAATCCCACTATTAGATTTAAAAGAGTAGATTTGCCGCTTCCAGTGGGCCCTATTAACACCATAATTGTATTATCCTGTAATTTCAGATCAATTGGTCCTAATGTAAATCCTGGAAATGACTTTACCAAGTTAATTATTTCTAGAGTCAAACTAATTTCTCCACCATGGGTCTCCAAAACTAAAGATTCTATTGTTTTTTCTGGTATCACTACTCGATTTTTTCACAATTATAGAATATACAATGACGAGAACTATTGAAAGTAAAATAGACAAGATTATTCCCGGAATAGCTTGTGACAAACCTCCTAGCGCATTATCTTCATATATCTGGATAGAAATGGTGTGGGGATTATAAGCTAACATCAAAGTCGCTCCCAATTCACCAATGGCTCTTATCCATGTCATCACTATTCCAATCAAAATTCCTTTTTTTGCAAGCGGAATCGAGATTCTTACGAAAACTTCTAAATTTCTCTTTCCTAGAACCCGTGCAACATTTTCTAATGATTTATCTACTGAATCGAATGCAGCCATACTGGCAAGGATCATAAATGGAGAGGCAACATATGTTTGAGCTATGATAATCCCTATTATTGATTGAGTAAACTCGACATTGGGAAAGAGTCTATCCAAAAATGATTGGGGATTAAACACCCCTAGCAGGAGAGCACCACTAGCAAGTGGTGGCAACACTAAAGGAATAACAATGATAATTTGTGCAATAGATCTGCCTGGAAATTTATATCTTGATAAACAATATGCCAAGGGTATGCCAAATAATGCAATCAACAAAGTGGATACTGACGCAGTACCTATGCTTAAAACAAAAGCGTCAATGACTCTTGGCCTAGTGAGTGATTCTAGCAAGTTGTTAGGTTCAACAAAAATCAATATACTAAAGAGCGGATAAATGATATATACCAAGGCAATACCGGATAAAACACATATTACAAGTTTGAAGTTGATGAATCTGGTATTATTCATAGATTTATTCTTTGAAAAAACTAGTTATCTCGATTGCATTTATTATTATCGTGTCTCTTAATCGTTATCTTCATACCTGCTCGGAGGTAATATCGAAATTAAACGTTCAATGAAAGTAGTTTTGTATCCGCATATGGCGTTTTATGTTTTATGTGATTAGTCGATTTTATACGATGTGACATGAGATTGCAATTGAGATTTAGAATCGATGTTCTGCAAGCTTCTTACTATATTAATGAGTACATTCCAAGCTTCATTTTTGGAAGTTGTTCCGATATTATTATATCCAATACTACTAGCTGAATTTCTGCCTTGAGATGAGATATTAGTTAGAAAGCTGATATTTTGAAATGAAACTAATAGCTGACTCATGTTTATGATATCATCATTTGTTACACCATTATTCATAAGATACAACAAAGAAGGAACCACGAGGCTTTGTTTGTAAATTTGATTTGTATTGTGGAGCTTCAGATTCTAACTTTTCCCGTGTTGTCGTCAGTTCTTTTATTTTAGTTTCAAAGCCTAGTTTAAAGTCATCCTGATTCTCAACATCAGTTAGAAATTTTGTAACGGCATCCCATACTGGTATATCATTGGCTAATGCGATTTCAATAATCATGGAGTGCAGTTGTTTAAGACTTTTAGAATTAAACCCCATCACGTCGAGTTCCCAATATGTTTTCATAGTTATCCTAGATACATCAAGCTGAGAATTTAATGATGCAATCTGTTTGAGCAAGCTTTGTAATATGGGAGCATTTAGATCTATATCATTTTGAATGTGTTCTCTATCTTTTCTTAATGATTGATTTTGTTTGTATACTTTCAGGATATCGACAATATTGTAATTGTAAGTCTTAAAGTCATTAATAATTGATGAAAAAAATGGGATTTCTTCATCTAGGTTCATGTTATGGTTCTCAGACAAATCTTGTTTTAAGAAATGATACCACCGCAAATGAGATAAAATGGTTTTGTTTTTGCTATTTATTTCTCTAAGATCGTTGTTTTGAGTTGATTTTTTGTTTTCTAAAACGGATATTTCAATTTCCAGGGAGTTCCTGTACTGCTCACGTTCTTTGCATTCTAGTTTGATTTGATTGATATAGTAAGAAACTTGCGAAATAAATGGGATTTCGATGGATACATCAGCTGATCCATTGGTCTGTTTTGTTGACGTATTACCTTTAATCTCAAGGTTTTGTAGAATATCATTATCATATTCTCCATTTGGTGCCCTTGTAGAATTAATCGTGTTAATAGATTTGTTCTCACTATCGGTGGACAAAGAAAGATCAGAGTTTTTGTTAATACCAGAGGGAAATTTATACTCAAGAGAAGGATAGAAATCAAACAGATCTTTGATAAATCCTATAAATTCGAATGGCTTGATATTATACTTTTTACAGTTGTTATATATGTCTTCAATAAAATGGTGAATATCATTTTTTGCTATTGTGTCATTATTTCTTCTTTTTTTCGCTAATGCTTGGTATGATGATCTAAATAAACCACAACCATTTTTTCCTCTGTCCAGGCCAATTGTTTCGTTTCTTATCACTTCCAAAAGATTTTGTTCGGATGCATGATGATCCAATTCTTCAAACTCATCATTAATACCCAATTCCCTTAAAATTTGAGCAATTCTAAACCCCTAAGCACATTCTTGAATTGTCAATCCTGATTTGTTTACAGTGATTGCAAATTCTCTTATTTCATCAACTCCAATGCTCCCAAGGTTATCCTTCCAACGTTTAACCAGATTGTATACGGTGCCTTTGGATAGATTAGTTTCTTTGACTATTTGATCAAGGGTTTTGCCATTGAGATATTTTTGGATGATAGTGGAATTGCTAAACTGTGTAATTTTAGTAGTCAATAATAACTATAAAACTCCAGCCTTATAAGAAAAAGTCATCTTTTGGTCAATATTTTAGTCAAAATGGTCACGAAAATAGTCAATATATTTGTGTTTAAAATAGGCTTTAGATAATATCAAAGATTAAAGTCCTTAGTCAAAACATATTCAAATAGTTATTTTGATCACAAAGAGGTAGGCAGTATATAGGTAGCCCAGTCTAAATCATATTGATGTAATAATGTTGAAAAAAGATCGAATCCTAAGATTACGATCTATTGTAAGTAGGGTTTAGCATGTATTTTTTTGCTTAGGATTATAGACATGCTTATTGCAGCTACTGAAAACACCAGGGCGCTAAGAAATATCAGGTCAAAAGAAAACGAGGAAGGTAGTGATTTAGTAATTCCCTGTATGTTAATTAGCGACTGGTTTGTTTGCATATACATTGCAGCCAAAGCTGGTCCAATTGACGACCCCACAATTCTCAACATTGTACTAATCCCCATCGTTACACCCGTAAATTCAACAGGTGTTGATAGAATGGTGACGTTTACTGCCCCCACGGAAGCAAGGGAGAGGCCAGTCGATAATATTGCCAAGCCTATAGAGATTGAGATCTCTGTTGAATGAAACAAATACAAAATGGAAAACCCGGTCGCTGTAAGAATAGTACCTATAATCATTGGCTTTATCGATCCCAGTTTTGAAATGATAAATCCAGAAGTAGGTCCAAATATTAAGAGGACTATTGCGAAAGGCAGTTGGATTTTACCGGTATTGATGGCATTTTCACCAAATCCTATGGGTTCTGGGCTTTGTACTAGTATAGGAATAGTCTGAAAAACCATAAACATCGACAAACCTACTATCATAATGATCATATTTGAAAGCAAGATTGGTGGTCTCAAGAAAATTCTAAAATCAATTAAAGGATATTCGATTCGCCTCTCCAAACGAACAAAAAAGAATAATGATGTCGCTCCAATTACTAAAAATGGCGCGATTTGTTCCAAAGAAGAGTAAGGACTAGCAGTAGCAATACCAGAAAGATTTGATGTATTTTGATCTGGCGATGTTTGCAAGTATGTTAAGGAGAGCAGAAAAGAAACAATAGTAATTGCTAGTAAAATTGATCCTTTAATGTCTATTTGAGAATAAATCATTTGTTTTTTCTTTGGAATTATGTTTGTAGAATTTTTCAGTAAATTTGTGTGTTTGTCTTGTTTTTCGTCCTTTTGTTCAAGATTATTGTTATCAGAGACATTAACATATTTTCGTATCATTAGCAGCAATAGTATTGAAATAGGAATTATCGTAAAAAATGTCATCTTCCATCCAAATTCATGAATAATCAAGCCACCGACTGATAATCCAATGACTGAGCCTGCTGCAAACATTGAAGTAATGATTCCGGTTGTGATGGAAATTCTTTCCCTTGGAAACTGATCTCGAATAATGCTAAATGCTATAGGAAACATTCCTAGCCCAATGCCCTGAATTGTTCTTGCTATTATCATAGTGAGAAAATCGTTCGCAAATCCGCCTAAACAAACCCCGACAGTGTAAATGGCCATGATAATTAGCAAAACTTTTTTTCTGCCATAGATGTCAGACAGTTTGCCCGCTATAGGGGTCATAACAGCCCCTGCTATCAAATACGATGTCAAAATCCAAGATGATGACCCATATGAGACATCAAAATCATTGATTAGGGTAGGAATGGCAGGTATCAACATCGTTTCTGCATACATAACCATTGTTGCAAGACAACTAAGAATGACTAGTACTTTCCACGGCTGTGATACTGTGAGTAGACTTTTGTAATCAAAAGACGACCCCTTTATTCTTTTAGATGTCATTTTCTTTAACCTCCCAGTTTTTTATTGTTTAATCCTTTTACCAATTTCATGTGCTAGTTTTTGTGGATGCAAGTCGTTTCTCAATAATAATGTTCGATGTAGGCTGACTGATCAATTCCCGTTTTTGTTTGATTTCTTCTGAGCAATTCAAATTGAATTTATCTTGCAAATTAAGCCACATTTGTTCCAAAGTATTTTTTGTTGTGGAAATATCCTCGTCAGAAATTTGACCTAGACATATTTTTTTTATTTCAGACACACATTCTATAGTATCATCAAGAAATCCGTGTGCCTTTTCGGTTAACAAAATGCGATTAATTCTTCGATCCCTAGGGTCGAGATTTCTGATTACTACTGCATCCTTTTCCAATTTATCGATTATTGGAATAAGGGTCGGTCCTTCCAAAGCTAATTTATCAGCAATTTCCCTCTGAGTTAATCCAGTAGCATTATTTGCAAGTATTATTAGCACCTTCCATTGCCCAAAGGTAATACCAAATTTCTTACGCAATTCTTGGTCTATCACATAAACTAACGATTTACCCATCCTATTGATAATAAAACCAATGCTATTTTGAAAATCATATTTAATCATATATTATACACTAATAAGTAGTATACTAATCAATAGTATTTAAATGATTAGTTGAGAGGTATACTTTAGTCAAAGCAATTGAATCCATATCTATACCATTCTATTCGATAAGAAATCAAAGCAAAGATGGTATTATAACAGATATTGCGTCGATATGGGGTCATCGTTGTCAGAAAATAATTTGTGATACGGTTTATCTAACATTAGATCTATTACGAAGGAGCGAGTTTTGAGTGTTCATCCTTTACGTGGGCCTTTTTCGACGCTATCAAATTTCTCAGCTTATGAATCCCATATCCTGATTTTGATGAAATGGCAATTTTGTCGATTGAATCGTCCATGTATTTCATTATTTCTTGTATTTTATCTGATTTGGTAGTCTCTACTTTGGTTAAAACTATGTGTAATTTTGACTTGTCGATTTTGAGTTCTTCAAGAACATTCCAACAACTAGAATATTTTTTACCAATATCCTCTAAATTCTCTGAACAATCAATCAAAAAGAAGATCAAATCGGCTTCAAGTGATTCTTCTAATGTGGATTTGAAAGCGTCTATCATGTAATGTGGAAGTCTGCTGATAAAACCTACTGTATCCACAACCAAGACATCTACGTCACCCTTATTGTCAATATTACTAGAATTGTCAAGTGATCTGGTGGTGGTTGAAAGTGTTGTGAACAGATTAGCAGATGTTTCTTTATTTTCTTTTGTAAGTAGATTGAAAAGAGTTGTTTTTCCTGAACTTGTATATCCAACAAGGGAAACGATGAACATTCCTTTTCGTAGTCTTTGCTTGCGATATTCGTGACGCTTGAGATTTGCATCTTTTAATTTTTCTTTCACAAACCCCATCTGTCGTTTTAAATCACGGAATTGAACATCTACGATATATTCACCCATTCCTCCTTTTCCCACTCTCTCATTACTTTTACTCATGAGTTTTGCGTTTTCTCTTACACGAGGCATCTTGTATTGAATCTCAGCTAATTGGATTTGCAGTTTGGATTCATTCGTTGTAGCCCGAGAATAGAAAATATCAAGAATCAATCTCTCTCTATCAATTATTGGAATTTCTATAAGTTCTTCTAAATTAAATATCTGTTTTGCACCTAAATGTTCATCAACAAATATTTTTTCTATATTACCCGCTTGTGAAACAAATTGTTTTATTTCTTCAGCTTTGCCAAACCCCATACCATATTTAGCGCGGTTTAGGTACTTTTGAGTAAAAACCTTTACTACCTTATATTCTGGCATTGATTCAACCAAACTTTTAGCCTCTTCTATGGCAAAATCTTCAGGATAAGTAACTAGTATTATATTGGCTTGATGCAAATTAATGACTTTTCCATATGATTACACGGTTCATATTTGTTATACATGTGTATTGGATAAATATATTTTGAAAGTCTAACAGATGTCTTAAACTCTAGAGCAAATAAGAACAAAATGAGAATTTCTTGTTACTTCCCTTTTGGTCATCAGGATTCAAGACTGATCAATTCATTTTATCAAAGTATTGATATGATTCATTAATTAGAAAGAACCTAGTCCAAAATAGAAAAGGGTTAGAATCAATGAGGTTTTACAAGTCACTAGTTTAAAAGTCAGTATTATACCTTATTTCAGAATAAGAACATAAATGGTTTATGTATGAACTAGAATATCATAACATTATTTGAACTTAAATGAAAATAGTAGAAGAAATTGGTTATCCCATTAGACACCTATTTCTGCTGCTAACTTTAACATCTTCTTACCCTCTTTTGTTAGTTTGTTGTAGGTTCTGTTCTTTACAATGTTTCTTTCTACCAACCCCCTCTCTGAGGCTTTAAGCAATAACTTGTGTCCATAGCCGTATGCACCAAGTTTTTTCAACAAGTCTCTAGTAGAATATTCGTTCTCACCAATAGATTTGATCAATTTTACCAAAGCTCGTTCTTCTATCATTATTTTGATTAGGTTTGCATCTCGCATATCAGTAATGACACAGATTGGCTATTTATTAGTTACCTTTTGATGGCAACAAATATCTCCTTTGGAGACGATCATAGAACCATTAAGGTCTACTATTCACAACATAATACACTAATCTCATTAAAGGATACCCATGGATTTGGATATTTTGTATCATATTTTCAATACATAGAAAGGCTAGCAATGATCAGTTTTTAATTACAGACATATTTTTACACTGAATGGTAATTCAAATTAAAATCAAACGAAGATTTAATTAGATTAATACCGACAATATTGACTCGGTTTAGAGGGGTCCTGTTCTCTTAATCCTTATCCCCTAAGTAATTAAAAAGCCTTTATACTCCATGAAATAATAATAAGTGGAATGATATCAAAATTTTTAGAGAAAAATCTACCCGTATTCTCTTTTATAGCAATATTAAGTGCGTTAATCCTATTAATCTCCAATTCACTGGTTCCCAATCAAGCCCTAGCAATCACATTGGAGGAACAAGAGGGAGTTCCAAATTTGGTTCTAGTTTCGACGTCAACCAATAGTCAACAAGACCCAAACAATTCAACTTCCGTTAATGCTACTCAAATACCAGAAAATGCCAAGGGACCTACTATACCTTCCAAGGGTTACTTAGTCGAGGAAATACGCGACGGTCTTTATTGGGTTACTGATGGAGTTTATAATACAATGTTTCTTGTGAGTGATGATGGCGTAATCGCTGTTGATGCACCGCCATCCCTGGATGAAAATTACATCAAGGCAATTAGAGAAGTGACAGACAAACCAATAAAATATGTGATTTATAGTCATTCTCATATCGACCATATCGGGGCTGCTGGAAACATATATCCAGACAACGTCACTATTGTAGCTCAAGAAGAAACAGCCAAATTATTAAAAATTGCAAATGATTCGAATCGACCAATCCCTACCGTCACCTTCAAGGACAATTATAATCTGACCCTGGGTAATCAAACTCTAGAGCTTGACTATAAGGGTGTCAATCATGAACCTGGTAATACATACATTTATGCTCCAAATCAAAAGACGTTGATGTTTGTAGACGTCATCTTTCCAGGTTGGGTTCCATTCAAGGATTTGGCTATAACCAAGAATGTATCTGGTTTTGTACAGGCTCATGACATAGTATCAAGTTACGATTTTGATACGCTTGTGGGTGGTCACCTCACTAGGTTAGGCACTATGGAAGATGTGAAAATTCAAAAGGAATTCATCACGGATTTGATCAATGCTTCAAAGACAGCAAATAGCAAAATTAACTTTATGGACTTTGTTTCAAAATATGGACTCACAAATCCATGGCTTACATTTTCTGAATACGCTGATGCAGTAACTGATGAATGCACTAATACAATGTTAGCAAAATGGAAAGATCGATTAGGAGGAGCAGAACAATTTACAGAGAGTCATTGTTGGATAATGACTGAAAGTCAGAGAGTTGATTGATTGATTAGCATAATTATATTAATTCATCAATCAATTCCTTTTAATATTGAAAAACATATATAATTTTTTAATAAATATCAAGAAATTGAGAATCATATAAATTTGGATTTTCTTTATCCATGAAATTACTCTTAATTATTAGATGGTATTTGAAAGAGTATTTGAATCATATTACTTGAATAAACGCAATATGTGGTATTCGTATCATATGAAAAAGATGTATCATGATATGATTGATTCTTACCTCATTACCAAACATCATATAAGCAGGGTCTTTGCAATCTACCATATGAACTCTTTTTCCAAACTTACATTAACTATCTTGGTAATGTTATTGATTCTTGATTACGCCAAAT
>Ga0310900_10000168_pt1 | contig 19149 bp, 24 predicted proteins | sample C24D1metaG_FD_203879 | JGI IMG/M metagenome (GOLD analysis project Ga0310900, IMG submission 203879) | Lab incubated soil microbial communities from West Virginia University Organic Research Farm, Morgantown, WV, United States - C24D1 | ecosystem: Environmental > Terrestrial > Soil >...
ATGCACGCCGTGCCCTGCGCTTGCGCCTTGGCGTGGCGCGCGCGCGCCTTCTCGGTCTGCTTCTCCGGCTCCATCGACTCGAAGTGGTGGCAGTTGCGGCACTCCTGCGAGCCGTTCTTCTTCATCCGCGTCCACTCTTTCACCGCCATCTCGTAGCGGTGCTTGGCGAACTTCTCCTTGGTGTCGATCTTGCCGGTGAGGTGGCCCCAGACCTCGAAGCTCGCCGCCATCTTGCGCAGGATCAGCGCGACCGGCTCGTGCGGCACGTGGCAGTTGGCGCAGGTGGCGCGCACCCCGGAACGGTTCTTGTCGTGGATCGTGCCCTTGAACTCGGCGTAGACGTTGTCGCGCATCTCGTGGCAGCCGATGCAGAACTCCTCGGTGTTGGTCCACGCCAGGCCGTACGCGCCGGCGGTGAGCATGACGAACGCGATGGCGAGCGTGCCGAGGAGCACCCCGGCTCCGAGGGTGACGCGGGAGCAGGTCTGGCAACGCTGCCTGAGGTTGGTCCACCAGCCCATGGGCGCCGTCAGCGGGACAGGATGTAGGCGATCACGTTCTTGATTTCCCCCTCGTTCTTGGTCTTCAGGCTGTCATGCATCTCCTCGTTGCCGTCGACCTTGATCTTGGGACTGGTGGTGAGATGCTTGAAGAGCGCCGCCTGCGCGTCGGGCTTGCCCTTGTACTTGGCGGCCGTCTCCTTGAACGCGGGGCCTTCCTTCTTCGCGCTCACCGAGTGGCACTTCATGCAGCCGCTCTTCTTGAGCAGCGCCTCGGCGGCCGCCACATCCTGGGCGCTCGCGCCCATCGACCACCCGAAACCCGCCGCAAGCGCCAGAACCGCGATTGTTTTCATTTTTCCATCCCTTGTTCTTGGGGCCATGATGCCGGCCTCACGCCCATTCGCCCATACCGCGTCGGCGGGCGGGTTGATTTAGGTCAAACCCCACCGGTTCACCCCCTGCGGCGTTGATCCAAGTCAACGGCGGGTGTGACGCCGATGAGACGATACTCCCGTGACGACCAACCTGCATGAGAAACGATTCATCGAAGGCGTACTCGGCAACCTGCGCCTGTTCGCCGAAGCAATGCCTTCGCAGGTCGCGGCGCTCGCCCTCCACAGCTGGGCGGTGCCGGCGCGCCGAGGCGATCTGCTCGCGCGCCGCGCCGAGCGGCTGCCCGGCCTGTTTATCGTTGCGTACGGCCTGGCGAAGCTGACGATGCGCGGCCGCGAAAACGGCGAGCACGTGCTGCGCCTGGTCGGCCCCGGCCAGACCTTCGGCGAGGCGACCGCGCTGCTCGGGCGCGCGTCGCGTTACGACGCGCTCGCGCTCACCGACACCAAGGCAGTCGTCATTCCTTCGCCGTCGCTGGTCGCGCTGATGGACGCCGATGCGCGCTTCGGCCGCGCGTTCGCGCACCTGCTCGCCGAGCGCAAGCTCGAGATGCAGGGCGAGGTGGAGGCGGCAACGCTGCATCGCGGCGCGCAGCGCCTCGCCGGTTACCTCGCGTCGCTCGCCGCCGGGGCGCAACGCGCCGAGCTGCCGGTGAGCAAGACCCTGGTCGCGGCGCAGCTCGGCATGAAGAAGGAGACGCTTTCCCGGCTGCTGCGCCAGCTCGCCGCCGAGCGCGTCATCAACATGGCGCGCCGCGAAATCTTGATTCTCGATGCGGCCGCGCTCGACCGCATGGCCTCGACCGCGACCGGGGGTGCGGCGTGAGCAGGCGGCGTTCACCTCAGCGCGACAGGATGTAGGCCACTGCGTTCTTGATCGCCGCGTCGTCCTTGGTCTTGAACGCAGCGTGCTCGACGTCCTTGCCGTCCACTTTCATGGTGCCGCTCTTGAGCACGCCTTCGAGCCGGGCGGCGGCACCCGGCTGGCCCTTGTACTTGGCGGCGGTCTTCTTGAACGAGGGTCCGTCCTTGTCCGCGCCGACGGAATGACAGCGCAAACAGCCGCTTGCCTTGAGGGTCGCCTGGGCCGCCGCCTCGTCCGGAGCCTGCGCGGACGCGCCCATCGACCAGCCCAGCGCAGCAGCCAAAGCCAGAACCGTGATCCCCCGCATGGCCTGCTCCCTTTGTTGGTCAACGCATTACAGTTCAGTTGGCCGCGGCGGCCAATTGGCCTTTGGTCCTATATGGGCTCGCCGCGCCGCAGGAATACGATGCCGGGCGTGACCGCCATCCGCAGCGGCTCGCTCGCCGCCCCACCCGCGCCCGGCCGGGCGCTTGCCTGGTGGCTGGCGGTGCGGCCCTGGTCCTTCACCATCTCCCTCGCCCCGGTCCTGGCGGGAACCAGCCTTGCCGCGCTCGACGGCTATGCGCCAAATCTGGTCGTCGCCGGGGCGGCGCTTCTTGCCTGCATCCTGATCCACGCCGGGACCAACCTGCAGAACGACGTCGGCGACTTCCGCCGCGGCGCCGATCTCGTCGGCCGCATCGGCCCGCCGCGCGTCACGACGCAGGGCTGGCTGCCGGCCTCGCAGGTCCAGGCGGCCGCTTCTCTCTCCTTCGCCCTGGCTTTCGTGCCCGGCGCCTATCTCGCGGCCCACGGCGGCTGGCCGATCGTCGCGGCCGGCCTGGCCTCGGTCGCCGCCGGGGCGGCTTACACCGCCGGCCGGCGGCCGATCGCCTATTCCGGCTGGGGGGAACTGTTCGTCATCGTGTTCTTCGGGCTGGTGGCGGTGGCCGGCATCTATTACCTCCACACCGGCACGCTCAGCGTCCCCGCGCTGATCGCCGGTGCGGCGCTCGGCCTGCTTGCCGCGGCGGTGCTGGTGGTCAACAACCTGCGCGACATCGATTCGGACCGCCGCATCGGCAAGAACACGCTCGCGGTGCGCCTCGGCCGGCGCGCGAGCGCCTGGGAGTACGCGGCGCTGATGCACCTGCCGTTCGCGCTTTCAGCGGTACTTGCCTTGACAAGAAAACAACTATGGTTGCTGGCGCCGCTGGTGCTCCTGCCCTGGGCCACGACGCTCGCGCAGCGCGTGGCGCGCGAGCCCGCAGGCGCGTGGCTCAACGCCGCGCTCGGCGCAACGGCGCGGCTCGGCTTCGTGTTTGCGGTCCTTCTGAGCCTCGGGGCGGCGTTAGTTAAGGTCTAGCGCGTAACGCTTGAGCGCAGACAGCGGCACGTAGTTCAGCACGTTCTCGTGCGTCGCCTCGAGCACCACGTGCGGCGCGCGCCCGGCTTCCCAGGCTTCGATCCAGCGCAGCACGTGCAGGCACCAGCGGTTGCCATGCTGCAGGCCGCGAAAGCGCATCTCGGGACGCGGCGTGACCAGATCGTTGCCGCGCGAGACGCTGAACTCGAGGAACTCCTTCGTCACCTGCACGCACACCAGGTGCGCGACGCCGTCCTGGTCGTGGGTGGAGCAGGAGCCGTCGCGGAAGTAGCCGGTGAGCGGGTCGTAGCTGCAGGCCAGCAGGTCGCCGCCGAGAACGTTTTTTTCAGCCATCAATGCGACGCAATATAGCGCTTCACGGCCTCAGCATCGGCTTCGATCAGCGTGAAGCGCTGCGGCAGGCGCTCGAGGTCCTGGAACTCCGCCGGGCGCTGCGGCTCGCGTCCCAGCGCTTCGCGCAGCGTGGCGCCGAACTTCGCCGGCAGCGCGGTCTCCAGGCAGATGAGCGGCACGCCGAGCTCGCGGTATTCCAGCCCGACCTTCACGCCGTCGGCGGTGTGCGGATCGATCATCACCGAGTATTTCGAAAAGATGTTGCGGATGGTGGCCAGCCGGTCCTGGTTGCTGCTCTTGCCCGAGACCAAGCCCGACTGCGCCACGCGCGGCCAGTAGGCGGTGTGCGACAGGTCGAATTCCCCTTCCGCGTCCAGCCGCCGCCACAGGTCCTTGACGCGCGCCGGGTCGCGCCCCACCAGGTCGAACACGAAGCGCTCGAAGTTCGACGCCTTCGAGATGTCCATCGACGGGCTGGTGGTGGGCTTGACCGACTTGCGGACCTTGTACAGGCCGGTCCTGAAAAACTGGTCGAGCACGTCGTTCTCGTTGGTGGCGAGGATCAGCCGCCGGATCGGCAGGCCCATGCGCTTCGCCACGTAGCCGGCGTAGATGTTGCCGAAGTTGCCCGACGGCACCGCGAACGACACCTGCTCGCGGTCGTCCCGCGTCGCGGCGAAATAGCCCTTGAAGTAGTAGACCACCTGAGCCGCGACGCGCGCCCAGTTGATCGAGTTCACCGCGCCGATGTGGTGCTGCGCCTTGTAGGCAGCGTCGGCGTTCACCTTCTTCACCATGTCCTGGCAGTCGTCGAACACGCCCTTCACCGCCAGGTTGTGGATGTTCGCGTCCTGCAGCGAGTACATCTGCGCGCTCTGGAACGCGCTCATGCGCTTGTGCGGCGAGAGCATGAATACGCGGATTCCCTTGCGGCCGCGCATCGCGTACTCGGCCGCCGAGCCGGTGTCGCCCGACGTCGCGCCCAGGATATTGAGGGTTTGTCCGGTGGATTCAAACAATGCACCCAGCAGCTGAAGCGCGATGTCCTTGAACGCGAGCGTCGGTCCGTTCGACAAGGCGAGAAGGTGCAGCCCGCGTTCCAGCGTCTTCAGCGGCGTCACGTCGACCGAGCCGAACACGCGCGGGCTGTAGGTTTGCTTCACGATCGCGTCCAGGTCCGGCACGTCGTCCATGAAGCGCGACAGGATCGCGTACGCGAGATCCGGATAGCTGAGATTTCTCCAGGCCGGCAGATCCGCCTGGGGAATTTCGCCGGGCACGTACAGCCCGCCATCCGCGGCCAGGCCTTCAAGCAGGATCTCGGTGAAGCGCTTCGGCGCGGCGCTGCCGCGGGTGCTGACGTAGTGCACTACTGTTTCTTCTGCAGCTCGTTGAACTTGCGGATCTGCTCGCGGGTGGGCTTCTGGTGCGCTTTCATCTCGGTCTGCTTGAGCGCCGGCTTTTTCTTCTTTGCCGGCACTTCCTGCGCTGAAAGCGCAAGACTGAGACTCAACCCCAGCATCAGCGCGATCCACCTCACAGCAGCGGCTCCAGCCGGATGCGCGTCACTTTGCCGACCACGGTCGGCAGGCGCTCGATCTTGGCGATCGCCTTGTTCACGTTCTTCTCCACCGCGCGGTTGGTGAGCAGCACGATGTCGACCTGGCGCTCGCCCGCGCCGGGCTCCTTCTGCACCATGGCCTCGATCGAGATCTTCGATGCGGCGAGCGTGCTGGTGATGTTGGCGAGCACGCCGGGCTTGTCGTGCACCCGCATGCGCAGGTAGCAGGCGGTTTCGACCTCGCCGATGTCCAGCACCTTGTCGCTCGACAACTGATCCGGCTGGAACGCCAGGTGCGGCACGCGCTGGTCCGGGTCGGCGGTGATCAGGCGCGTGACGTCGACCAGGTCCGCGACCACCGCGCTCGCGGTGGGCAGCGCGCCGGCGCCGGCGCCGTAGTACATCGTCGCGCCGACCGCGTCGCCCTTCACCAGGATGGCGTTCATCACGCCCTCGACGTTGGCGATCAGCCGGCGCGTGGGCACCAGGGTGGGATGGACGCGAAGTTCGATCCCCTTCGCCGCCCGCCGGGTAATCCCCAGGAGCTTGATCCGGTAGCCGAGCTCTTCCGCATAGCCGATGTCGGCCTTGGTCAGCTTCGAGATGCCCTCGCGATACGCCTTCTTGAACTGCATCGGGATGCCGAACGCGAGCGCCGACAGGATGGTGAGCTTGTGCGCGGCGTCGACGCCCTCGATGTCGAAGGTGGGATCGGCTTCGGCGTAGCCGCGGCGCTGCGCATCCTTCAGCGCCTGCTCGAAGGCGATGCCCTTGTCGCGCATCTCGGAGAGGATGAAGTTCGAGGTGCCGTTGATGATGCCGGCGATCCATTCGATGCGGTTCGCCGCCAGGCCCTCGCGCAGCGCCTTGATGATCGGCACCCCGCCGGCGACCGAGGCCTCGAACGCCACCATCACGCCCTTCTTCTGCGCGGCGGCGAAGATCTCGTTGCCGTGCGTGGCGAGCAGCGCCTTGTTGGCGGTGACCACGTGCTTGCCGTGCGCGATGGCTTCCAGAACCAGCGCCTTGGCGATGGTGGTGCCGCCGATCAGCTCGACCACGATCTCCACCTCGTTGCCGCGCACCACGCTGAACGCGTCGTCGACCACACGGGCTTTCTTCCCGACGATTTTTCTGGCGCGCTCGACGGCCTTGTCTGCAACCACGGAAATCCGGATCGCCCGTCCTGCCCGGCGCTGGATCTCGTCCGCGTTGCGGCTCAGCACCTCCCAGGTGCCGCCGCCCACCGTGCCGATCCCCAGCAGCCCTACGTTAATTGGCTTCATTTCTCTTCAGGCGAAATTGCAGATGCCGCTTCACGTCCGGCCACTCGGCCGCCAGCACGCTGTACATCACGGTATCGCGGATGCTGCCGTCGCGCCGCGGCCAGTGGTGGCGGATCACCCCGTCCTTCTTCGCGCCGAGCGCCTCGATCGCGCGCTGCGAGCGGAAGTTGAAGTTGTCGGTGCGCAGGCCGATCACCTTGCAATTCAGCTTCTCGAAGCCATACTCGAACAGCAGCAGCTTGCAGGTGGTGTTCACGTGGGTGCGCTGGCAGCGCTGGGCGTACCACGTATAGCCGATCTCGACCCGATCGGCGACCGCGATGATGTCGTGGTAGCGCGTGCTGCCGACGATGGTGTTGCTCTTCAGGTCGCGCACCGCCCAGGGCAGCATGTCGCCGCGCTCCTGGCCCTTGAGCGCGTCTTCCAGGTATTTCTTTGTGTTCTCGGGCTCCGGCACCGAGGTGAAGAACAGCTCCCAGAGCTTGCCGTCTTTCGCCGCTTCGGTCAGCCCCTTTTCGTGCTCTCGCGTGAGCGGCTCCAGCCGGATGCCGTGTCCTTCGAGGACTGCGGGTTTCGGATGGATCACGCCGCGCCCTGCTTTTGCGGCGGGTTCACGCCGCCCCTCTCAACAGCCCGTCCTTTCTGAACATGTCGCGGATGCCGCGCACCGCCTGGCGCAGGCGGTGCTCGTTCTCGATCAGCGCGATGCGCACGTGGTCGTCGCCGTAGTCGCCGAAGCCGATGCCGGGCGCGACCGCGATCTTGGCCTGCTCGATCAGCCGCTTGGCGAAGGCGATGGAGCCTTCCTTGGCGTAGAGATCGGGGATTTTTGCCCAGATGTACATCGAAGCCTTCGGCACCTCGACCATCCAGCCGATGTCGTGCAGCGCCTTGACCATGACGTTGCGCCGTTTTTCGTAGGTGGTCCTCACCTGCTCGACGCACTCCTGCGGCCCTTCCAGCGCGACGATGGAAGCGACCTGGATCGGCGTGAAGCTGCCGTAGTCGTGGTAGCTCTTGATGCGCGCGAGCGCGTGCACCAGCTCGCGGTTGCCGACCATGAAGCCGATGCGCCAGCCGGCCATGTTGTAGCTCTTCGACATGGTGAAGAACTCGACCGCCACGTCGCGCGCGCCGGGCACCTGCATGATCGACGGCGCCTTGTAGTCGTCGAACACGATGTCGGCGTAGGCGAGGTCGTGCACGACCAGGATGTCGTGCTGTCTCGCCAGAGCAATGATTTTTTCAAAGAAACTCAAGTCCACGCATTGCGCCGTCGGATTCGACGGAAAGCCGAGGATCAGCATCTTCGGCTTGGGCGTGAGCTCGCGGATCGCGCGCTCGAGCTCGGCGAAGAAGTCGACGCCGGGCGTCATGCGCACCGAGCGGATGTCGGCGCCGGCGATGATCGCGCCGTAGATGTGGATCGGGTACGAGGGATTCGGCACCAGCACCGTGTCGCCGCGCTCGAGGCACGCGAGCATCAGGTGCGCGAGGCCTTCCTTCGAGCCGATGGTGACGATCGCTTCGGCATCGGGATCGAGCTCGACCGCGTAGCGGCGCTTGTACCATTCGACGATGGCCTTGCGCAGGCGCGGAATCCCTTTGGAAACCGAATAGCCGTGCGTGTCGATGCGCTGCGAGGCTTCGACCAGCTTGTCGACGATGTGCTTCGGCGTCGGACCGTCGGGGTTGCCCATCGACAGGTCGATCACGTCGTCGCCGCGCCGCCGCGCCGCCATCTTCAGCTCGTTGGTGATGTTGAAGACGTACGGCGGCAGCCGCTTAATCCTTGAAAACTCACGCATTGTAGAATTCTAGCGTGAAACTCCACGCCTCCCGCCCGAGCGGCGTCAACACGATCACGGGGTACGGCGAAGGCTACGTGATGGTCAACGGCGAGCGGCGCTCGTCGAGCGTGGTGGTGCTGCCCGATCGCATCGAAGAATGGCCGGCGAAGCGCTTCGACCAGCTGAGCACGGAAGACTTCGCTTACCTGAAGGACCTGAAAGCCGAAATCGTGCTGCTCGGCACCGGCCCGCGGCAGCGCTTCCCGCACCCTCGCCTCACGGCCGACTTCGCCAAGGCCGGCATCGGGCTGGAAGTGATGGACCTGCAGGCCGCCTGCCGCACCTACAACATTCTCGTCGCGGAGGAACGCAAGGTGGCAGCCGCGTTGCTGTTCGAGTGAATCTGTTTCCAGGTTTCACCCAAAGAAGAATCCGCACCAGCGGAGCCACCATCAACCTGGTCGTCGGCGGGAAGGGCACCCCGGTGCTGCTGCTGCACGGCTACCCGGAAACGCACGCCATGTGGCACAAGGTCGCGCCACAGCTCGCGCGCGATTACACCGTGGTCTGTGCCGACCTGCGCGGCTACGGCGACTCGTCCAAGCCGCGCGGCGTGCCGGGCCACGCCAACTATTCGAAGCGCGCGATGGCGCGCGACATGGCGGAAGTGATGGCCGAGCTCGGCTACCTCGGCTTCCATGTCGTGGGCCACGACCGCGGCGGGCGCGTCGCGCATCGCCTCGCGCGCGACTATCCGAAGCGCGTGCGCACGCTCACGGTGCTCGACATCTCGCCCACGCTGAAGATGTACCAGAGCACCAACCGCACGTGCCGTGGTACATCCTGAGCCGGCTCGGCCGCGGCCCCTCGAAGCTGCAGCATTTCGACAAGCGCGCGGTGGCCGAGTACGTGCGGGTGTTCAAGGATCCGCGCACCATCCACGCCACCTGCGAGGACTACCGGGCCTCCGCAACGATCGACCTGGTTCACGATCGTAAGAGCAGAACCAAGATCAAGATGCCGCTGCTCGCGCTCTGGGGCCGGCAGGGGGTGATCGAGGCGCTGTTCGACTGCCTCGCCGACTGGCGCGAGGTCGCGACCGACGTGCGCGGACGCGCCCTGCAGTGCGGCCACTTCATCCCCGAGGAGAAGCCGAAGGAGCTGCTTGCCGAGCTGCGGCGCTTCCTGCGCCAGAACCCCTAAAAAAGCCTTTTCAATCAGGCCGGTAATTTTCTTCTTGCGCCGACGGCATTCCTTGTGTTCAATGAAGGCGTTACGCAGCATTGCTAAGAAGGGGATTTAAAACCTCTGGAAATGCTAGGCAAGCCGGTCGCTGACTTCAGCCTTCCTTCGACCGGCAACACGACGTTCAAGCTCTCGGGCACCCGCGGCAGCAAGGTGGTGCTCTACTTCTACCCCAAGGACAACACTCCCGGCTGCACCCAACAGGGTTCGGATTTCCGGGATTCCTTCGCTGCGTTCGGAAAGACCGGCACGCAGATCTACGGCATCTCGCGCGACTCGATCCGCTCGCACGAGGGCTTCAAAGCCAAGATGAAGTTTCCCTTCGAGCTGCTGTCCGACGCCGACGAGGCGGTCTGCGGCCAGTTCGGCGTGATGAAGCTCAAGAACATGTACGGTAGAAAGGTCCGCGGCATCGAGCGCAGCACTTTCGTCATCGACGAAAAGGGGGTGCTGGCGCGCGAATGGCGCGGGGTGAAAGTGCCGGGCCACGTCCAGGAGGTATTGAACTTTGTTAAAGCCCTATGATGTTGAACAGGCCGCAGCAGAAGACACCGACCCCGTCGTGACAACCAGGAAGTCCCGCAGTACCCGAAAACCCAAGGTGAAGAAGCTGTTCGTGCTGGACACCAATGTCCTGATGCACGACCCGACCAGCCTGTTCCGCTTCGACGAGCACGATCTGTTCCTGCCGATCGCGACGCTCGAGGAGCTCGACCAGCACAAGCGCGGCCTGTCGGACGTGTCGCGCAACGCGCGCCAGGCGAGCCGCTTCCTCGACGAGATCGTCACCGGCGACGACATCAAGAACGGTCTCGCCATCCGGACGAAAGACGGGCAGGCGGCGAAGGGGCGCCTGTTCCTGCAGACCGAGGCGATCAACGGCGAGCTGCCGGTGACGCTCGCCTCGGGCAAGACCGATAACCAGATCCTCGCGGTAGTGAGGTATCTGCAGGAGCGCGAGCCGCAGCGCGAGGTGGTGCTGGTGTCGAAAGACATCAACATGCGCATCAAGGCGCGCGCGCTCGGCCTGCCGGCCGAGGACTACTTCAACGACAAGGTGCTCGAGGACGCCGATCTCCTCTACACCGGCGTGCGCCCGCTGCCGCGCGATTTCTGGAACTCGCACGGCAAGGACATGGAGTCGTGGAAGAAGGAGGGCCACACCTACTACCGGGTGCGCGGCCCGCTGGTGCCCAAGCTGCACGTCAACGAGTTCGTCTACGACGAGTCCCAGGAACGCCCGCTCTACGCGCTGGTCAAGGAAGCGCAGAACCGCGTGGCGGTGCTCGAGACGCTGCGCGACTACACGCACACCAAGAACTCGGTGTGGGGCATCACGGCGCGCAACCGCGAGCAGAACTTCGCGCTCAACCTGCTGATGAATCCGGCCATCGACTTCGTCACGCTGCTCGGCCAGGCCGGCACCGGCAAGACGCTGCTCGCGCTGGCCGCCGGCCTCACCCAGGTGCTGGACGAGAAGCGCTACTCCGAGATCATCATGACGCGCGTCACGGTGCCGATCGGCGAGGACATCGGCTTCCTGCCCGGCACCGAGGAAGAGAAGATGACGCCGTGGATGGGCGCGCTCGAGGACAACCTCGACATCCTCAACGCCACCGACGAGTCGGGCGGCGAGTGGGGACGCGCCGCGACCCGCGACCTGGTGCGCTCGCGCATCAAGGTCAAGTCGCTCAACTTCATGCGCGGCCGCACCTTCGTCAACAAGTGGCTGATCATCGACGAGGCGCAGAACCTGACGCCCAAGCAGATGAAGACGCTGATCACGCGCGCCGGGCCCGGCACCAAGGTGGTGTGCCTCGGCAACGTCGCGCAGATCGACACCCCGTACCTGACCGAGGGCTCTTCGGGCCTGAGCTACGTCGTCGACCGCATGAAGGACTGGGGCCACGCCGGCCACGTCACGCTCGCGCGCGGCGAGCGTTCCCGCCTGGCGGATCACGCGGCCGAAGTGCTGTAACAGGAATATTTCAGGCGGGGTGGTGTTTCGCCATCCCGCCTGATGTTTCTGCTACATTTTGCTGCACCTCACCTTCCGGAAATCGCAATGACTCCTTTCGTTCGCTTTATCTCGGTCCTCCTATTTGCCTTTACGGCGAGCGCCGCGGCGCAGTTCCAGCCGCAGGTCGGCCAGTCCGGCAAGGACGTGATCTGGGTGCCGACGCCCGACGACGTGGTCGAGCGCATGCTCACCATGGCGCAGGTCACGCCGAACGACTACGTGTGGGACCTCGGCGCGGGCGACGGCAAGATCGCGATCATGGCGGCGAAGAAGTTCGGCGCGCGCGCCACCGGCATCGAGTACAACCCCGACATGGTGAAGCACGCCAACGCCAACGCGCAGGCCGCGGGCGTCGCCGGTACCGGCAAGGGCCAGGCGCAGATCCGCCACGGCGACATCTTCGCCACCGACTTCAGCCAGGCCACGGTGATCACGCTCTACCTGCTGCCGGCGCTCAACATGAAGCTGCGCCCGACCATCCTCTCGATGCGTCCCGGCACGCGCGTGGTGTCGCATTCGTTCAGCATGGAGGACTGGGAAGCCGACGAGATCAGCACGCTCGACGGCCGCCGCGCCTACTTCTGGCTGGTGCCGGCCAACGTGATGGGCACCTGGACGCTCGAGCTGGGCTCGCAGAAAACCGACATGGCGCTGGAGCAGAGATTCCAGCACGTCACCGGCTCGCTCACCCTCGGGGCGATCCACGCCGGCCTGCGCGACGCGCGCCTGCGCGGCACCGCGATCTACTTCTCCTACGTCGACCCGCTGGGGCTGCGCCGCGATTTCGCCGGCCGCGTCAACGGCAACCGCATGGAAGGCACCTTCCGCGACGAGAAGGGCGGCGAAGGAAAGTGGAGCGCGGCTAAGAAGTAGCGGTCAGCTTCTTGTGTGAGCCGTCGCAGAACGGCTGGTTCGCGCTGCGCTTGCAGCCGCACAGCCAGATCTTCTGCGCTTCGCCCATGCTGAACTTCACGGGAGTGAATTCGGTCGTCTTGTGCGAGCCGTCGCAGAACGGCTGGCGCCTGGACTGCCCGCAGCGGCACCACCAGTAGTCGCCCGGCGCCAGCTCGACGGCGTACGGCGAGGTCTGCGCGATCATCGGTTCGGCCATGCACCACCTCCGTCCGTCGAGTTGGCGAAGCGCGTGTTCCTGCCGAGGAAGGTGAGATGCACGGTGCCGATCGGGCCGTTACGCTGCTTGCCGATGATCACCTCGGCCCTGCCCTTCGCCTCTTCCTTGTCCGGAGCGTAGACCTCTTCGCGGTAGATGAAAAGGATCACGTCGGCGTCCTGCTCGATGGCGCCCGACTCGCGCAGGTCCGACATCAGCGGCCGGCGGTCGTTGCGCTGCTCCACCGCGCGCGAGAGCTGTGACAGCGCGATGACAGGTACGTCCAGCTCCTTGGCGAGCGCCTTGAGCGAGCGCGAAATCTCGGAGATTTCGGTGGCGCGGTTCTCGCCGTGCGAGCTGGCCGACATGAGCTGCAGGTAGTCCACCACCACCAGGCCGAGCTTGCCGTACTCGCGCTTCATGCGCCGCGCCCGGGCGCGCAGCTCGAGCGAGTTGAGCGCCGCGGTTTCGTCGACGTGGATCTTCGCCTCGTTCAGCCGCGCGATCTCGTCGGTCAGCTTGCCCCACTCCTCGTCGTTCAGCCGGCCGGTGCGCAGCTTGGTCTGGTCCACCTTGGCCATCGACGACAGCATGCGCATCGCGAGCTGGCTCGCGCTCATCTCCATGCTGAAGATCGCCACCGGCATCTTCACCGTGGGGTGCAGCGCGACGTGCTCGGCGATGTTGAGCGCGAACGCGGTCTTGCCCATCGACGGCCGGCCCGCGACGATCACCAGGTCGCCCGGCTGCAGCCCGGCGGTCATGCGGTCGAGGTCGACGAAGCCGGTGGGCACGCCGGTGATGTCGGAGGGGTTGTCCTGGCTGTGCAGGTGGTCGATGCGCTCGAACACCTTGGCGAGCACCGGGCTGATGGCGAGCAGGCCGGTGTCCTTGCGCGCGCCCGACTCGGCGATCTGGAAGATCTTCGACTCGGCCTCGTCCAGCAGCTGGCCGACTTCCTTGCCGGTCGGGCTGAGCGCGTTCTCGGCGATCTCGGTCGCGACCTGCGCCAGGCGGCGCTGCACCGAGCGCTCGCGCACCAGCTCGGCGTAGCGCCGGATGTTGAGCGCGCTCGGCGTGTTCTGCGCCAGCGCGGCGAGGTAGGCAGCGCCGCCGGTCTTGTCCTTGTCGTCGCTCGCCTCGATCGACTCGAGCACCGTGACCACGTCGGCCGGCCGCGTCGCTTCCACCAGGCGCGCGATGTGGCGCCAGATGCGGCGATGGTCGTCGCGGTAGAAGTCCTCGCTCGTGACCAGGTCGGCGACCTTGTCGAACGCCTGGTTGTCGAGCAGCAGCGCGCCGAGAAGCGACTGCTCGGCCTCCACCGAGTGCGGCGGAAGCCTCAGGGCTACGAGCTGCGGATCAGAGTTCTGCTCGCGCGCACCAGCGTGCGCGCTTTGTTGCGCCAAGGCCATTTTTTCTGCTTACCTCCCCGGCCGCCATCGTAGGCAAACTCGTTCGGCAACAGGAAAATAAATTCCGCCGACGATACTCTTTTCCACAGGACCGTGCACAAAGCGTTTGGAATTCGGCGCTTGCCGCGCGCCGGGCTGTGGATGTCCTGTGGGCAAGTTGTGAATAGCGATTGCGGCGGCGTTGACAAAAAACAAAGGGCCCTTGCGGGCCCTTTTCACGCCGAAAAAGAAAAAGTCTACTGCTCGCCGAGCACCGAGACCGTGATGGTCACCGCGACGTCGGTGTGCAGCGCGATCTCGATCGGGAAATCGCCCACCTGCTTGAGCGGCCCCTGCGGCATGCGGATGTTGGCGCGCTCCACCTCGTGGCCCTGCTTTTCCAGCGCCTCCACGATGTCGTAGTTGGTGACCGAGCCGAACAGGCGCCCGTCGGGACCGGCCTTCTGCGTGATCTGCAGCGTGAGGCCCTCGAGCTTCTTGCCGCGCTCCTGCGCCTTGGCGAGGGTGGCGGCCTGCGCTTTTTCCAGGTCCGCGCGCTTCGCCTCGAACGCCTTGCGGTTCTCCTCGGTCGCGCGCTTCGCCTTGCCGTGCGGGATGAGGAAGTTGCGCGCGTAGCCGTCCTTGACCTTCACCACCTGGCCGAGCTCACCCAGGTTGGCGATTTTCTCCAGAAGAATGACTTCCATGGCTCAGTGCAGATCCGTGTAGGGCAGCAGGGCGAGGAAGCGCGCGCGCTTGATCGCTTCCGACAGCTGCCGCTGGTAGCCGGCGGCGGTCCCGGTGATGCGCGCCGGGATGATCTTGCCGGTCTCGTTGACGAAGTCCTTCAGGACCTCGACGTCCTTGTAGTCGATCCACTCGACCTTATCGGCGGTGAAGCGGCAGAACTTGCGGCGGCGGAACAGCGCCCGCTGCCCTTTGTCCTTCTTGTCCTTGCCGAACTTCCCTTTGCCCTTGCCCTTACCTCTGCGCGGCGGTGGCATCTTGCTCTCCTTCTACAAATTCGATGTTCGTCACATGCAGGATCAGTCTTTTGGAGCGTTTGCTCTTCGCCCCCAGAAACCCCTGCACTCTCAGGTTCACTCCCAGATTGGCGGTTGCGACCAGTCTGGCGTGGGTCTCAAATGCAATGGCTGCGACTTCAGCCTGGATGCTGCGCTTGCCGCCGGCTTCGTCCTGCTCGGACTCGTGCCCGAGCTTGAACTCGACCGCGGCCACGCCTGCCGGCGTGTAGCGCAGCGCCCCCAGCTCAAGCAGCCGGCCGCTCAGCTCGACCCGGTTCAGGCGCGGTCTCGCCCGGCCTGGCTTCTGCGCCGCGCTCGCCCATCATCGACTTCGACTTCTCCTCGCGCATCATCGGCGAGGGCGCGGTGTGCGCCTTGGGCATGCTGACGATCAGGTGGCGCAGCACGGCGTCGCTGAACTTGAACGAGTGCTCGAGCTCCTTCAGCGTCTCGTTGTCGCACTCGATGTTCATGAGCACGTAGTGCGCCTTGTGCACCTTGGCGATCGGGTAGGTGAGCTGCCGGCGGCCCCAGTCCTCGAGGCGGTGGACGGTGCCGTTGCGCTGGGCGATCAGGCCCTTGTAGCGCTCGACCATCTGCGGGACCTGCTCGCTCTGGTCGGGATGAACAATGAAAACGATTTCGTAATGCCGCATGTCTGATTGGCTCCTGTTCCTATGGGTTAGGCCTACCGTCATGCGTAACGGTGAGACCAGGAAGGGGGCGAATTGTACTGGAAAACTAGAGGCTTGAGACCCCTTTTCTAAACCCCTCCGATGCCGAGCTCCTGCTTCACTTGCTCCAGCATCGGTCCGACCTTACGGATGGCCTGCCGGATCTTGTCTTCCTTGGTTTCCAAAGTGCGCGCCCAGAAACGTAGGGCTTCCGGGTTCTCGGCGTCGATTTTCGCTGGGTCAGGCGGGTCGTATTCCATGTCGATGAGACCGCCGCCAACCACTAGCGTTCGCGAGCGGCCTCGTGGAACGCCTTGCGCACCGGCGAGAGTAGGTACTCGAGGACCGTGCGATCACCGAGGTGGATCTCGGCCAGCACCTGCATGCCGGGCGCGAGCGGGTAGCGCTCGCCGTCGGACTCGAGGTAGTCGCTCTCCAGGTCGACCAGCGCGCGGAAGGCGAGCGGGCCGGCCGGACGCTCGCGTCCCGGCAGGCCGCCGGAGCGCGTGTTGGCGTTCGGCGACTCGGTGGCGTCGGCGCTCACCTGCGCCACCGTGCCGTCGACCATGCCGTATTTCTGGAACTGGAACGCGGCGAGCTTGACGCGCACCGGCTGCTCGGCGCGCACGAAGCCGATGTCGTCGTTCGACACCCACACCTCCGCGCGCAGCCGCTCGCCGGCCGGAACGATGGTCATCAGGATGGTGCCGGGCGCGGCCACGGTGCCCGTGGTATGCGTGGCGAGGTCCTTGACGATTCCGCCCTGTGGCGCGCGCAGCTCGAGCAGCTCGTGGCGGTGCCTCTGCTTGGCGAGCTCCTCGCGCAGGCGCTCGACCTGCGGCGCGAGCTCGACGCGCTCGGCCTGCAGTTGGCGCTGGTACTCGGCGCCGATCTGCACGATGCGCTTTTCCGACTGGCCGATGCTGGCGCTGGCGGCCGCGATGATCGATTCCTGGCTCTTCAGGTCCTGCTCCTTCTCGATGCGCTCGCGCTGCTTGTCGGTGTACATCAGGCGCCCGGCGAAGCCGTCCTTCGCCAGCTTCTCGAACGCGCGCTCCTGCTCGTGGTAGTGCGGCAGCACCTGCAGCAGCTTGCTGCGCACCGCTTCCGCCGAAGCCAGGTCGTGGCGCGCCTTTTCCAGCACGCTGTGCTCCTGCGCGAGCGCGTTGCGGTAGGCGCTCACGTTCGCGGCGTACTGCGCTTCGGCCTGCGCGAACACCGCGGCCGGGTCGTCGGCTTCGCGCCGCAGCGGCCGCGCCGCGACCTGCGCGTCGACCCGGCGCAGCGCGATGCGCTTGGTGTGGAAGTCGGTCGCCAGCGCGCGGCCGTCGGCGTCGGAGAGCGCGGCGTCCATGCGCATCAGGATCTGCCCCTCCTGCACGGTCTCGCCTTCGCGCACCAGGATTTCCTTCACTACGCCCTGCTCCGCCGGCTGCACGATCTTCAGGTAGCCCGACGGCACCAGCTTGCCTTCGGCGACGGCGACGATGTCGAGCCGGGCGAGCGCCGCCCATAACAAGATAATTCCCATGAACAGAAGAACGGCGTACAGAACCGCGCGCCCGAGCGGCGCCGGCGGGCGGCTCTGCGCCTGCAGCAGCGCGGGCTGGAAATCGGCTGGATCAGCTTCGAACATTCTGCAGCGGCGCCCGCGCGGGCGCGGCGAAGCTCAGATGGCGGTCGACCTGCAGGCCGGCGGGAACCTGGTGCGCGATGAACAGCACCGTAGCGGTCCCTTTGAGCGCATTCACGGTCTGCGCCAGGCTCTCGGCGGTCTTGAGATCGAGATTGCTGGTGGCCTCGTCGAAGATCAGGATCTTCGGCCGCTTGAGCAGCGCGCGGGCGATGGCGATGCGCTGCTTCTGGCCGCCCGACAGGCCGACGCCGTGCTCGCCGAGCGGCGTCTGGTAGCCCTGCGGCAGCTTCTCGATCGTGTCGTGGATCTCGGCCGCGCGGGCGGCGGCGACCATGTCACTGAATTCGGCGTGCGGGTCGGCCATCGCCAGGTTGTCGACCACGCTGCCGGAGAACAGCACCGTTTCCTGCGGCACCACGCCGAACGCCTGGCGCAATTCGTTCGCCGGCAGGTGGCGCAGGTCGCGCCCGTCGAGCAGCAGGCGCCCGTCCGCCGGTGGATAGAAGCCGAGCAGCAGCTTGGCGAGCGTGCTCTTGCCGCAGCCGGACGGTCCGCTCACCACCACCAGCTCGCCGGGACGGATCGCCAGCGCGAGATTGCGGAAGAGGTACGGATGCTGCTCGCTGTAGCGGAACGACACCCCCTGCAATTCGAGCGCGCCCGCCCCGCCAGGGGCGCGCGTCGGCGCGAGCGCGTGCGGCTCGGCCGGCGCGTTCATGATGTCGCCCAGCCGGCGCACCGCGATGCTCGCCTGCTGGAACTCCTGCCACAGCCCGGCGATGCGCAGCATGGGCTGGGCCATCCTCGCGGCGAACATCTGGAACGCGACCAGCATGCCGATGCTGAAGCCGTCGTTGCGCATCACGAGCAGCGCGCCGGCGACCAGAATGGCGAGCGTCATGAGCTGCTCGAGCGCGTTCGCGATCACGTTGTAGCTGTTGGCGAGGCTGCGCGTGCCGAAGCCCGCCGCGAGATACGCCGACAGGTACTCGCCGTAGCGGCGTTCCAGCACCGGCTCGAACTGCAGCGACTTCACCGTCTCCACCCCGGCCACGTACTCGGTGACGAAGGCCTGGTTGCGTGCGCCGAGCAGGAACTGCTTGTTCAGCTTTTCACGCAGGACCGGCGTTACGAGCACGCTCGTGATGGTCAGCAGGAAAACAATGCCGAGCGCGATGAGCGAGAGCTGCCAGCTGTAGAAGAACATCACCGCCAGGATCAGCACCAGGAACGGCAGGTCGAGCACCAAGCTGATCGCGGCGCCGGTGATGAACTCGCGAATCGTCTCCACGCCCTGCAGCCGCGCCACCGTGGTGCCGGTCGGGCGATGCTCGAAGTACGGCACCGGCAAACGGAAGAGGTGAGCGAACACCTGAGTGGCGAGCACCGCGTCGATGCGGTTGCCGGTGTGCAGCACCAGGTACTGGCGCATCCAGCTCATCGCCGCGTTGAACACCAGGAAGATGCCGAGCCCGGCGGCGATGGCGGCCAGCGTGCTCTGCGTCTGGTGCACCACCACCTTGTCGATCACCACCTGGGTGAAGAGCGGCGTGGCGAGGCCTACGATCTGCAGCGCGGCGGAAGCGAGCAGCACGTCGCGCCAGATGCCGCGATGGCGCGCGAGCTCGGGCACGAACCAGCGGAAACCGAACTGCGGTCTTTCGTCCCGCTCCACCTCTTCAGGCGCGGCGGCGGCGAGCAGCACGGTGGGCTCGAACTGCGCGTCGAACTCCTTTAGCGGCAAGCGCTGAATGGCGTTGTCGAAGGAAACATAGACAAGCTCGCCCTCCTCCACCCGCACCAGCAGCGCGGGACCCGCGGTACGCGCGAAGCCGAGACAGGGGAGCGGCAAACTGCGGATTGCCTCGGCCCGCGCGCCCGCGAGACCGGCTTTCAGGCCGCAGGCCTGCGCGGCCCGCACCAGCGATGGAAGGTCGTACGGCGGCGG